>Ga0136630_1000021_pt1 | contig 37855 bp, 33 predicted proteins | sample AntDrymUQ5682106_2_FD_105496 | JGI IMG/M metagenome (GOLD analysis project Ga0136630, IMG submission 105496) | Polar desert sand microbial communities from Dry Valleys, Antarctica - metaG UQ568 (21.06) | ecosystem: Environmental > Terrestrial > Soil > Desert | place: Antarctica: Dry Valley...
ATGCTCTGGCGGCACTTCCGGAGGGAGGTGGCCCATTGCGGGCTGTTCCCGAACGTGGAGGCGCTCGCCGCGGCGGCCTACGGCTTCTTCGAGCGATGCAACCGATCGCCGTGGCGGATCCTCTCGGACGTCGGCTCGAAGAGCCCCGCAGAAATTACATGAATGTACTTAGAACGACCTTCAGCTTATCCACCCCATACTCCATCGCATCTCCTCGCTCCGATTGACTTGCCCACCGCATCATAAACCACACGGCGCCACCGTTCCATACCGAGTTTCAAACCCCCCTTCCGCGGCGGCAGTCCGGTGGAGATCACAACCCGCGCCACTTCCGCCTTTGAGAAATGCTCGGGGCCGCGCACCCCGCCTGCCTCCGCCGCCTTCCGACCCGCGACATCACCGCGCCGCCCCCCCCGAACATTGCTGCCGCGCCAAACAGCGCGGCCATACCGGGGAACCGCTTTTCACATCCACCCTCTTTCACGAAGAACTCGTCGCATGAATTCTACATGTGTGGCGCCCGCGCCCGCTACCCCGTCCGGGCAAATGGTGGCAAATATCACGAGGGTGGGAGCCGTATCGTGCTAAGAACTAGAATCTACGGAGCGTGTTCCAAAGGAGAAGGCATGAAGAAGTTCAAAAACACCGACCCCGCCCATGACATCCTCGGATACGAGAGGCGGCAACTCGACACCATCTTCCGCCCCGAGAACGTCGCGGTCATCGGAGCCTCCGAGCGCGTCGGGAGCGTCGGGCGAACCATCATGTGGAACCTCATCTCGAACCCCTTCGGCGGCACGGTGTTCCCGGTGAACCCGAAGCGCCCGAACGTCCTCGGCATAAAAACATACCCGAGCGTCGGCGAAATCCCCGCCGACGTGGACCTCGCGGTCATCGTCTCCCCCGCCCCCACCGTTCCGGGCATCATCCGCGAATGCGCCGACGCCGGAGTTCCGGGAGCCATAATCATCTCCGCCGGATTCAAAGAAGTCGGCCCGGAGGGCGCGAGGCTCGAAGAAGAAGTTCTCGCGGAGGCGAGGCGGGGCCGAATGCGTATAATCGGCCCGAACTGCCTCGGTGTGATGGCTCCGAACACCGGGCTGAACGCGACCTTCGCCGGGGCGATGGCCCAGCCCGGAAGGGTCGGCTTCCTCAGCCAGAGCGGCGCGCTCCTCACCGCCATCCTCGACCGGAGCTTCCGCGAGAACGTCGGCTTCTCGGCGTTCGTCTCCGTCGGCTCGATGATGGACGTCGGGTGGGGCGACCTCATTTATTACCTCGGCGACGACCCGAAAACCCACTCCATAGTCGTATATATGGAATCCATCGGCGACGCGAAGAGTTTTCTTTCCGCCGCGAGGGAAGTCGCCCTGACGAAGCCGATCATCGTAATAAAGCCCGGTCGCACCGAAGCCGCAAGCCTTGCCGCCGCCTCCCACACCGGCTCCCTCACCGGATCCGACGAAGTCCTCGACGCGGCGTTCCGAAGAAGCGGCGTCCTCCGGGTGAATACCATCTCCGAGCTTTTCAACATGGCGGAGGTCCTCTCGAAACAACCGCGCCCGAAAGGCCCGCGCCTCACCGTCGTGACGAACGCGGGTGGCCCCGGAGTCATCGCCACGGACGCCCTCATCTCAAACGGCGGCGAACTCTCGGAGGTTTCCCCGGAGACGATGGAGAAACTGAACGGCTTCCTCCCCGCGCCGTGGAGCCACAACAATCCCATTGACATCCTCGGCGACGCCGACCCGGAGCGGTACGCGAAAACCCTCGAAACGGCGGCGGCCGACCCCGAGAGCGACGGCCTCCTCGTCGTCCTCACGCCACAGGACATGACCGACCCGACCGCCACCGCCGACGCCCTCGCGCCGTATGCCCGCTCGACCGGGAAGCCCGTCCTCGCGAGCTGGATGGGCGGCCCCGACATCGCCGCCGGAACCTCCATCCTCAACGGCGCGGGCATCCCGACCTTCGACTATCCGGACACCGCCGCCGAGGCTTTCACGAACATGTGGCGATACACCGACAACCTCCGGGGCATATACCAAACTCCGCAACTCGCCGCGGGCGACGACGAAATAAACCGCGACCGGGCCGAGGAAATCGTCTCGGAGGCGCGGAACTCGGGCCGCACGCTCCTCACCGAATACGAATCGAAAGAGCTTCTCGGAGCATACGGCGTCCCGACCGTCGAAACGCGCGTCGCACAGAGCGCGGACGAAGCGGCGAAGCATGCGACCGACATCGGGTATCCGGTGGTTCTCAAACTCCATTCCGAGACGATCACGCACAAGATGGACGTCGGCGGAGTGCGGCTCGGCCTCGCGGATGAGGACGAAGTGCGAGAGGCGTATTCGGGGATGGAAGCGTCCATAAAAGAGCATTTCTCCGGCGATGATTTCATCGGCGTCACGGTTCAGCCGATGGTGAAGCTCGACGGGTACGAGGTCATAGTCGGGAGCAGCCTCGACCCGCAGTTCGGCCCGGTCCTTCTCTTCGGCTCGGGTGGCTCGCTCGTCGAGGTGTACCGCGACCGGGCCCTCGCCCTCCCGCCTTTGAATACCACGCTCGCACGGCGGATGATGGAGCGGACGAAAATATCGGAGGCGTTCGCCGGGGTGCGAGGCAGGGATCCGGTGGACACGGATTCCCTCGAGAAGCTCATGGTTCGGTTTTCGCAGCTTGTGGTGGAGCAGCCGTGGATAAAGGAGCTCGACATAAACCCGCTCCTCGCCTCGCCCGAGCGGCTCCTCGCCCTCGACGCGAGGGTCGTACTCCACGATCCCGACTCGGAGGAGAGCGAGCTTCCGGGAGCGGCGATCCGACCATACCCCACGCAATACATAAGCCGCGAGGAGGACAAAAACGGCGAGGAAATCACCATACGCCCGATCCGCCCCGAGGACGAGCCGCTCATGGTCGCGTTCCACGGCACGCTCTCGGAGCAAAGCGTATACATGCGCTATTTCCACGCCATGAACCTCGACACACGAACCGCCCACGACCGCCTCACGCGCATATGCTTCATAGACTACGACCGCGAGATGGCGCTCGTCGCCGAAAGAAAAAACCCGGAGTCAGGCGAGAGTGAAATTATGGGAGTCGGGCGCCTCAGCCGCCACGGGTACGCGCCGGGGGAGGCGGAGTTCTCCGTCCTCGTCTCCGACCCGTTCCAGCGGAAAGGGCTTGGAACGCTCCTCCTCAGCCATCTCCTCGAAGTCGGGGAGAGCGAGGGTCTTCACCGCATCACGGCGGACATCCTCTTCGACAACCGCCCGATGCAAAACATAAGCCGAAACCTCGGATTCACGCTCCGCCGCGACACCGAGGAGATGGTGATGAAGGCCGACCTTGATCTCGGGAGTGGGGAGTCGGGGGGCGCTCCGCTCCGCCCGCTTCGGGAGTCGGGGAAGGCATAAAGGCGAACGCATCGCCGGGGAGCGGGTCTTTCCCCGAAATGCGAGAGTCCGGGAGCCGTTCGCTGGCTCTCGCTTCGGAAGTCGGTGGAAGGCATGGGCGCGAGGTTCGCGCCGCCCGGGCATCCGGTCGAACCTCGCGAGGGTTTGCCGGGCGGGAACGCCCCCAAAGCGGGAGAGGCGATGCCACCTCCCGACCCCCGGCCTTTCGAGACTTCGTGAATAATCCGGGATGAGGGCGAACGCCTCGCCGCCGAAGCCTCCTCCCGAATTTGCGCCAGTTTGTCGGGCGGAAAGGCGATGGTATGCGGGGGACGCACGCTTCGCGAAGGAACGCGGTTTGCGGCTTTCAACCCGACTCCCGATATTTCAGTCCGGTATAGTTTTCCGCCAGCGTCGTCGAGGCGGCCCGCGAACCCACGACATAATCCAGTTCGGCGAGCTGCATTTTATGGCGGAAGGCGTCGTCACCGTCGAAGCGATGGAGCATGCCCGTCATCCACCATGAGAAACGCGAGACGGCCCACACTCGTTTCAGGCATGTCTCGGAATAATTTTCGAGGAGGTTCTTCTTTCCCGACTCGTAAAATTCCGCGAGGGCTTCGGTGAGGGCTCGCACGTCGGAGATCGCCAGATTCATGCCCTTCGCTCCGGTCGGGGGGACGATGTGGGCGGCGTCCCCGGCGAGAAAGAGGCGACCATATCGCATCGGCTCGCAAACGAAGGATCTCATATGCACGATGCTTTTCTGGATTATGTTCCCCTCGGTGAGCGTCCATTCCTCGGTGTCGAGGCGGGTGTGCATTTCTTCCCATATCCGGTCGTCGAACCAGTTTCCAGTGTCGTCGCTCGGGTCGCATTGGAAATACAGCCGTTGTATTTCCGGCGAGCGGGTGCTCACGAGGGCGAATCCCCGCTCGTGGAGGTTGTATATGAGTTCCCGCGTCGAAGGCGGGCCTTCGACGAGAATTCCGAACCATCCGAAAGGGTACGTCCGTTCGTAGCTCGTGAAGGCGCCTTCCGGGACGGCGGGGCGGCACGCGCCCCGACCGCCGTCGCATCCGGCGATGAAGTCGCATGAGAGTTCGTGGTTCTCGCCGTCTTTTCGGAACGTGATGGACGGGTTTTCCGAGTCTACGTTTTTCATGTCCACTACCTCGGCTCCGAAGTGGATTTCCCCGCCCGCGTCGAGCCTCGTCCGGATGAGATCCTTCACGACCTCGTGTTGCCCGTACACCGTGATGGCTCGCCCGACGAGATCCTCGAAGTCTATCCGGTGTCCGCGCCCTCCGAAGCGAAGCTCGATGCCGTGATGAATCGCGCCTTCTCTTTTCATCCGCTCACCGACCCCCGTTTCGGCGAGAAGGTCGGCGGTGTTTTGTTCGAGAACCCCGGCGCGAATCTCCGATTCGAGTTCGGCTCGGCTCCTAGCTTCGAGGACGACGGCCTCGATCCCTCGCAAATGGAGGAGATGCGAGAGCATGAGTCCCGCCGGGCCGCCGCCGACGATGCCGACTTTCGTCCTCATACGAAGTCCATCCGGGGAGTCCGGAAGTCGGGAGCCGGGATGATCTCGACTTTATCCTCCCGGATATTCACGCCTCCCCGCCCGGCAAACCCCCGCCGAAATCGAACGTGGCGATGTCGGGACGAAGCTTCGCCTTCGCGCCTTTCCCGACTCCCCAATTTCGAAGGCGAATACATCCCGCCCCATAAAAACTTCGGATCATCCATCCTCCGTTCATCTCGCGGTCGCCGGACGAGCGGCTTCTTTCCCGGATTTTTCGAGCGGCGACTTCGGTATCACCGAAATAAACACCGCCCCGGCGACCCCGACGATGGCGAAGGCATAAAAGCCCCACGGCACGGCGAGACCCGCCCCGACGAGGAGGCCGCCGAAGAGCGGGCCGCAAATCGCCCCGATGCGACCGATGCCCGCCGCCCATCCGAGAGCGGTTCCCCGGCTTTTCGTCGGATAATGTTTGCTCACATACGCATAAAGAAGAACTTGCGCGCTGAAAACCCACACCCCCGTAAGCCCGACCGCGATGTACGTGACGACGAGCGGCATCGGGACGCTGAGAAGGAAAAGGAAAACGGCGGCGAGCGCGAACCATCCGGCGCATATGGCCTTCGAGCCGTATCGGTCGGAGACCGGCCCGGCGACGAGGAGGCCGATGACCGCCCCCACATTGAGTACGAGCAAAAACGCGAGAGCCGCCCCCATCGCGTATCCGGCGTCGCGCATGATCGTCGGCAGCCATTGATTCAGCCCGTACACGAGGAGAAGCCCCATGAAAGACGCGACCGAAAACGCGAGCGTCCCGACGAGGAATCCGCCCGAGAACAAAGTTTTCAAAGCGCCGAACCGACCGTCGGGGGAGGCTCGGTTTTCTTCCCGGACCTCTTCTTGCGGAAGTGTGATTCCGTGTCGGGCGGCGAGTTCCTCGGCTTCGGCTCGTCGGCCGCGGGCGATGAGGAAGCTCGGCGATTCGGGGAGGTTTTTGACCATGAGCGGGACGAGGACGAGCGCGGGAAGCGCGCCGACCACGAACATCGCCCGCCACCCGAGCATAGGAAGAAGCGGTATCGCGAGGAGCGCCGTCATCACGCCCCCGACGTGGTATCCCGTCATCATGAACGTGATGGACGAGCCGCCCCGGCGCATCCCCGCGTACTCCGAGACGAGGGCGGCGGCGGTCGGGATGAGGCCGCCGAGACCGAGACCCGCGAGGAACCGGAAAAGCCCGAAAACCTCCGGCGACGGCGCGACGGCGAGGAGAGACGTGAAAAAAGAAAAGCTCGCGACGCTCAAGATAACCGCCTTTCGGCGACCGACGACATCGCTCACCGCCCCGATGGAAAGCGCGCCGATCATCATCCCCACAAGCCCGTACGAGGCGATGACCCCGACCCCGGAAGCCGTGAGTCCCCACGGCTCATAATCGAGAAGAGCCGGAGTCACCGCCCCGAGAACCACGAGGTCGAACCCGTCGAGGGCGACCGCCACCCAGCAAAGAACGACTACCCACCGCGCCGTCCCACCACTCACACCCGAAGACATTTACGGTTCCTTTCTTTCGTTTGTCATCTCACTCGACGAGGTCGGGAGCCGGGATGCACTCGCTCCGCTCGTTTCGGGAGCCGTTCGCTTCGCTCACTTCGGGAGTCGGGATACTTCCGACTCTCTCCTCCCGTATACTCCCGCCTCCCCGTCCGACGAACCCTCGCCGAATTCGAATGATGCGACGATGTCGGCGCGAGCCTCGATGCCGAGCATTTTCCGACTCCCCACTCCCGAAGCGGCGCGGAGCCGAAGGCGGCGGAGCCGGATACGGAGCGACGCGCCTCCCCACTCCCCCGAGCGACCGAAGGGAGCGATTCGCCACGGTCTTCGCGGAATTGCCTCACTTCCCGGTCCGCCCCGATCACACCGAATCTTCTTCCGCGAGGACTTTTTGAGCCGAAGCGAACGCCGCGTTCGCCGCCGGAACCCCGCAATAAACCGCGCTGTGGAGGATGACTTCCTTTATCTCGTCCACAGTCAAACCGTTCCGGCGGGCGGCCCGGACGTGCATCTCGAACTCCTCGATCTTCCCGAGCGCGAGCGTCGCGGCGAGCGTGACGGCGCTTCGCGTCCTCCGGTCGAGGCCGGGGCGCGTCCACACTTCGCCCCACGCATACCGGGTGATGAAATCCTGGAAATCCGCCGTGAAATCCGTCGTCCGCGAAACCGCCCGATCCACATGCGCGTCGCCGAGAACCTCCCGCCGAACTTTCATCCCCTCTTCGCGCCTCTCCGCGTCATCCATCGAGATGCCCCATGAGTTCGCTCGTGAAACGCTCCGGCTGCTCGACGTTGGCGATGTGCGACGCTTCGGGTATGACGACCATGCGAGCGTTCGGGATGGCGGCCTTTATTTCCTCGCCGCGTTCGGGCGGGGTCGCGGGGTCTTCGGAGGCGGAGATTACGAGCGTGTCGGATTTTATGGAAGGGAGCCGGTCGCGGAGATCCATGTCCCGGATCGCCGCCGAACACGCCGCATACCCCTCCGGCGAAGTGTCGAGGAAAATGCGGCGTATCCTCTCGACCTCCGACTCGTGGCAGTCCGGCGTGAACCACCTTTCCATCACCGCGTCCACGAGGGATGCCATGCCACCTTCCTTCACAGCCTCGATGCGCTCGTCCCACATCGAGGGCGGGCCGAGTTCGGCGGCGGTCGAGCAAAGCACGAGCTTCTCGACTCTTTCGGGAGCCTCGCCCGCGACCCACATCCCGACCATCCCACCGAGCGAGAGGCCGCAAAAAGAGAACCGCTCGACGCCGATCGAGTCGGCGAGTCCGAGAACGTCGCGCCCGAGTCCTTCCATCGAATACGGCCCGTCCGGAACCGGAGATTTCCCGTGGCCCCGGTGGTCGTATCGGAGGACGCGGAAACTTTCCCGGAGCGCGTCAATTTGCGCGTCCCACATTCCGAGCGACGAGCCGATGGAGGATGAAAGGACGAGAACCGGAGCGTCGTCCGAGCCGTCGAGTTCATAATTCACGTTCACCTTTTCCATGAGATCCCCTCCGTTTCGCAAAGTTCCAAAGCGCGCTCGATGAATTCCCCCGACGACCCGAGATAGTTTTCGGGTTCGAGCGCGTCGTCCATTTCTTCTTCCGAGAGAGCTTCGCGAAGTTCACCGTCGGCGAGAAGCTCCTCCCGGAATCCCGTCCCATTATCCATTGTCCGGCGCGCCGCCGCTTCGACAAGCTCGTGCGCCTTCATCCGACCGAGGCGTTCGGCGGCCTTCGTCGTCACGTTCTCGGCGAGGAGAAGACCCCCGGTGATTTCGAGGTTCCGTCGCATCTTCTCCGTATGGACTTCGAGTCCCTCGACGGCCTCGCGCACCGCCGAAACCGCACCGCCGGAGAGCGCGAGCGCGTCCGAGAGAGCCTCCCATTCCGAGTGCCACGCCCCGGCGGCTCGCTCGTGTTCGTGAAACATCGCCGAATGGAGCGTCGAGGCGAGCGAATGGACGCGCCGCGCATTCGCGATGGCGACCGTCGAGAGAACCGGGTTCCTTTTGTGGGGCAAAGTCGAAGAACCGCCACGTCCATCCCCCGAAGGCTCCGACACCTCGCCCACCTCGGTTTGCGACATGAGGACGATGTCGAGAGCGACTTTCCCGGCGACACCCGCCACCGTCGAAAGCACGTTCCCGAGGTCGGCGACGCGGGCGCGGGACGTGTGCCACGGGACAACCGGCTCCGCGAGTCCGAGTTCATTCGCGTATTCTCGAAGCACGTCGAGACCGTCATCTCCGAGCGAGGCGAGCGTTCCGGCGGCTCCGCCGAGTTGCGCGGTGAGTCCGGCGCGGGCGTACACGAGCCGGTGCCGGGCCTCGACGACCGCGACGAGCCACCCGGCGGCTTTCAGCCCGAACGTCGTCGGGAGGGCTTGCTGCATGAGCGTCCGCCCCGCCATCACCGTCGAGCGGTGTCCGTCGGCGAGCCGGGCGCACGCCGCGGCGAGCGCATCGAGTCCGTCGAGCATGATGTCCGTCGTCCGGCGGAAGACGAGCATCGCCGCCGTATCCAAAATATCCTGGCTCGTCGCGCCTTTGTGGACGTGCCGCGCCGCCTCTTTGGAGGTCTCGCGAACACTCTCCGTCAAAGCCTTCACCATCGGCGGAACGGGGCTTCCGGGGCCGCGTCCGGCGTGTCCGATCCCCTCGACGTCGAATCGGCTCGCGTCGCAATGAGCGGCGATTGTCTCGGCATCATCGGTCGAAAAGAGTCCGACCTTCGACTCCGCCCGCGCGAGTGCGGCTTCGGCATCGAGCATGGATTGGAGCCACGCCCGTCCGCCCGTGGATTCTCGAAGCTCGTCGGGGATGAAGATCGGGGCGAAGAGTTCTTCACTCATGGCTCTCCCGGTGGTTTGTGGAAGCCTCGACCCCGACCCCCACCGACGGCTTCGTTTTTCCCGAAAGCCGTGTTCTCCGGGCGGCGGGGATACGGCACGCCACGCTTCCAAAAAAGTTCGCCGAAGGAGATCTCATAACGCCGCGTGATTCGTACTCCCCATCCCCTCGAAAAGGCGCGACGAAGACGGCACATTCCATATCGCCGAAATGTTCGTCCCCCCGTTCATGGACGAGCCGGAGAAACGACCCGGCATCATCGCCGCGAACGCCCGATGTCGCACCTCGCCATACTCCGGGGGCGCGTCTCATATCGGAGTCGCGTCCCGTTTCGGTGGAACTTTCTCCCCGTTCGGAGGCGAGCCGGGAGGTCGCCCCGGAGCCGTCGCCTCGAACGCTCGACCGATCGGCCTCACACATCGAAAAAAACCGTCTCTTTCTCGCCTTGCAAACGGATGTCGAAGCGAAACGCTCCATCCTCGGAGCGGGCGACGAGTGTGGATCTTTGTTCGGGATCTTCGATGGAAGCGAGAACCGGGTCATGCTCGTTCGCCTCGTCCTCGTCGGGGAAATATATGCGCGTCGCGAGCCGTTTGAGAACTCCGCGGGCGAATATCGAGACGAGAATGTGGGGAGCTTGCGAAACTCCATCCGGCCCCGGAACCACGCCCGGCTTGACGGTGACGAAGGAAAAGCCGCCATTTTCGTCCGTCGGGACGCGCCCGAAACCGAGGAAGTTTTCGTCGAGTGGGACTTCGTCGCGGTCGTCTTCGGGATGGCGGTATCGTCCGGCGGGGTTCGCCTGCCAGATTTCGACCATCGCATCCGGGACGACGGCTCCGGCTCCATCGAATATTTTTCCTTCGACGCGGATGGCATCGGGGCGGTCGGGGGCGACGAGTTCGGAGAGGTCTTCTTCGAAGAGCGCGTAATGGAAGAACGGCCCGATAGTTTGCGAGGGCGCGGTTTCGAGGCTCGTATTTTCACTCATTCGTGCGGCCTCTCGAACGGGGTGGAGCTTCTTCCTCGAAGGATGATGTCGAAATTGTATCCGAGCGCCCATTCCGGCTCGGTCGTTTCGAGGTCGAAGGTGGATATGAGGCGCTCCCTCGCCCTCGGATCTCGGACGGATTGAAAGATGGGATCGTACTCGAAGAGCGGGTCTCCGGGGAAATACATTTGCGTGATGAGCCTCGTGGCGAACGCCGGGCCGAACAGCGAGAAGTGGATGTGCGCCGGACGCCACGCATTCTCGTGGTTCCCCCACGGATACGCCCCCGGCTTCACCGTGACGAAACGGTATCGTCCGTCGTCGTCGGTGAGGCACCGTCCGGCTCCGGTGAAGTTCGGGTCGAGGGGGGCGGGGTGGCGGTCGCCGGAGTGGACGTATCGTCCGGCGGCGTTCGCCTGCCACACTTCCACGAGGCTGTTTCGGACGGGACGACCGTCGCCGTCGAGGACGCGCCCCGTCACGATGATGCGCTCTCCGAGCGGTTCGCCGTCATGTTGGCGAGTCAAATCATGGTCGAGTTCTCGGATTTTTCCGTGTCCGTATGCGGGGCCGGTGATCTCCGACAAAGTATGCGGCTGAATCGTGAGCGGGCGATCCGGGGCGCGGAGTCGCGTGGATTTGTATTCGGGATAAAGAGAGTCCGGGTCGCCGGAAGAACTCCGGTATCCGGCGAGTGTGGTTTCGTGTCTCATGCGGCCTCCACGACCATCGCGATGCCTTGCCCGACCCCGATGCACATCGTGGCAAGGCCAAATTGCACATCTCCGCGCCTTTTCATCTCATGCACGAGCGTGGTGAGTATCCGCGCCCCCGAACACCCGAGCGGATGCCCGATGGCGATGGCTCCGCCGTTCGGATTGAGCCGCTCATCGTCGGTGTCCATGCCCCACTCGTGGATGACGGCGAGCGACTGAGCCGCGAACGCCTCGTTGAGTTCGATGAGGCCGAGGTCGGAGAAGGAAACCCCCGCCCGGTCGAGAGCTTTTTTTGTGGCGGGAACCGGGCCGATACCCATGACGCGAGGCGGAACCCCGGCGGCGGCGATGCTCCGTATTCTCGCGAGCGGCGAAAGCCCGTGCGCCTCGGCGTATTCTTTCGAGACGACGAGGAGCGCGGCGGCCCCGTCGTTGAGCGGACTCGAATTGCCCGCCGTCACCGAACCGTCCTTTTTGAAAGCGGGACGGAGTTTGGCGAGGCTCGCGAGCGATGAATCGCGGCGCGGCCCTTCATCAGCTTCGACGACGGTTTCGGACTTTCTCGTCTTCACGGTGACGGGGACGATTTCTTCGCGGAACCGCTTTCCATCCTGCGCGGCGACGGCTTTTCGATGGCTCGCCAGCGCGAATTCATCCTGTTTTTCGCGGGAGATGTCGTAGTTTTCGGCGATTTCCTCCGGCTCGTTTTCATCGGGGGTCACGCCGAAGCGTTCTTGTGCGAGATTCTCGGCGGTCGTCCCGAGCGAGTCAGTGTGTCCCATTTCGTCCATCTTCGGGTTTATGAACCGCCATCCGAGCGCGGTGTCCTCCATTTTCACCGCCCCGACGGAGTATGCACGCTCCGGCTTCGGCATCGCCCACGGGGCGCGGCTCATGGATTCGACGCCGCCCGCGACGTATACGTCGGCCTCCCCGAGCATGAGCGCCCGCGAAGCCTCGGCGACCGCTTCGAGGCCCGATCCACAAAGCCGATTCACCGTCGCCCCCGCCACCTCGACCGGAAATCCGGCGAGAAGCGACGACATCCGGGCCACGTTCCGCGAATCCTCGCCGACCCCATTCGTACACCCGAAATACACGTCCTCGACCTCCAAAGCCGGAACTCCGGATTTTTCCATCAGTTTTTCGAGGACGACGGCTCCGAGGTCGTCGGGCCGGACGGGCGCCAAAGCCCCGCCGTGCCGTCCGACGGGGGTTCTCACCGCCTCGACGATGTATGCTTCGTTCACTCCTCCGTATGCCATTTGTTTCGCTCCTTTCGGTCGCTTCGCCGCGAATCATGGGGTCGCGAATCGCGGTTTTTTGGATTCACGATTCGCGGATCTTCGTCATCCCGCTTTCCTCGCCGCCTCCGTCCGCTCTTTCAAATCGCGCAAAACTTGAAGCTCCTTTTCCTCCGGCTCATACGTCGTTTCGAGATCGTCCGCTATTTTCAGTTTCCAGCCCGTCGCTTCTTTCGCCGCTTCGACGGTCGCGCCCGGATGAAGACCGACGAGGGTGAGTTCCTTCGTTTCGGGGTCGGGGCGGAGGATGCCGAAGTCGGTTATGACGACGGATGGCCCGGCTCCGGGGTATCCGAGTTTTTCGCGTGAGTTTCCTCCGGTCGCGTATCCGACGGAGGTTATGAAGGCGAGTTTTTCCACGAAGGCTCGCGGCGATTGGCGGAGCATGACTATGACTTCCTTCGCCGAGGCGGCTATTTCCGGCGCGCCGCCCGCTCCCGGCAATCGGACTTTCGGCTCGTCGTAGTCGCCGCCGATGACGGTGGTGTTTATGTTTCCGAATTTGTCTATTTGCGCGGCTCCGAGGAAGCCGACATCCACGCGCCCGGCTTGAAGCCAATAATTGAAGATCTCCGGCACAGAGACGACGGAGTCGGCGTTTTCGGCGAGTTCGCCGTCGCCGATGGAGAGCGGAAGAACTTCGGGCTTCGCGCCGATGGTTCCCGATTCGTATATGAGCGAGCATTCCGGGGCGTGTGTGGCTCGCGCCAAATTCGCGGCCTCGCTCGGAAGCCCGATGCCGACGAAGCACACAACCCCGCCCCGAAGCTCCCGCGACGCCGCGATGCTCATCATCTCGTCGGCGGTATACGTGGCGTTTCCGTTCGTCGTTCCGCTCACTCTTTCACCATCCCTTCGGCTTCGATGCTTCGCAAATGCTCCGCGAAATCTTCGACCCCGAATACGTGCCTCGCCATCCACGCCTCGAATTTGCCGCGATCTCGCCCGATGGGATCCCATGCTTCATAAAAAGCATTGTCGCGTGCATAAAAATCGTGCGCGTACGACGGATACGCCCCGCTCGGGACGACCGACACCGCATCGAGGGCGATGGACGGAAGTACGGTCTGAAACGGCATCGGCTCGAACTCGTCCACGATCTCTTCGACCGTCACGATGGAACGACGAGCCGAGAAAACGGCCTCTTTTTGTATGCCCGTGATCCCCCACATCGCCACGTTCCCGTTTCGGTCGGCTTGCTGCGCGTGTATGACGGCGACATCCGGGGTGAGAGCCGGAACCGCCATAAGCTCCTCGCCCGTGAACGGACACGTTATCGGCGCGATGGTCGAAGTGACTTTCGGGAGATCGGTGCCGACGTATCCGCGAAGCACCGCGAACGGCAAATTCGACGCTCCGGCGACGTACCGGTTCGCCATCCCGGCGTGGGAATGCTCCTCGATCTCGATCGACTCCGGCCATCCTTTTTCGACCGCGTCCCGGAAACGATGGAGCGAACCCACGCCCGGATTCCCGCCCCACGAGAAGATGAGCTTCGAGGCGCACCCGGCCCCGATCATTTGGTCGTAAACGAGGTCGGGGGTCATCCGAATGAGCGTGAGATCCCTCCGTCCTTGCCGGATGACTTCGTGCGCGGCGGCGAACGGTATGAGGTGCGTGAACCCCTCGAACGCGACGGAGTCCCCGTCCGACACGAGGCTTTCGACCGCCTCTCCCAGTTCCATTATCTCGGCCACGCGAACCCCTCCCTTTCATGTTTCATGTACGTACCCCTTCCGACGGGCGAACCGAACATCCCCGCCGGAACCCCCGGTTTTTCGGCTTCTCCTCGTTTCGGTGCGTCCATTTTTCGTCCCTCGCTCCCCGGTATTTTCCCTGACTCACATTTTGTTTCCCGTCACGGTATATGTCCAATACTTCTTTATGATGCCCGCAATATGGTTTCGGTATATCGAGCGAGATTCGGGGGCGTATGACATACTCGTTCGTATGGAGCATTGGCACGGGTTCGGCCCGAAATTGAGTATTTCGCAGGTTTACGAGACGACGGTGGCGGACGCGGATTCGGAGTTGTCGGCTCACTTCGTCGTGATCCCCGCCCGGTCGCTCGGCGGAGACTCGTATTTGTTTCGTGGGGAGGTGCGTCCGCTCGAGTTCCTCGGGCTTCGGGCGGTGGCGGATATACCGCTCGGAGGGGTGGCGCGGAGTCTGGCGGCGTGTCTCGTGAGCGGGGATGTCGAGGAGTTCATGCGGAAATTCGACGAGGGTTTCCGGGCGGAGATCGAGCAGTCGAGCACGACCCCCGTTCCCCATTTCGGGTTCGCCGAATATCTCACATTCGCGAGGGTCATTCCGTTCGAGTGGGCTTCGCTCGACATGGAGTCGCTCGGGCATATCATCACCGCGAGCGGGCGCGGGAAGTCCGGGTACTTCCATTACGAGGATGTCGAAGCTCCGATGATGGTCGTCGCGATACCGGCGGGAATCGTCATATGCGGCTCGACGAAAAGCGTCGCGGGCGCGCTCGAGGCGGGGCTTCGGGAGAGGATACTCAAGCTCGCTTCGCTCGCCGGGAGTGGGGAGTCGGGAGACGCTCGCTGACGCTCGCTTCGGGGGTCGGGGAAAGGCCGCGGAGTACCGAAACGTCCTTCATCGAAGCATCCGTTCGAGTCCGGCGAGAGTCGGTCGTTTGGAGGCGAAGATATCCGGGGGAGACTCCGGGAGGAAAAATTCGAGAATACCCCGACTCACAATTTCCCGCTCCCCACTCCCGGCAGTTCCGCGTCCATCGCCTCGACGTTCGGTTCGAGTCCCGTCCATAGTTTTTGGGCGTGGACTCCCTGATAGAGAAGCATCCTTTGCCCGTTTATGGTTCGCAGCCCGAGCTTGCCGGCGGCGTGGAGGAGGCTCGTCCGGTCACCGGGGAGGTACACCGCGTCGGCGACGGTGGCGTGTTCGGGGAGGCTTTCGAGGTATGCGGCCGGGACGGGGAGCGGGTCGTCGTTTTTCATGCCGAGAGAGGTCGTGTTTATGAGAATGTCCGGGGAGATGCCGGAGGTTTCGAGCGATTCGAGGGGATGGGCGCGTACTTCCGTTCCCTCGCCGGATTCTTCGAGTTTGGCGGCGAGTGATTCGGCGCGATCCACGCTCCGGTTGAAAATGTGGAGGCTCGACGCGCCCTCGGACTGAAGCGCGAATGAGATGGCGGAGGCCGCGCCCCCGGCTCCGAGGAGGACGATGGTTTTCCCGGAAACCTTCGCCCCGGCCTCGCGGCATGCCTCGGCCATACCGCTCCCGTCGGTATTGTGGCCGCGGAGTTTGCCGCTCTCGATCACCACCGTGTTCACCGCGCCGGAGATTTTCGCCGCCCCATCCATTTCGTCGAGAAGCGGGATTATTTTCTCTTTGTGAGGCATCGTGAGATTGAAACCCCGGAAGCCGAGAGCCGCCGCGCCGCGCACGGCATCGGGGAGTTTATCCGGGTCAACGTCCATCGCGACGTATACGAAGTCGAGGTTTTCTTCGGAGAAGGCGGCGTTGTGCATCGCGGGGCTGAGACTGTGGGAGACGGGTCGTCCCATAAGCCCGAGGAGCTTCGTCTTTCCGGTGATCATATATTCCTCCCGGTTTCATCCGACATCGAACGGCCATTTTAGTCGAGTCGGCGGACGGCCTCCGAGGAGAGCGTCGCCTCCACCGACTGCCGCGCTCGCCGCAAAAACTCGACCGGGGAAAGCGCGTTCCGCAAAGAAAGCACCGGGGCTTCGATGCTCACGGGGATGTTCGGCGGGAGGGCGGCCACGAACTGTGCGAGCGGGAGTTCGCCATCGCCGGGGAGGAGGCGCATCGCACGGCTTTCGAGTTGGAGATCGGTGCCTTCCGTGGAAATCCCCCGAGGGAGCGACGATGGACGCGGCAGATTTTCGGGCGCGTCGAGCGGGCCGTCGCAAAGTTGCGCGTACCCGATGAGATTCGGGTCGAGGGCGCGGAGACGCTCGATGTCCCCGCCGTACCGCCGGAAATGAAGCGCGTCGAAGAGGATGCCGCCACCATCCGAGCTTTCGGCGATTCGAACCGAGAGATCGAAGCTCGACACCTCCGTGTACGGTATCGCTTCGATGAGCGGACGTATGCCGTACGGCCTCGCGTCGGCGACGAGCGCGGCGAAGGTTCCGGCGGCGCGTTCGATGTCCGGGTCGTCGCCGTTCACGGTGAGAAACCTCGCCCCGAGCATCGCCCCGACTTCCAAAGTTTGCTCATAATCGGCACGCTTCGTGTCGGCTCGGATGCGGACGACCTCGACATCGAGGACTCGGACTCCGGTTTCGTCCATCCGGCGGAGGGTTTCTTCGAGCATCGGGGAGCCGGGCGACATCGGCCACGGTTCCTCCTCGGCGGTCGCGGCGGAGACCCGAAGCCCGACCGAATCGAAGCCCGCCTCGGAAGCCGCCACGACCATATCCGGGGGCGGAACGTCGAGCATGGTGAGATGGTCAACGGCGATCTCCGTTTTCATACTCATTTTCTCTCCTCACTTTCTCGTTTTTATGTCGTCGTTTCGGAATGTCCGCACTCCTCCGAGAAGACGCGCCGATGGCGCGTCTTCTCGGCAAAGAGGAAAGCGAAGCCACTTTCCCGGGATTCGGGGATTGGGGTTTCTCGCCTCTCCGACGCGCTCGCCTTTCCGTTCGATGGACTTTCACCGGACTCGACCGGAACGACTGCGGATACGGGGTTCGCCTCTTCGCATTTCCCACCTCCCGACTTCTCGGAGCGAGCGAAAGCGAGCGGCTCCCGACTCCCGAAGTGAGCGAAGCGAATGGCTCCCGAAACGAGCGAAGCCGAAGGCGAAGCGAGTGCCTCCCGACTCCCCGGAGCGACCGAAGGGAGTGGCTTCACGGTTCGAGCATCGCCTTCACCGCCTCGCCTCGCCGGACGCGCTCGAAGGCTTCGGGAGCGTTTTCGAGGGGGTGTTTCGAGAGGAGCGGGGCGGGATTTATGTCGCCGCTCGCGAGGAGTCGGAGGGCGTTTTCGTAGTCCGGTAAATTGCACGAATAGCTGAAGAGTATGGATGTCTCCCGCCGCACCGAGAACGTCGGGGAGAAGTCCATATCCTCCGCGTAAAGTCCGACGACGATGACCGAGCCGCCCGGACGCACGGACTTTATGGCCGAGTCGAGCGCGCGCACCGACCCGGAACTCTCGACCCACACGTCCGGCGCGTCGCCCCCGAACTCGCGGCGGAGATGGTCTTCGAGCGGAGCGTCGCTCAAATTGGCGGTTCGTATTCCGGCTCGCTCCGCCGCCGGGAGGCGAAACTCCGCGTCTTTTCCGACCCCAGTGAGAAGCACGTCGGCTCCGGCGCGAATTCGGGCGAGCATCGCGCAAAACACGCCGATGGGGCCGGGGCCGGAGACAACGACTTTGTCGCCGGGACGAATATCCGCCCGGACGTTCACGGCGTGGACGGAGACGGCGAGCGGCTCGGCGAGCGCGGCCACCGAGAGGTCGAGGCCGTCCGGGGTTCCGACGAGGTGCCGCGCCGGTACGATGGCGTATTCGGCCATTCCTCCGTCGCGGGAGAGGCCGACGGCGACGCGGTTCGGGCAAAGCTGTGTGGAGCCAGATTCGCACACCTCGCACTCGCCGCATCCTTGAATCGCGACCGCGACGACTCGATCCCCGACGCTCGCTTCCGTCACACCCGAGCCGACTTCTTCGACGATGCCGGAGAACTCGTGGCCGAGGATTATGGGCGGCTCGACCCACTCGAAGCCGGGGTCGGAATTGAAAGCGTGGAGGTCGCTCCCGCATATCCCGCACGCCGCGACCCGAAGAAGAACTTCGCCGAGGCCGGGCGTGGGGCGCGGCACGTCTTCGATCCCGGCTTCTCCGGGGCGGGTTCCGGTTTTCACGAAAGCTCTCATGGCACTTCGCCTCCGGCTCCGCTCCGGGGAGTGGGGAATCGGGAGCCGCTCGATTCCTTCACTCGCTTCGGGAGTCGGGTCGCCTCCGACTTTCTCATCCCGGAGGGTTTCGCCTTTCCGACCGAGCGAGCCAGAGAAGCGGCGGCCGCTTCTCCGGGGCGGGTTCCGATTTTCACGAAAGCTCTCAAAGTCGCTCCCTTTCGGTCGTGCTCGCTTCGCTCGCCGGAAGTGGGGAATCGGGAGCCGCTCGGTTCCTTCACTCGCTTCGGGAGTCGCGCCGCTCTCGACTCGCATTGACTCGATACTTTCGCCCTCCCGGATATTCTCGCCCTCCCGTCCGACAGACTTTCGCTGGAAGTATCCGTCGCTCCTCCGAAGCGGGTTTCGCCTTCGTGCTTTTCCCGACTCCCCACTCCCAAAGTGAGCGGAGGCGGAGCGAGCGCCTCCCCACTCCCGGCCTTCCTCATCGGCGCGACCTTCCGAACGTCCTCAAAAGCGAGAATGCGACCGAGAGGATCGTGAGTATGAGAAGGATGAGGGGTATCGGCTGGAGGAGCCAGTCGAAGCTCCCGCCGCTTATGAGCATCGTCCGTCGGTATCCACTCTCGGCTATGGGGCCGAGGATGATGCCGATTATGAGTGGCGCGACCGGGAAACCACCCTTTATCATGAAGTATCCGACGACCCCGAAGAAGAGCATCACGAACACGTCGAACGCGCTCGCCCGGAGCGCATACGCTCCGATGACGCTCAAAACCATCACCGTCGGCCACAAATATTGCGTCGGAACGGCTTGAATCGTCTTCACCCAAACTTTGATCCCCGCGAGGCCGATGACGAGCAAAATGAGGTATGCGATGAAGAAGCCGATGAAGATACCGTATACGAGGTCGGGGCTTCCGGTGAAGAGCGCGGGTCCGGGACGAAGCCCGTGAACCGTGATCGCCCCGATGAGTATCGCCGAAGTCACATCACCCGGTATTCCGAGGGTGAGCATCGGGACGAGCGCACCCGCCGTTCCGGCGTTCTTCGCGGCCTCCGCGGATGAAACGCCCCTCGGGTCGCCTTCGCCGAAGTGTTTTTCGCCGCGGGCGAAACGCTTCGATTCGTTGTATGCGACGAACGACCCGATATCGCCGCCCGTCCCGGGTATGACACCGACGATGAAGCCGATGGCCGACGAGAGGAGCGACGACGGAATGAGCCTCTTTATCCATGAAAAAGTCGGGCGGAAGCGGCTTATGACGCTCCCGGTGAGGGATATATTTTGTCGGTTCTCGAATTGGAGGATGGCTTCGGAGACGGCGAAAAGGCCGATCATGACCGGTATAAATTGTATGCCCGCTGCGAGATCCGTCGTCCCGAACGTGAAGCGCGGGAAAGCCTGAATGGTGTCGAAGCCGATCATGGCGATGGAGAACCCGAGTACCCCGGAAAGAAGCCCTTTTATGAGATTGTTCTCCGCCACGGAGGCGACGACGGTGAGGGCGAGGATGGCGAGCATGAAGTATTCCGCCGGGCCGAACGAGAGGGCGAAACCCGCGAGTGCCGGGGCGAAGAGTCCGAGTGCGACCACACCGAGAAGCCCGCCGACGCACGAGGCGATGACCGAGATCGTGAGAGCCTGACTCGCCTCCCCCCTCTTCGTCATCTCATGCCCGTCCATCACCGATGCCGCCGAAGCGGGCGTTCCGGGGGCGCGGATGAGGATCGCCGGAATCGAACCGGCGTACACCGCTCCGCCGTATATTCCGAGGAGGAGCATCATCCCGGTGAGCGGTTCGAGGGTGAAGGTGAACGGAAGGAGAACCGCCACTCCGACCGTCGCGGAGATACCCGGAAGCGCGCCGACGACGATGCCGATGAGGAGTCCGAGGACGATGAAGATCAAAACCTGAAAACTGAGTACCGCTTCGAGTCCGGCCATCCAGTTGCTCACGTCAATATCCTTTCGACGAAGCCGTACGGGAGCGGTACTTCGAGGAGAAGCCCGAAGAGTCCGAAGAGCGTGATGCTCACGGCGATCGGCACGAGGACGAGATACACGGGCCTCCGAATTTTCATGAGAAGCAAAGCCCCCACGAGATACAAAATCGTCGAGATGAGGAACCCGAGTATCGGGAGGACGGCGGCGTATATCGCGGTGAGAACGACGATCCCGACCACCGGGAAAGCTCCGTCCTTCTCCGGCAAAAGCGCGACCTCGTTCGGGCGGAGGAGAAGCGCGACGGCGAGTGCGCCGAGTGCGACGGCGAGGATGCGCGGGAAGGCGGCGGTGCCGGGGTCGGTCGGCTGGAGCGTGCCGGGAAACGTGAGCGTGTACAAAAACATCCCGGCCGCGAGCGCGAGGAGCATGCCCGCGACGACGCGGTCGCCGAGTTTGCTTTTCTCCATCATCCCTCCTCCGGTATGAGGCCGATGGTGTCGAGGGTCTCGCCGTAGTTTTCGTACTCGCTGGCGAGGAACTCGTCGAACTCGGCTCCGTTTTTGTATTCCTGTGTGAACCCGGAAGTCTCCATCCAGTTCACGAAACTGTCGCTTTCTCGCGCTTCGTTGAAGCATTCGTTGAGTGTCTCGATCCTCTCGTCCGACGTTTCCGGCGGGGCGATGAGGCCGAGAATGGCTCCGCTCACCCACTCGATGTTTTCTTCTTCGAGGGTCGGTGTGTCGGGGAGGATGTCGGCTCGCTCGTCCCCCGCGACGGCGAGGGTTCGGAGGTCGCCCGTCTCGACTTGTGGCGCGATCTCCGCCGCACCCACCGTGACCATGTCGGTTTGCTCGCCGAGCGCGGCTTGAATTGCCGCCGACGCCCCATCGAACGGAATGTTCACCGTGTTCTCGAGAACCCCCGTCTCCTCGGCCATCCCCGCGAAGCCGATGTGGTATATCGAGCCGGTTCCGCTCGTGGCGACCGTCACGTCGCCCTCCTCGGCGGCGGCGATGAAGTCGCCGATCGTCTCCCACTCCGAGTCGGCGGGAACGCCGTATGCGATGGGCTGAAGACTATATTGCATGATGCCGCGCACCGTTCCCGGCGGCAAAGGACTCACCCCGAGGTGATCCACGATCGCGAGTTCGATGGCGGCGACTCCGATGGTATACCCGTCCGGCTCGGCGTTCGCGACGGCTTGAAAACCGATGGCTCCCGCGCCGCCCGTCTGATTGCTCACGATGATGCCCGTCCCGCACGTCTCCTCGGCCTCGACGGCAAGTTGGCGCGCGCTTTGATCCGCGCTTCCGCCCGGCGAGAATGGGACGACTATCTCAATTTGCTCGGACGGAAACTCGGTCTCACTCGCCGACCCCGACCCACACGCGACACCACCCGCCGCCACGAAGAGCGTCAAGATCCCCGCCGACAAAAACCTTCGCCACGCTCGGCGCATAACGCCGGGCATGAGGCGGCTGCGAACGTTCCGTTTTTCATCAAACAATTCGGTTCCTCCCTTTCCCACGCTTCGTTGCTTTCCCTGTTTTGTATTTTGTCTATCCACTCGCTATATGTCCAATACCGATTTGATGCGCCGGATATACGCCATCGCTATAATCCGGGTATGGATCTTCGACGACTCCGGTATTTCGTGGCGGTGGCGGAGGAGGCGAGTTTCAATCGCGCGGCGCAGAAATTGCACATGTCGCAGCCACCCCTCTCGAACCAGATAAAGCAATTGGAAAAAGAACTCGGCGTGGTTCTTTTCGAGAGGACGAGCCGGGGTGTGAGGGTGACGGAGGCCGGGGAATTATTGCTTGAGGAGGCGCGGAGGATCCTCGTCCAAATTGACCAAACCACCCGAGCCGTCCAGCGCGTCGGAAACGGCGAGGTCGGACGACTCACCCTCGGCTTCGTCCCTTCGGCATCGGACGAGGCACTCCCGCCGATCCTCACCGATTTCCGCGAACGATACCCGGAGGTCGAACTTTTCCTGCGTGAGATGCGCCCGAACCTCATCGTCCAAAGGCTCCACGCCGGGCAAATCGACGCGGGGCTTCTCTATTTGCCGCTCGAAGACCCGACCCTCGAAACGGAGTGCGTTTTGCGCGAGCCGCTCGTCCTCGCGCTCCCGGAGACGCACCCGCTCGCCGCTGAGGAAAAGGTCGAGTTGCGGGCGGTGGCGAGGGAGCCGTTCGTGCTTCCGGCTCGTTATGCGATGATGCCGGGGCTTCACGGGCAAGTTATGGAGGCTTGCCGGGAAGCGGGTTTTTCGCCGGACGCCGTCCAAAAAGACGTGTGGCTCATGCAAACCATCGTCGGGCTTGTGGCGGGCGGCATCGGGGTCGCGCTCGTCCCGGCATCTTTGCGGAACCTCCGAAGGCGAGGGGTCGTATATAAGTTTCTCAGCGAGCTTTCGCCGACGGTGGAACTCGGCGTGGTGTGGAGAAAAGAAGAGCGGAGCGCGGTTCTCGCGTCGTTCCTCGAAGTGGCGAAACACAACTTCAAAAATACGTAAATTGAGTGATGCGCCCGTACCGAAGCATACCGCATACTGTCCTCATTCGGTAAAACGACCGTTGAAAAGGGGGAGGGAATATGCGCCGGGAAGCGAAGTGGAGACTTTCACGAACCTCGAAGTACGTGGCATGCGTCGTCATCGCATGCGCTGCGGCGTTTTCGCGGCGACGCTCCTCGCGACGCCCTCTTTCGGACAAAGCGCGCCGAGGACGCACACGCTCGTCGGGGCGGGGGACATCGCGAGGTGCGACTCGAACGCCGATGAGGCGACGGCGAGGCTCGTCGGAAACATGCGCGGAACGGTCTTCACGCTCGGGGACAATGTTCAAGGAAGCGGGGCGGCGAGCGAGTTCAGAAATTGCTATGCGCCGTCGTGGGGGAGGTTCAAAAACCGAACCCGTCCGGCGGTCGGGAACCACGAATACTATACGCCCGGTGCGCGGCCATATTACGGATACTTCGGGGTGAGAGCCGGGGTTTCGGGGCGGGGATATTATTCGTATAAGCGGGGGAATTGGCTCATCGTGGTTCTAAACAGCAATTGCGACGTCATTCGGTGCGACCGGAACTCCGCGCAAGTCGCGTGGCTGCGGCAAACCCTCGCGGCGAACCCCACGAGATGCACGGCGGCGATGTTCCACCATCCGCTCTTCTCGACGAACGCCCCCACCCCGAATGTGAGGACGTTGTGGCGCGTGCTTTACAACCGGAAGGCGGACATAATTCTAAACGGCCACGCCCACAGCTACGAAAGGTTCGCCCCGCAAAATCCGGACGGCGTGCGCGACCTCGACCGGGGCATCCGCCAATTCGTCGTCGGAACCGGAGGAGCGGAGCCGATAAACCCCTTCGGCCCGAGACCCAAAAACAGCGTCGTGAGAAACGACCAAACCAACGGAGTCATGAGACTCACCCTCCGAAACGGCTCGTATAACTGGAAGTTCGTCCCCGTCGCCGGAAAAACATTCACCGACTCCGGCGGAGCGAGGTGCCGGTAAAAACCGGGAGTCGGGAGGCACTCGCTTCGCTCGTTTCGGGAGTCGGGAGGTCGGGAGTCGAAGTCCGGCGGTGCCTCGGTCGAGTTCGGCGAGGATTCGTCGAGCGGGGAAGTGAGAGTATCCGAAGGAGAGCGAGTCGAGGATTACCCGACTCCCGACTCCCGGCCTCCCGACTCCCCGCCTTTCGGCCCGAGGCGTTCGATGACTTCCCTCGCCGAGGACGACTCCATGTCCACGACTTCGAAGGTCGCGCCGCCGGTTCCGGAGGCGACTCGCGTTCGGAGGGTGGCGAGGCGGACGCGGCGTTGGAGGGGGCTTCGGCTCATGTTCCTCGACTGAAGGCGGCGGCGAGGCGCGATGGCCGTCGTTCGGGCGAGGGTTCGGGAGCGGGAGACGAAGCAATCTTCCGATATCGCCCATCCCGCCGCGCGGTATGCCGCCCATCCATAAAAAGCGGCGAGGAGGAGGACGAACGCCGCCGGAACCGCGAAATACACCGTCGGCGGGAGTGGGACGTTTATGAAGCCGATGAAGAGCGGCCCGATGGCCGCCGAGAGGCCGGACGTGAAAAAGAACGTGCCGACGACGGCGAATATGACGAGCCACGGCGCGGCGGCGCGGAAGATGTATCGGCGGGCGGCGCGTCTCGGGAGCGGTGTGAGGGGAGGCTCGACGGCGAACTCGGGCGCCGTTTCTTCGAGGAAAGCGCGAATTTGTCCCTTCGGGATGAGGGGGAAAAGGGTCGTCGAGACACCGACGTCCTCGGTTCCGCCGCCGTATCCCGCGCTCTCGACGCGGAGCATGGCGAGTCCGAAGGGTTGGCGGAGGAGACCTTCGGTGACACGGACGGCTTGAATGCGTGAGATCGGGATCGTCGCCTCGTATCGGCGGATGAGGCCGCGCTTTATATTCAAATATTTCCCGTCCGCCGAGCGCGAAATAACGAAGCCCGAGTATGCGACGACCGTTCCGGCGATGGCGAGAAACCACGCGAAAAGCCCGACCGCGAAGACGATGAGCATGACCGCGAGGAAGGCGTATGGCGCGATCGTCTCGAAGATCCCCTCGACGAAGTTCCGGGAGAAAAAGTTGTCAATAAAGTCGTCGAAAAACTGCGATCCGACCCCGATGATGGCCGCCGCCGCCCCGATTTGTCCGCTCGTCGCGCCCGCGATGAGAAGCTCCCGGCGAGTGAGCCTCCGAAGAACGGTCGGCCCGACCTCCTCGCCCTCTTCATCCCCGGTCGCCTCGCGCCTCGCGCCCTCGACCTCGCGGCGGAGGGATGCCGCGTCGTCGCGGACAACCGCGGAGAGGGAGGCGTCGGTCTCGGTGGCCGCTCCGCCCGCCGTCTCGATGCGGACTTCGACGACTTTCAGTGGACTCACGGAGCCGATGACGCGCTGTATGAAACCTTGAACGGTATCCACGGACTGAACGTGGTCGAGTGGAATAGTGCGCTCGTTCTTTTGCAAAACCCCGCTTCGGAGGTGGAAAGCCCCCCCCGAAACCCAGTACGAAGTCGCCCGCCACGAGAGAAATCCCCACACCGCCGACACGACGAGGAGGACGGAGACGCCGATGAGGACGAGCGCGATCACCCACACGCTCAAACCGCCCCCGAAAAGAGCCGCGATACCCGGAATCGCCGCCGCACTCGCCCAACTCCGAGCCGTTTTCAAAGCCTCGAAAAGCATCGAAGTCGGATGCAGCCGACGCGGCACCTCCGAGCCGGGTGTTTCCGAGCCGGGTGAGCCGGGTGTTTCCGAGCCGGGTGAGCCGGGTGTTTCCGAGCCGGGTGTTTCCGAGCCGGAGTTCGCTTTCATCTCCTCCGGCTCGTCTTTTCGCTCGGGGTTTTCTGTTTCGCGTCGCTTCGTTTCGTCGTCCGCCCCGCCGTTCGATTTGGGATTCTCCGGTTCGTCGTCGGGATCCCGACCCTCTTCCGCTTCGAGACGTTCCGAGACACCCGACTCGTCGCTTTCGGAGCGGGAGTCGGATGGCGACTCGAAATGCTCCGATTCGGTTCGGTTCGGTTCGGGGCTTTCCGGCTTTTCGTTCGATGGCTCGGAGCGCGGCGTTTCACCGTCCGACGTGCGACGGTGCGGGTCGCCGTCCGGCTCGCCCTTCGGCTGCCCCGGCCTCATTTCCTCCGGCTCATAGTTCATCTTGTTCGCGGGTGAGGGCGGCTATTTGGTCTCGGACTTCGGCGGCTATGGGGGCGGAGAGTTCGGGGATGCGGTTTGCTCCCGCCGCCGTATAAAAGACGACGGTGGAGAGGCCGAAGCGTCTTTGGAGGGGGCCGTTTTGGGTGTCCACATGTTGAATGCGGGCGAGGGGGACGAGGGTGCGCGTTATCCAGAAAATGCCGCGTTGGAGATCCACCTCGTCCGGGCGGATCTCATAGCGCCACCGCCGCCAACTCAACGTCGGCGTGACGAAGATGGAGAGTACGGCGAGAAAAAGCGCGCCGAGAATGGGGAGCGTCCACACGAGGAGCGGGGCTTCGACGACGCTTCTCGCAAACCAGCTTGCGAAGGCTCCGGCACCGAGGAGCGGGACGGCCCATATGACGTTCGAGATGCGCCACACGGTTTTGGCTTTCGGGTCGAGCCTCTCTGACGGCTCGAATTTCACGAGATCGAAACGGGCGTTCCGACGGGACGACCCCGAAGGTCTTTCGCCGCGAGCTGCCCGCACGCCGCGTCTATATCGTTTCCCCGGCTCGGACGGAGCGTGGCCGAAAGTCCGAGTTCCCGCGCATACTCCAAAAACTCCCTCGCCCCGCGCTTCGAGGTCGCGGAGAATCCGGTGTCCGTCCAGTTGAAACGGAGGAGATTGAGATGGTAAAGCGGATGGTCGAAAAGCTCCGCGAGTCCCTCGACGTGGTTTGGCCGATCGTTCACCCCGGCGAGGAGTGTGTACTCGAAGAAGAGCTTCCGGTTCGTTTTGTCCACGAAATACCGCGCCGCCTCCATGACCTCGACGACCGAGTGGCGGGCGGCGACGGGCATTATTTCCCGCCGCTCGTCCTCGAAGGGATTGTGGAGCGATATCGCGAGATGGAATTGCTCCGGCTCGTCGGCGAAGCGGCGGATTTTGTCTATCAGCCCGCTCGTCGAAACGGCGATGTGCCGCGCCGCGAGATTGAAACCGTCGGAGTCGTTGAGGACGCGGAGAGCCTTCACCGTCTCGTCGTAGTTCAAAAACGGCTCGCCCATCCCCATGACGACGACGTTCGAGATGCGTTCCGGCGCCGTGTCCCTCGCGGCGACGAAAACTTGCTCGGCGATTTCGCGGGCGGTGAGATTCCGTTTTATGCCCATGAGTCCGGTGGCGCAGAATTTGCACGCCATCGCGCACCCGACTTGCGTGGAGATGCACACGGTGCGGCGGTCTTTCTCGGGGATCATGACCGTTTCGATGGCATGCCCATCATGCGTATGGAACAAATATTTCCGCGTTCCGTCGGAGGCTTTCGAGACTCGGGAGAGGTTCATGACGGCGGCGGGCGCCTTCTCCGAGAGTTCTTCGCGGAGGGTTTTCGGGAGGTTCGTGGCTTCGTCCCAGTCGCGGGCGAGGGAGGTGGCGAGGGCCGCGTACGCCTGTTTCAGTCGGTATGCGGGTTCGCCCCGTTCTTCGAGGACTTTATGTACTTCCGGCAGGAATTCGGCTTCTCTCATAATGGCCGGATTATACCGACGATGGGCCGGACTGATCGGGCGGGAATTAAACGTCGGCAAAAAGGGCGGTGCGCGGGTAAAATCTCGGGGTGTTTTCCGACTTCACTATTTTGGATCTCTTCATAGGATTGTTCGTTTTGCTCGTCGTCGCCCGCGGCGCGAGGACGGGATTCCTCGCCGGGGTGTTCTCGCTCGTCGGGGTGGTCGTCGGGGCGGCGGTCGGTTCGAGGTTCGCGCAGAATATGCTCCCGGACAACGAGAGCGTGGTGTTCGGGGCGGGGATCACGCTCGTGAGCATCCTCGCTTTCGCCGTCCTCGGCGACGTCATCGCCCGCGCCGTCGGAGGCTCGATCCGCTCGCGCCTCACCGGCCCGACCTCGTCCGCCCTCGACGGCGTCGGCGGAGCGGCGCTCGGGATGGCTTTGTCTTTGACTTTGGTATGGGCGGTGGGAATTTTCGCGCTTCAGACGCCTCCGCTCGCAAGCATACATCCGGCTTTGCAAAACTCGAAGGTCATCGGCGAACTCACACAGAGGATGCCTTCGCAAATGCTCACCACGGCGGTCGCGCAGCTCGACCCATTGCCCCAAATAAGGGGGCCGGAGGTGGATCTCGACGCCCCCGAAGGAAGTATCCTCGAAGACCCGGAAGTCCTCGCAGCCACCGCCGGAACCGTACGCGTGACGGGGATCGCATGCGGATACGGCCTCGAAGGCTCGGGGTGGGTCGCCGCCCCCGACCTCATCGTGACGAACGCCCACGTCGTCGCCGGGGAGGCGGCCACGCAAGTTCAGCCCGGCGGCTCGGGCGGGACGTATGGGGCGGATGTCGTCCTCTTCGACGCCCGGAATGACATCGCGGTGCTTCGGGTTCCCGGCCTCGGCATCGAGCCGCTCCCGATCACCGACGCGAGGCCGGGCGAGGATTCGGCGGTCATCGGCTTCCCCGGCAACGGCCCCCTCGACATACAGCCCGCGCGAACCGGAGACACGAGGCGCGTGATATCGAGCGACGCATACAATCAAGGGCCGGTCGAGCGGACCGTCACGAGCTTCCGCGTCTCGGTGCGCCCCGGCAACTCCGGCGGCCCGGCGGTGAACGAGAACGGGGAGGTCATCTCGACCATCTTCGCCAGCCGGGCGAACTCAGACACCTCCGGATACGGCATCCCGTCACAGATCGTCGAACAACATCTCGCCACCGCCACCGAAAGATACGCCCCGGTCTCGACCGGGTCATGCGCGAATTAGCTTCGCTTCGCTTCGCGCTTGTCAGCCAGTCAGCACGCTTCGCTCGCCGCATTTCAGCTTTTCCCGGCGCGTCTTCCCGCCGCCTTTCATAAGAAGATCGGCCACGCGACGAACTTTGGTTCCGCGCCGCCGCGCCTTTATCCACCGTATTTCGCTGACTGGCTGAAATGCGCGAGCGGAGCGAGCTAACGTCTCTCCTCGCGGAGGATCTTTTCCAGAGCGACTTTGCTCCGCTTCAATTCCGCCTCCACCGTCGAGAGGCGTGCGAGCGAGGACTCGGAGAGACGGTCGCGCTCGACTTCGTTCGCGACGGCGGAGGCGGCTTCGTCTATCGCGTCTATCGCGCTTTGAAGGGAGAGGAATTCGTCCATCGGTTTTTAGAAAGAGGAGTGTCCGCCGCGACGCGCGTTTATTCTCTCGGCGGTTTTGTATGCGTCGTATACCGCGTAAATAACCGTGATGACGTGCGTCACGTAGCCGATCAAGATAACCGTCAACGCCGCGTTTATGAGGCCAATGACAATGAGTATTATCCCTTTGAGAATCTGCCCGTTGTATATCTGGCCGACCCCCGGTATGAAGAAACTGAGTACCGCCGCAAGCCCCGCGCTTTTCATGGAAACCTCCTTGTCGTCTTTTTCGTTCGCTCGCTGTGTACCCTCAAACTACGCCCGCCAACCTCATCCGTTTCGCTCGCGATGCTCTTTCTTTTGCCGAAGATACTCCGAATCCTCGGCGGCGGAGCGCCATTTCTCATGAAAGAGAACCGCGCATTTCTCTTTCTCCGGGTCGGGGTTTTCCCTCGGGCGGCTTTTGTCTCCACCTTCGTGCTTCGCGTACCGCATTGCCCGCGTATACCCCATTTGCAGGAACTTCCTCGCCACGTCCATCCCCACGAAGTCGCCGCTCTCCCGATACTCGACGAACTTATCGAAGATCGCCGCCGATGACTCCCTCGCCGATGCTTCGTTTTTGAAACTCCACAATGGGAGAAGCTCGCTTTTGTATGGTTCGGCGTGGAAGACGCCTTGCTCGCCGCGACCGACGCGGTATGCTTCCGGGTTCTTTCGGAGATCCACACCGTCATACGGATACCTCGTCATCCGCCCGAACCGCCGCCGATGTCGTGGCACGCACCGAAAGCGGGAACCCCCGAAAGCCGGACACCGGACGAGGTCGTCGCGGCGGCGGATATTTCGCCTCCCTCGGAGTCCGGTTCCACACCGAGCATCGTCCGAACGAGAGAGACGGCGGAGGCCGCCGCCCACGCCTGCGGAATGCACGACCTCGGAAGCTCGACCGGAGGATGGCCTTCTTCCCGGCGATGCCCCGCGAAGACTTCGGGGAGGCGATGGCCGAAATGTGCCGCCGCCTCGAAAATGGCCGTCGCCACCCGCTTCGCTTCCTCGTGGAAACCGTATCTCCGAAGTCCTTCGGCGATGATGGCGTTGTCGTGGGGCCACACCGAGCCGTTATGGTACGAGAGTGGATCGTATCCACCCTCGCCCTCCGCCATCGTGCGTATCCCCCACCCGGAGAAAAGGCCGTCGCCGAGAAGAGTTTCCACGATATATCGGGCTTTTTCCATCGGGACGATTCCGCTCCACAAAAGGTGTCCGGCGTTCGAGGCTATGGAATCCACTTTCCGTCCTTTCCCGTCGAGGGCGAGCGCGTAATATTTCCGATCGTCCATCCAGAAATCGCGGTCGAAGCGGTGTTTGAGAGACGCCGCTCTCTCCCGAAGCTCCGACGCGAGGGTGGCATCGCCCCAAACTTTTTCGGCGAGGCGGGCGGTTCGGAGGAGGGCATCGTATGCGTATCCTTGAATTTCGCATGGGGCGATGGGGGCTTTGGCGAGACTTCCATCCTGAAAAAGCATCGAATCGCCGGAGTCTTTCCATGAGTGGTTGTCGAGTCCGGCGGCAGAGCGTGTCTCGTATGCGATGAAGCCGTCGCCGACTTTGTCCGAGTGAGTGAGAACCCACGCGAGAGCGGCCCTCGCCGCGCTTTCCATATCGCGAACGAACTCCGCATCCGCCGTCCACCGCCACACTTCTTCGAGGAGGATGAGGAAAAGAGGCGTCGCGTCTGCGGTTCCGAAGTACGGCGAGTGCGGGACTTCCCCGAAGACGGCGAGTTCCCCACGGCGCATCTCGTGGAGGATTTTTCCCGGCTCCGAGTCGGTGAAACCGTCGAAGTCTTTCGCTTGGCGGCGGGCGAGCGCCCGGAGCGTGTTCTTCGCGGACTCGGCCCCGAGCGTCATCGTCATATGACTCGTGATGAGCGAGTCCCTTCCGAACAACGCCATGTACCACGGCGAACCCGCCGCCGGAACGAGGAGGCCATCCCCCGCGTCGAAGGCGAGGATTTCGAGGTCTTCGATGCTCCGCTCCCACGTCCGAACGAAGAAGGCATCCTCGGCCACCATTTCCGGCGCCTCCCCATAAAGCGACTCCGGCGACTCCGGCTCGCGCCAGTGGACTTTCTCGCCGTCATCCTCGAACGTGACCGAGACTCGGAGCGTCCGGGTTTGCCCCGCTTCGAGGCGGAGGCTGGCCGACACACAGCCGGAACTCGGCGACGCGCCGCTCATTCGTGGCGGCGCGATGCCCGGCCTCGACGGCACATCGCCCGGCCTCGACGGCACATCGTCCGGCCTCGACGGCATACCGCCCGAACTCGCTTCCGCCACGATCCCGTCGCCCGAGATTTCCACCACCGTCGCCCGCCGGAAACCGTCCCGCTCGTATGAGAAGCGGAGTCCGTCATCCCGGACTTCCGCCGAAACTTTTCCGCGTTCTTTCGCTTTCGCGTATCCTCGGACTTCGAAGACATCGAGAAAATCGGCGGCGAGGGCGAGGCTCACGCGGAACTCCGCCGCCTCGTTCCCCCGGTTCGTGAAAGATATTTCCTCGCGCATCCCGAACCCCACCGCGCGCCGCCGGATGACTTCGACGCTCTCCGCCTCCGAAACGAACCGGGCCGCGCTCCCGCGAAGCTCGCATCCACCCGACTCGAGGCCCACTCCATCCACCGTGAGAACGAACTTCGAGAGATGGCGCATGTCCCGGTAAAAAACCCCGTCGTCCGGGGTTCCCCGAAAGTCGCCGAAACCGTCCGAAACCGCGTATGCGCCCGGCGACACGACGCTTATGAAACCTTCGACCATGACCGCATCATACCGAGTCCGCTCGGAGAAACCATCGCTCGCCGCGCTTCATAAAGACACCCCCGTGGAACATCCCCTTCGCGACGGAGCGTATACCGAACGCGCCGTCTCCACGAAACCGTGAATGAGCGCGTCCCGGATATTTCTCCCGACTTTTCACTTGATCGAACATTCAATAAAATGTATGATGGAGGAAATTGAACGATCAATCAAGGAAGGGTTTCGTTGGCGGAAGAAAGGGATCGGCGGTCGGAGATACTCGCGGCGGCGTTCGAGGAGTTCGCGTCGAAGGGGTACAAAGGCGCGACGATAAAGAGCATCGCGGGGGAGGCGGGGATGCAGTCTCCGGCGCTCATTTACTGGTATTTCCCGGACAAAGAGGCGTTGTTCCGGGAGGTCGTCGAGTCGCGGATGACGAAGGCTCCGTTGCTTCGGATGGTCTCCGACCCGGAAGACGTCATGGGCCTTCCGCCGGAGGAGGCTTTGAAAAGGCTCGGGCGGGCGTACTTCGGTTTCGGAAGGCTCGACCGACGGGCGCTTCAACTTTTTCTCGGGGAGGTCATCCACCGCCCGGAGATGGGCGAGGCGTTCATGCGGATCGGGCCGGGGCGGGTGCTCGCGTTTTTAGAGGAGTATCTCGGGCGGTGGATCGAGGCCGGGAGTCTCCGTCCCCACGATACGCGCTCGAGTTCGCGGGCGTTCATGGGGATGCTCGTGCCGCAACTCGCGGGCAAAGTCTTCTTCCCCGCCCTCGCCGAAAACGGCCCCACCGACGAAGAGCATCTCGAAACCGTCGTCGGGATATTTTTGAAGGGACTCGAAGCGAAAGGATGAGGCGATGGACGTGATGGACGCGATCAAAGTCGAAGGACTCGTCAAACGGTACGGGAAGTTCGAGGCGCTCGGGGGCGTGAACCTCGACGTCCCCGAAGGATCGGTCTTCGGACTCGTCGGCCCGAACGGCGCGGGGAAGACGACCCTCATAAAAGCCCTCGTCGGCTCGCTCCGCCCGACGGCGGGAAGCGTCCGCGTCCTCGGCCTCGACCCGGTGAAGAACCGCGCCGAGCTTCGGAGGAGCATCGGATACATGCCGCAGTCGCCCGCCCTTTACGACGACCTTTCGGCGAGGGACAACGTCCGCTTCTTCGGCGCGGCCCACCGGGTTGGGGAGCTTTCCAAAAAAGTCGCGGAGATTTTGGAGTTCACCGAGCTTTCGGATCGGGCGAAAGACCCGATCCACACTTTCTCGGGTGGGATGAAGCGGCGGGTGTCGCTCGCGTGCGCGCTCGTGCATGAGCCGAGGATGCTCTTTCTCGACGAGCCGACGGCGGCTGTGGACCCGCAACTCCGGAACCGTTTTTGGAGGCAATTCCGGGAGCTTGCGAGAAATAGCGGCTCGACGCTCTTCATAAGCACGCACCTCATGGATGAGGCGATGCTCTGTGACCGAATCGCCATCCTCCGCCGGGGCAAGATCATCGCCTCCGAGACGCCGAGACGCATCCTCGAAAATGGCGGAGTCCGGCTCACGGTCGAAAAGAACGGCGGGAACGTCGAGAGGCGCATCGGGGGCCATCCCGAGGATCTCGCACACGCGCTCCGAAGTTATGGATTGGCGGATGATGTCGAGGCCATTTCCGTCGAGGCGGATTCGCTCGAAGACGTGGTTCTCGCTATCATCGGAGAGGAGGAAAGGCGATGAGGACATTCACCGTCGCCGGGCGGGCGGCGAAGCAAATCCTTCGGAATCGTCGGTTCCTCGCGCTCTCGATCTTCGCCCCGCTCGTGCTTGTGTACTTCGTCAAGATATTCTTCGACACGTTTCCGGAGGGCTTCGATGTGGCGCGGTACGTCGTCCCGATAGCCGCGTTCCTCGTCCACTTCCTCGCCTTTGTTTTGTGCGCCATCGCGCTCGTTCAAGAAAGGACGGCGGGGACGATGGAGAGGATGTTCATAAACGGCTTCCGGCGCGTCGAGATCATCGGCGGATACGTCCTCGGCTTCCTCGGACTCGCGACCTTCCAGGCCATCGTCGTCCTCGCCGAAGCCATATGGCTCTTCGAACTCGACTACGAAGCCGGAACCCTCGCCACACTCTTCGCGGTCGTGTGGCTGCTCGCCATCGCCTCGGTCATGCTCGGTATTTTCGTCTCGACGTTCGCCCGGCACGAGGGACAGGTTTTCCCGTTCATACCGCTCATCATCGTGCCGTCCGTCTTCCTCTCCGGTCTCCTCGTGGACGTGTCGGAGCTTCCGTCGTGGGCGGAATGGCTCGGGCATGCGTTTCCGCTTTTCTATGCGAACGCTGTGATTCAGGAAATGATCGGAGCCGGAGGAGTCCTCGGAGACGTGTGGGGGAGCTTCGCCATCCTCGCGGGATACGGAATTGTTTTGCTCATCCTCGCCTCGCTCACGCTCCGCGAGGTCGAATGAGGGAGGCGAAGGGCGATTCGGTGTTTCAGCCGACGTCAGCCGCGTATTCGAGAACGGCGCAAACTTGATCGAGTGAAGCGCCGGGGAACCACTCCACGAACTGCTCGATCCTCGCTCCGTCTTCAAGGTTCTCGGACAACGCGGCCACCGGGACGCAGGTGCCGCGAAACACCCACGCTCCGCTCACCAAATCCGCGTTCCGTTCGACGGCGTGGCATGTGGACCATTCGATCATGGAACGAATATTAGCATCGCCACCCAAAATGAAGGCCGGACAAACCTTCGCCCGGCCTCGTTATTCTTCCGACGTTTTTTTACGCGGGCGAGAGCGCACTTTCGTAGACGGCGGTCTCGAAGTCCATGTAGCCGGTGAAGGAGATGGGGTCGGCGAACGGGAGGATTTGCGTCGCCCAGAATCCACCGATGTCGTTCTTCCGGTCTATCCAGAAGAAGAGGTTGGCGAGGCCCGCCCAGCCGAGTTCCCCGGCGGGGCGTCCGGTCGGGGCGTCCTCGTCGTTGATCATGAACGTGTACCCCCACGATTTCGGCATGCCGGGGAAGAACTCCGCGTCGTTCGAGAGGCTCGGTATCGCGCCGGGGAGGAGCTTTATCTTCATGTCGCCGAGGCCGTTGTCGCCCATCGCCCGCGCCGTGCTTTCTTCGAGAACCCTTCCGTTCGGGCCGTCGCCGTCGTTGAGGACCATGCGGATGAACTTCATATAGTCGCCGACGGGCATGTATAGTCCGTGGCCGCCCATGTGCTGCTCGGGGCTTTGATCGAGCACGAAATCCGAGAGCGGGGTGAGCGAACCGTCGTCGCCTCTTTGGTGCATGGAGGCGCGGCGAGAGGCCGCCTCGTCGGTCATCGTGAAGCCCGCGCTGTCCATTCCGAGCGGCCCGAAGATGCGCTCTTTCATCACTTCGCCGAGGCGTTTGCCGCGCACGCCCTCGACGACTTTGCCGACCCAGTCGATGTTCGAGCCGTACTCCCATTGCTCGCCGGGGTCGAAGAGGAGGACCGAGTCGAGCGAAGCCTGGGTCGCCGACACGACGCTCGGGACGCCGCGCTTCTCGCCGTAGTTTATGAGGTCGTGGTTGAAGAAATCGTAGCCGAATCCAGCCGTGTGGAGCATGAGCTGCCCGATGGTGACGTCGGACTTCGGGGCGCGGGTTCGCGGCTCGCCATTGTCGTCGAAGCCGTCGAGAACTTGAATGTCGGCGAGTCCCGGCGCGTACTCCTTCGCTGGATCTTCGAGGGATATTTCCCCCTCCTCCACGAGCTGCATGACGGCGACGCCCGTTATCGCCTTCGTGCATGAGAAGATGGCGAACACGGTGTCGGTGGACATCGGGGCGTCTTTGCCGAGGTCGCGCTTCCCGGCGACGCCTTCGTAAATATTCTCGTTCCGGTCGGTCGCCATCGCGACCACGCCGGGTACGCCATTTTGTTGCTCGGCGACGCCTTCGAGAATGCGGTCGGCAGCCTCGTTGACATGGTGGGACATGTATACTCCTCGCTTTCTGCGGCGCGGAAGGCCGCAATTTCGTTTTTCCCCGAATCCCCATTCGGGCAGACGTATACATGATATACGCGGGATATCTATTCGGTCAAACGGAGCGACCAACCAATAAGCGGCGCAAAGGACGCAAAGCGACCTTCGTGTGAACGCTTTTATTTGCCAGGCTATGCGGTAGGCGGTACATTACACACGGCGTGAAGTTTCGCTAAAAAGTCGCTTCGCGAGAAACGGAACGAAACAGCGGAGTCTCTGGCGGATCCTACAAAAGCTAGGGGAGATATGTACAAAGAAATTTACGTGCCGGTAGACAACTCGGACTACTCGAACCAGGCGTGCGTTATCGGCGTGGACATTGCCCGCCAATTCGGTGGCCGGGTCGCGGGCTGCCACGCATACGCCGCCAAAATGCACGACGTGAGATTCCGCCAAATGGAGTCCGGCCTCCCCGAAGAGTTCCGCGACGAAGACGAAATGAAGCGCCAAAGGAAAATTCACGACCAATTAATAACCAAGGGTCTCGAAATAATCACCGACTCGTACATCGATGTCCTCGAACCTCTTTGCGAGAAACACGACGTCGAACTCGTCCGCCGCTCCCTCGAAGGAAAGAACTTCAAAGTCATCGCCGAGGATGTCAACGACGGCGACTACGACCTCGTCGTCATCGGCGCGATGGGGATGGCCGCCGTCCGCGACACCGTTCTCGGAACCGTCACCGAGCGGGTCGTACGGCGCACGACGAAGGCTGACACGCTCATCGTCAAAGACCTCGACCGGATGCCTTTCGAACACATCGTCGTCGCCGTGGACGGCTCGGCGAAATCCCTCGGCGGACTGAAAAGAGCCATCGAACTCGCCCGCGAATTCGGCGGAACCGTCGAGGCGATCTCCGTTTTCGACCCGTATTTCCACTATGCGATGTTCCACTCGATAGCCGGAGTGCTTTCTTCGAAGGCTCAAAAAGTGTTCCGGTTCAAAGAACAAGAAAAGCTGCACGAGGAAATTATCGACTCGGGACTCGCCAAAATTTACACGGCCCACCTCGAGGTGGCGAAGAAGATCGCCTCCGACGAAGGCGTCGAATTGAAGACGACTCTCCTCGCCGGGAAGCCGTTCGAGCAAACCATGAAGTACGTGAACGAGGTGAATCCGTCGCTCGTGGTCATGGGGCGCATCGGGTATCACTCGGACGACGAGATGGACATCGGCGGGAACACCGAGAACATGATGCGGTACCTCCCCTCGAACATTCTCGTCGGAAACTATGAGTTCCAAGCTCCCGATCTTTATACCGCCGAAGAGCATATGACATGGACGGACGAAGCCGTTCAGCGCATGGATCGCGTGCCGGGATTCGTCGTCGGAATGGCATCGGGGGCGGTCATCCGGTACGCCATCGAGAAGGGGTATACGGTCATCACCTCGACGGTCATTGACGAGGTCATCGAAACGATCCTCCCTCCGGGCGCGATGGATTCGATGCACGCCATCGGCGACCAAATACGCGCCGAGGAAGCCGCCGGGAACGATCAAGCCGTGGATTCCCTCTTTCAGGATTTCAACGAAAGAACCTCGAACGGAAACGGCGATGGAAACGGGAACGGAAACGGATCGAACGGCGACCATGCGGCGAAGGAGGATATGTTCTCTTCCGGGCGCGGCGGGTTCGGGGAGTCGGAAAATCAAGGCGATATCGTCGGGGTTTCGGCGGAGGTTCAGGCGGAGATCGACCGTGCGGCGCAAGGTCTCGACCGCTTCGAGTGCGACGTTTGCAAATACGTCGCCAAAGGGAAGCCCGCGAAGTGTCCGGTGTGCGCGAGCGGCCCGAACCACTTCCACGCCGTGGATTCGCAAATAGCCACGACGGGCGAGGATGACGCGCTCAATGTCTCGGAGGTGTATGACGGGCGCGAGCTTCACTGGACGGACGACGCGAAGACCTTCATTGACTCGCTCGAAGAGTGGCAGGAAAAGCGTCGTGTGAAGGCGAGGGTCGAAAAGAGCGCGCTCAAAAAGGGATACACCACGATCACACTCGACTACGCCCGCCAGCAATACATGGAAGAGACCGGCCGCGAAGCCCCCGAGGCGAAGAAATGCCCCGTCTCCCACGCCAAGCAAAAAGTCGAGGAG
>Ga0136630_1000022_pt1 | contig 37728 bp, 42 predicted proteins | sample AntDrymUQ5682106_2_FD_105496 | JGI IMG/M metagenome (GOLD analysis project Ga0136630, IMG submission 105496) | Polar desert sand microbial communities from Dry Valleys, Antarctica - metaG UQ568 (21.06) | ecosystem: Environmental > Terrestrial > Soil > Desert | place: Antarctica: Dry Valley...
CGGTGATCATGCGAGAGTTGGGTGAGTACCCGCTTCGCCGTGGCCCAGGTGATCCGCCAGGACATCAGGCCACCTCCGCCCGCTGCTGGATCAGCGTCAGGAACATCCGATCGAGATCCTCGGTCCCTGCGGCGCGACGTAGGGCATCCGGGGTGTCGTCCGCGACAACGTGCCCTTCGCGCAGCAGCAGGATCCGGTCGCACCGCCCGGCCTCGTCCATGACATGGCTGGACACCACAAGTGTCGTGCCGGCTGCGGCCAGGGACGCGAACATCGCCCACAACTCTTCGCGCAGCACAGGATCCAGCCCGACCGTCGGCTCGTCGAGGATCAACAGCTCCGGGTCGCCGAGTAGCGCACAAGCCAAGGACGCTCGGGCCCGCTGCCCACCGGACAGGGTCGCCACCAGTTGCGTTGCCTGCTCTTTGAGTCCGACGTCGGCGATGGCCTGCTCGGCGGACGCGCTGCCGGCCCCGAGCACCGCAGCGAAGTATCGGGTGTTCTCCAAGACCGTCAGATCCGCGTACACCGAAGGAGATTGGGTCACGTAACCGACGCGGTGCCGAAGGCCGGGCGACCCGGCGATCTCACCGAGCACGTAAACCGCGCCGCTGGTCACGACCTGGACCCCGACCAGGCAGCGCATCAACGTGGTCTTGCCACCACCGCTCGGACCCAGCAGTCCGGTCACCGAACCCCGGCTCACCGAGGCAGTCAACCCATGCAGGACTTCCTTGCCTCCGCGCTTCACGACGAGGTCGCTGACCTCGACGGCTCCCTTCATCGGACCCTTCTTTCATCAGTTGTTGAATTAGAATTCAACGATAGATGAAATACCAGGGTGGACGCAAGTGTGAAGCCGGGTCCGAGCAAGGTGGCGCCCTCAGCTGACCCGGTGGTTCAGCAGAAGCCAGGAGTCCCCCGCCAGGCGATGTCGGCTACCGGTGCGTCCTCGCGTACGACACTGCCTTCGATCAACCCGTACGGCCGATCCGCTGCGGAATAGACGACTCCGGGGTTGTCCAGCCCGAACGGCGCGAGATCGGAGAGGAAATGATGCTTGTTCGGCATCGAGAGCCGGATCTCGGCCACTGCCGGGTGCGCCTCGAGCACGGCATGGCCCATGGCATACAGGGTCTGCTGCAGCGCGCTGCTGTAACCGACGGCGAAGGTCTCCATGAGGGTCGCCCGGATGCTGGGAAAGGCAACCGCGTAGTCGGCGTCGCGCTCCTTCGTCGAGGCACTGTCCACACTGCCTGCGGCGTAACGCCAGCGGGCCGTCACTGCGGTAGCCAGGATCCGGTCATCGGTCTCGGCCAGCGTCGTGTATCGATCTCGGGGGAACCCGGCGAACCCCGACTCCGTCGTCTTGAGGACCACGAGCCCGGTCAGGCCGGATACGACGTGGGAGTTGTCGCCGTCCACCGTGACGACCGTCGTTCGTGTTTCTTCGCCGGTTCGCGAGAAGGCATGGTCGTGCGGTGCGCCGTCGACCGCGATCGGCGTCCAGGGGTACTCCTCGATCTCCACCCGGGCACCAGTCAGCCAGTCATAGGAATCGGCGAAGTGCCGGGCCAACCGCAGCCCGAAATCCTCGATCTCACCGATTCCGTCACGAGCGAAGGCGTAGACGGTGTTCTTCTGGGTGTCGGTGGCCAGGACATGCCCGTTGTCGCCGTCGAGGTGCACCGCGGAGAAGTCCCCTCGCAGTGCGCAGGACACGTTCAGGTCCCGGAGCACGTGCCTGGCCGTGGAGCGGTCGACGGTAACGACCCGGACTTCGGCCTTGCCGTACTGACTGGGCCCGAGGGTGATGCCCATCGGCGGTCAACTCCCCCGGTAGGTCGAATAGGCGTACGGCGAGATCAGCAACGGGACATGGTGGTGTGCAGCGCCGTCGGTGACCGTGAAGGCAACGGTGACTTCCGGGTAGAAGGTCGGCGTGCGGGTCAACGCGAAGTACTCCGCGATCGCGAACACGAGTTGGTAATTACCCACGAGGAGCGGAGTCTCGGCCAGCCGGGCGCGTCCGTCCAGGTCGGTGATGGCGGCGACGGTATCGCCGGTGGGATCGGTCAGCAACACGTTGACCCCGAACGCGGGAAGTCCTCGAGACGTGTCGAGGACATGCGTGGACACGCTCATGGATGTCCTACCAACCCCTCTACCCGCAAGCGGGTGATCTCGGAGAGTTGGCCAGTGACTTCGACTCGCTCGGTGGCCCCATCGTTGCCCAGCCGTCGGTGCAACTCCGCAAGCATCTCCGCCGGACTGCGGCCGGCCGCGCGGATCAGGTACACGTGGTCGAAGCGTGCCTCGTACTCCTGGTTCCCCTCGACGAGTGCGGCGCGTACGACATCGTCAGCGGTACCCATCGAGGCTTGCTCGGCGCGTGAGGATCGCGCCTCGGCGGAGTTACCACCGACTCGGTCCCCGATCCGCGGATGGGCTGCCAACGCCTGGGAAACCGCGGACCAGTCCAAACCGAGGGTGACTGCGACCGCGGTGTCGGCGACCTCGCTCGCACTGGCGTAGGGACGTCGGGCCGCGACCTCGTCGACGAACCGATCGGCGGCATTGCAGGCGCGCAGCCGTTCTCGCAGATCGTCGGCTGGCAGGCCGTTGAACCAGTCCAGTGAATGCTCGGCCACGGTGAGAGGATGCCAGCCCAAGCTGTGCGCATGGGATTCCAGGGAGAGGTGGCGGGTCGTGGCAGCAGACATTTGTATCGTCGGGCCGGAGGTACCCACCTCCGACGACGATTTCCCGGACTTCCGCACGCTGCCCGCATATGACCTGATCGACTGAACACGTGCCCGAAGCGAGGTCACCCGCGCGTACGCCCCGACTGTCCGGGCAGACCCTGGCTGCGGTGGACGCCGCGCTCGACCCCATCGATCAGCACCGGATGCGTGACTTCCCGGGTGATGCCGCCGGGCGCGCGCCGGTGCACACCGTGTACGTCCCCGCCGACCGCGTCGAGGTGGGACTGTCTGCCGCCTGGGGGGCCGCCGCCCTGGCCGCCGTCGAGGAGCATGCGCCGGACGCGTCCAGGATGGCCGACATCCTTCGCATCGACCCGGCCCTGCTCTCTGACGTGTGGGAGCTGGTGCTCGCCAAGCTGAGCAGCGAGCCCATCGAGGATCTTCGGGTTGATGCGGAGGACGGTTACCGGGGTACCAGTGCGGCCGAGGACGCCGACATCCTTGCGGCGGCGGCGGCGGTGGCCACCGACGTCGGGACTGGAAATGCTCCGCCCTTTCTGGGACTGCGGGCCAAGTGCCTGGAGGGGACGGTACGAGCTCGAGGCCTCCGGTCGCTGGATTTGTTCCTCGGTGAGTTGGTCGATGGAATTGGCGGGCCAACGGGTTTGGACGGCATCGATCTGCGGATCACCTTGCCCAAGATCACCGACGTCGCGCAGGTCGGGGCGATGACCGCGGTGCTGGACGCACTGGAGACGGCCTACGGCTTTGCGCCCGGACGGCTCGGCCTGGAGTTGCAGGTGGAGACTCCGCAGGCCGTGCTCGGGGCGGACGGCCGGGCGACGCTCGCTCCGATGGTGCGCGCAGCAGGCGCGCGTTGCCGTGGACTGCACTACGGCACATACGATTACAGTGCATCGCTGGGAATTGCTGCGGCACACCAGGCCTCAGACCATCCGGCAGCGGATCACGCCAAGGCGACGATGCAGGTCGCCGTCGCCGGCACCCGGGCCGACGCCGTCGACGGGTCGACGAACATCCTCCCGGTCGGCTCGCGCGACGAGGTCCACGCGGCCTGGCGGATGCACGCGGGGCTGGTCCGTCGGGCGCTGGAACGCGGCTTCTACCAGGGCTGGGACCTGCACCCGGCTCAGCTGGTGACCCGATATGTCGCGACGTACGCCTTCTTCCGCCAGGCCATGCCGGCGGCCGCGGGCCGGCTACGGGCCTATGTCGCCCAGGTCGATGGAGGGATCCTCGACGAGCCGGCGACGGCAAAGGCGCTGGCCTCGGTGCTCATCCGGGGACTGGACTGTGGCGCACTCTCGCTCACCGAGATCAGCGCGGCCACCGACCTGGATCGCGCCGCCCTGGACACCCTCGCCGGCCGCCCTGCCCCGTAGGTCAGCGGCGCCAGAAGTCGAACCGGTCCCTGCCCGGACGGAAACCTGCGGCCTCCACAATGTCCACGGCTAGGTCGAATCGGTCCCCGACCCGCCCCGGCGTGTGAGCATCGCTGCCGAAGGACACCGCACCGCCGCCCTCCTCGTGCCACCAGCGCATGGTGGTCGCAGCGGTCAGTGGACTGGCGGTGTTGATCTCCAGCACCCGTCCCGACGCCGCCAGGGCGCGGAACACCGACCGGTGCTCCTCCTCCACCTTCGCGTCGTCGTACGGGCCCGCTGACCTCGGCCAGAAACGACGCGGATAGTCGAAATGTGCCAATACTTCGAAGACGTCGCTGTTCTCGATCATGCGCAGCATCTCGGCGCAGTAGTCCCGTACGACGTCGTAGGCAGCCTCGCCGGACAGGAACCAACCGACCCCGACCAGCAGACCGTCCCGGGGCAGCGAGTGCAGCGAGCCGAGGACCCGGTCGAAGGTCGTCTGCTGGAGCAGGTCGGCAACGCTCCCCGAGAACAAGTGCGGCTCGCCGGCCTCCATCCCCGACAGGATGCGAAGGTCACCGAACCGCTCTCGACACTCCTCGATGCAGGCGCTGTAGCCCTCGACGTCAAGCGGTTGGATCCCACCCTTGGCGCGGGCCTCGGGAACGTCGTTCATCGGCAGGTCCCGCTCCCCCCAGTCGGTGAAGTCGACGTGTTCGGTGAACGCGACCGCGGGGAGCCCAACGGAGACGGCCTGCTCGCACGCCCGGATCATCGACGACCGCGATCTGGTGTCCCACGAGAATTGGGTATGGATGTGGTTGTCGGGCGGCAGCATCACCCTCGATTGTCCACCAGGGACACCTGTGGACGGTGTGCGCCGCCGTCGGTGCGAGTGCCTACTGTCGGGCCCATGCCGTCCAGCACCGAACTCGACCGCGAGCCCGACACTGCCAGCCACGGCTTGGCCGCCGAAGCCTTGGCAATTCTGCGCAAGCTCACCGCGAGCCCCGATGCGAATTTTCGCGAGGGCCAAGACCTAGCAATCATGGCGCTGGTCGAGGGCCGGCGGCGCGCCTTGGTCGTGCAGCGCACGGGATGGGGCAAGTCCGCCGTCTACTTCGTGGCCACTGCGCTGCTCCGAGCGCGCGGCGGGGGCCCCACGCTGTTGGTCTCCCCGCTGCTGGCCCTGATGCGAGATCAGGTCGCCGCGGCGGCGAGAGCAGGGGTGCGAGCGGTGGAGATGAGTTCGGCCAATCCGACCGAGTGGGACGACGTCAGTCAACGACTGGCCGACGACGGGGTGGATGTCCTGCTCGTCTCCCCCGAGCGGCTGACCAACCCGCGCTTCCGGGAGGAACTGCTACCCGATCTGATGCGGCGCTGCGGATTGCTGGTCGTCGACGAGGCGCACTGCATCTCCGACTGGGGTCATGACTTCCGACCGGACTATCGCCGGATCAGGGACCTGCTCACCCATCTGCCAGCGGGTACGCCGGTGCTGGCCACCACGGCCACCGCCAACGAGCGCGTTGTCGCCGACGTCGCGGAGCAACTGGGTGCCGGCGGGGTCGAGGTGACCACGGTCCGAGGTCCGCTGGCTCGGGATTCGCTGCGGCTGGGCGTCCTTCGGTTGCCCACCGACCGGGCCCGCTGGGCGTGGCTGTCGGCTCATCTGGGCGAGCTTCCCGGCAGCGGCATCGTGTACACACTCACCGTCGCTGCGGCCGAGGAGACTGCGGCTCTGCTGCGCGACGCGGGCCACCAGGTACGCGCCTACACCGGCCGCATGGATGACGCCGAACGTCGGGCGGCCGAAGAGGCGTTGCGCGCCAACCAGGTCAAGGCTCTGATCGCCACCTCGGCCCTGGGGATGGGCTTCGACAAACCCGACCTCGGCTTCGTCGTACATCTGGGGGCGCCCTCCTCGCCGGTCAGTTACTACCAGCAGGTGGGACGAGCCGGGCGGGCTGTGGAGCGGGCCGACGTTCTACTCTTGCCCGGACCGGAGGATCTGGCCATCTGGCAGTGGTTCGCGACATCGTCCATGCCTCGCAAGGACGATGCTGCCGCTATCTTGGATGCCTTGCGTGATGCCGGAAAGCCCTGGTCGACACCGCGGTTGGAAACGGTGGCCAACATTCGTCGCACCCGGCTCGAGCTGCTCCTGAAAGTGCTGGCCGTCGACGGTGCAGTGGAGCGCGTCTCCGGGGGCTGGCGGGGAACTGGTCAGGAGTGGGTCTACGACGCTGACCGGTACGAGCGGGTCGCGGCAACTCGCGAGGCCGAGCAGCAGTCCATGATCGCGTATGCCAGACCGGCCGACTTCCCAAAGGTCACCTGTCGGATGGCGTTCCTGCAAACGTCCTTGGACGACCCGTCCGCGACCCCGTGCGGGCGATGTGACGTGTGCGCCGGGCCCTGGTATCCGACCGAGATCCCCGCACAGGCAGCCGATGCGGCCGCGGCGCGTCTGGACCGCCCCGGTGTGGAACTCGCCACGCGGGCCCAGTGGCCGACCGGCGTAGACCGGCTGGGGGTCGGGGTGCGCGGCAAGATCGCCCCCGACGAGCAAATGCTGACCGGCCGCGCCGTCGCCCGGCTCACCGATCTCGGCTGGGGTCAGCGACTGCGCAACCTGCTCGGCGACGACGGTCTGGGACACGACGCGACCCCGGGAATGCTCGACCGGGAACCGCCCGGTATCGAGGAGGACCCGGACGCGACCGACGATTCGGGCGACATCGTGGCCGCCAGGCCGGTGGTGGCTGCACACGCCGCACCCACGGCTGGCCGGTCACTGGACGGGCCACCCGACGAGGCGCTGCTGCGTGCCTGTGCCCAGGTGCTCGGCGCCTGGGATTGGGAGCGCCGGCCCGGTGCGATCGTCTCGATTCCCTCCCGTCGCCGGTCGCAGCTGGTCAACGGCGTGGCGCGGGGGCTCGGGAAGTTGGGCAGACTGCCCTACCTGGGCGAGCTGGATCTCGCCCACGGTGGGCCGACCGGACAGCCGGGCGGCAACAGCGCCTTCCGGCTGGCGGCCGTGTGGGACCGCCTTGTTGTGGGCCCGCAGCTCGCCGCTCGGATCGCCGAAGTCGGCGACCATCCGATTCTGCTGGTGGACGATCTCGCCGACTCGCGGTGGACGCTCACCGTGGCCGGTCGGCAACTCCGGCGAGCCGGGGCCAGCGCCGTACTCCCATTCGCGCTGGCCCTGACGGCGTAGCGCATGAGCCGCTCATGGGCATGCACGTACACGTAATACTGCAGCGGTTCCCGCCACCGAGTTGAGGAGAACCGTCATGGGCTACGTGTTTCTGGCCGGCGCGATCGCCAGCGAGGTGGTTGCGACACTGAGCCTTCGGGCATCCGAAGGGTTCTCAAGACTCGGTTTTTCCGCAGTCGTGGTAGTGGGCTACGTCGTCGCCTTCGTGCTGCTCTCCCTGACTCTCACCCGCGGCGTTCCGCTGGGCGTTGCGTACGGGATCTGGGCTGCCGTTGGTGTCGCAGCTGTGGCGGTGCTGAGCATTCCGCTGTTCGGTGAGGGACTGTCAGCGATTCAAGTCGGTGGCCTGGTGCTGGTCGTCCTCGGTGTCGTCGCCTTGGAGGCCGGCGGCTCGCACTGAACGCTCCGAGAACGCGTACGCAATGAGGAAGAGAGGAACTCAGGTCATGAATTGGACGCTCGAGGTAGTGGTGGTCCCAGTGGCGGATGTGGATCGCGCCAAGGCCTTCTACGCTGAACAACTCAGGTTCGATGTGGACCACGACACCACGATCAGCGAACAGTTGCGCGTCGTCCAGTTGACTCCGCGCGGGTCGGGGTGCTCGATCGTCGTAGGCAAGGGTGTCGTCGACATGCCGCCCGGCTCGGTCAAGGGATTGCAGCTGGTCGTTTCCGACGTCAGGGCCGCCCACGCCGAACTCCTCGCGCGGGCGGTGGCGGTGAGCGATATCCAGGTGTTCGCCGAGGCCGGCCCCCGCCCGTACCGGGATGGTGACGAGCTGAACAACGTCGGCTTTTGCTACTTCAGTGATCCGGACGGGAACGGCTGGGCCGTGCAGCAGATCAGCGCCCGCGGCGCAGCGCCGGCTCACGGCACGACTCGGCGAATCCCCAGGTAGGCGGCGGCTGCGAATAGCACCCCCAGCAGCAGCGGCCATCCGGTGAACAGGGCAACCGCTGATTGGCCGGTGAAGAACCCGAAGACAGTCTCGCGCCACCCCTCTTGCCAGGCGAGTAGTACGCCCAGCCCGCCGAAGCCAAGGATGGTCCCGATAATGAGCGCGTAGAGCCCGAGAGATCCGAATCGCTTGTACATCACGCCGACGGCCATCCCCAGGAAAGCAAGGACGAGCAATGGCACGACATACACGAGAACCTGGAGAATCGGGTTGTCCACCACCCAGAAGCCGCCGAAGAACGGCAGTCCCACGCCCCAACCATCTGTGGCGCGTTCGACCAGCAGCAAGCCGTGGAACAAGACCCCATAGACCAAAGACTGCAGCCCTGCGAAGAGTGCGGTGCCTAGGTAGAACGAACGCCGGGTCAAGCTCAGCCCCATCGCGAAAGGCAACAGCGCTGACATCGATTGGACGTAGACGATGCACAGCGTGAGGTAGAGCGATGCCAGCCCAGCGGTCCCGGGTTCGCGGCCCTCCGCCATATCAGCTAGACGCCAGACAAGGACGTTGATGAAGAAGCTCGAACCCATGATCGCCCAGGGCAGCAGTAACAACCAGGGCGCGACCAGATGTAGCCGTGCAGCGGACACGATGCGGTTCACCGGGAGGCCTCCTCGAGGTAGGCAGACTCAGCTGTGAGAGCAGCCGCCGGGTGGATCGCCTCGGCGCGGTTGGTCAGCGAGACCACAAGGTGCTGCAGGGAAACCGGTTCTACATCAAGCCCGAGCGCACTCGCGTCGGCTCGATCGTCGCGTCCCTGGACCCGAACCACAGCCCGGGACAGTTGACCGGCTCCTTCCCGGCGCAGCAGGTCTCGCCCGCCGAGGAACTGATCGATCTGCTCGCCGGGGCCGCTCACCGAGATGGCGCTAGTCCGCAGGTCGTCCACGTCGGCGTCAGCCAGTATCTTGCCGCGATCGATGATCACGACGCGCTCCAGGAGGCCGGCGATCTCCTCGATCAGATGGGTCGACAAGACGATTGTGCGTGGGTTCTCGGCGTAGTCGGCGATCAACCGGTCGTAGAACATCTGTCGCGCAACGGCATCCAGTCCGAGGTACGGCTCGTCGAAGAACGTGAGTGGAGCCCGCGAGGCCAACCCGATCACGATGCCGACCGCAGAGAGCATTCCGCGGGAGAGCTTCTTGATCCGCCTCTTCTGCGGCAGGTCGAAGTCGGCGACCAGCGACTTCGCATAGCCGGCATCCCAGTTCGGGAACAGCATGGCGGCCGCGGACATTGCGTCGGCGACCCGGAAGTACTCGGGATACTTCTGGTTCTCCTTGACCAGCGACATCCGTTGCAACACCGACTCGTTCTCGTACGGGTTCGCCCCGAAGACCTCGATGTTGCCCGACGTGGGCACGAGGTGGCCGGCCAGTAACTGCATCATGGTGGTCTTGCCGGCGCCGTTGCGGCCGAGCAGACCGGTGATGACGTTCTCCTCGAAGGTGGCGCTGACGTTGTGCAGGGCGGTGTGCCCCCGGAAGCGCATGGTGACCTCGCGTACGGCCGCGATGGCCATCATCGCCGCTCCTTCCGGTCGTTGATCATGGTGGTGAGTTCCTGGGTACCGATTCCGAGCTTGTCGGCCTCTGCCAAAAGGGGGCGCAGGTACTGCTGGGCGAACTCGCTGCGACGGCGCTTCCGCAGCTGCTCCCTGGCGCCGGATGCGACGAACATCCCAACTCCTCGTCTCTTGTATAGGACCCCGTCGGCCACCAACTGGTTGATTCCCTTGGCGGCGGTGGCGGGGTTGATCCGGTGGAAGGCGGCCAGCTCGGTGGTCGAGGGCGCCTGGGTCTCTTCGGCGAGCGTTCCGTCCACGATCGAATTCTCGATCTGGTCGGCGATCTGGCGGAAGATCGGTCCGCCGTCCTCGTTCATGCGCTCGCGCCTACGGACGGCGCATCGCATAGGTCAACTGGTTCATTACTCATGTAATAGACCATAGCACCAGTTAACCCGGCACGTCGCAAGTCCTCCTAGAACGCGAAGTGAAAGGGTCAGCACGTGCCCGATCTGGATCTCGTCATCCGCGCTCCCCGAGCCCTACTGGCCACTCCGGACGGCGCGGCGTCGAACGAGCCATCTGGCGGTTTACGTCAAAACCGCCAGGAAAGCGCTTGTGTCGGGGTACGGGCAGGTCGGATCGTGGCGATCACGCCGTATGACGAAGCACCTGCCGCCCGACGCCTCGTCGAGCTGGGAGACGACGTGGTCCTGCTGCCAGGACTGGTCGACACCCACGTGCACGTCAACGAACCGGGCCGTACGGAATGGGAAGGCTTCGCGACGGCTACCCGAGCGGCCGCCGCCGGCGGGGTCACCACGATCATCGACATGCCACTCAACAGCATCCCGCCGACCATCGATGTCGATGCGCTGGCCATGAAACGAGCTGCTGCGCAAGGACAATGCTATGTCGACGTCGGATTCTGGGGCGGTGCGGTGCCGAGCAACCTCGGCCGGCTTCGTCCGCTGTACGACGCGGGCGTGTTCGGATTCAAGTGCTTCCTGCTGCACTCCGGCGTCGACGAGTTCCCGGCGCTGGACGGGGCTGGGATGCGTGCCGCCCTGACCGAACTCGCCGACTTCGACGGCCTGCTGATCGTGCACGCCGAGGACGCGCACACCATCGAGGCCGCGCCCAAGCCCGACGGCACCCGCTACGCCGACTTCCTCGCCTCGAGGCCGCGCAGCGCGGAGCAGATCGCCATCGCAGCAGTCATCGCCGGTGTCCGGGAGACGGGCGCCCGCGCCCACGTCCTGCACCTTGCCGATGCCGACGCGCTCGACCTGTTGACAGCTGCTCGGAGCGCCGGGAATCGGGTCAGCGTGGAAACGTGCCCGCACTACCTGTCCTTCACCGCCGAGGAGATCCACGACGGTGCCACCGAGTTCAAGTGCTGCCCACCGATCCGGGAAGCCGAGAACCGCGAGCGACTCTGGGGCGGACTACGTTCCGGCGACATCGACTGCATCGTGTCCGATCACTCGCCATCCACGCCGGCGCTCAAGAGGCAGGACACCGGTGACTTCGGCGCGGCCTGGGGTGGGATCAGCTCACTGCAGCTCGCCCTCCCGGCGGTGTGGACCGGAGCACGCGAGCGGGGCCTGAGCCTGGCGGACGTGGTCGGTTGGATGGCCGAAGCACCGGCTGCGCTGGCGGGGCTGAGCCGCAAGGGCCGGATCGCACTCGGGTACGACGCCGACTTCGCCGTCTTCGCGCCGGAGGAGACCTTCGTGGTCGACCCCGCTCAGCTGCAGCATCGACACTCACTCACGCCCTACGCCGGACGGAGGCTGTCTGGCATCGTTGCCCAGAGTTGGCTACGCGGGCGCGAAACAGGAGCGCAACCGATCGGCCAACTCCTGACCCGAGGGGATGCATGACCAGTAGTCCGCAGGCTTCCGACCCGACGGCTGCAAGCGCCTCCGGCCCATTCGCTTTCACTGTGCTGCCCGATCTGGCGTCCCGTTCGCTTTCCGGCGCCGTCATCGCCGCCAATGACGAGTTTTTCGCCGAGAAGGAGAACCTCATCCTGGCGTGGCCGGCGGCGGCCGAGGCTGATTTCGGGCACAAGGGCAAGGTCTACGACGGTTGGGAGACCCGGCGACGGCGCGAGCCCGGGAACGACTGGGCGATCGTTCGGCTCGGCGTTCCTGGCCGGGTGCACGGCGTGGTGATCGACACGGCCTGGTTCACCGGTAACTTTCCGCCGCATGCTTCTCTGGATGGCGCCGCCATCGAGGGACATCCGTCGGCGGCCGAGGTGGCAGCCGCCGAGTGGTTCCCGATGCTGCCGCAGATCGAACTGCGCGGCGGACAGGCCAACTTTTACGAGGTGGCCTCCGAGAGCCGGGTGACCCATGTGCGGCTCAACATCTTCCCGGACGGCGGCGTGGCCCGCCTGCGCATCCACGGCGTACCGGTCGCCGATCCCAGGCCGATCGACGTCGGACCCTTCGACCTGGCAGCGCTGGAGAACGGCGGTGCGATCACCGGTTGCAGCAACGAGTTCTACGGCACACCGCATCAGCTGATCAGCCGGGGACTGGCGCGCAACATGGGCGAGGGCTGGGAGACCGCCCGACGCCGGGACCAGGGCAACGACTGGGTCACCGTGGGTCTGGCCTGCGCCGGTGTCGTCTCGGTGGCCGAACTCGACACATCGTATTTCCTCGGCAACTCCCCCGGTGCGGCCCGCCTCACCGGCTGCCTGGAGGGCGCCGATCCCGCTCGGGCCGATGCCTGGATCGAGTTGTTACCGACGATTGCCCTGCAGCCGGACACGCTGCACCGCTTCGTGCTCCCGGCCAACGGCCCGGGGGTCACCCAGGTTCGACTCGATGTCTATCCCGACGGTGGCATGGCCAGGCTTCGGCTCTGGGGTCGGCCCACTCGCGAAGGCCGGAAGCGTATGGGCCGTACCTGGTTCGATTCGCTTCCGCCTCGACAGGCGGTGACGACGCTCGAGACTGCGGGAGCCAGCCCGGACGTGGCCCGCGCACTGGCAGCCGCACGCCCGCTGCTGGGCGCGGAGGCACCACTGCCCCTCAACGTCGGCCGACTCCTCGACGGTCCCTGACGGTGCGCGGGGACCTGGCCGGCCGCGGCGACCAGACCTCCCCGGAGGATGGCGTCGGCTACGTGCACGGGTACTCGGACTACGAAGCCCGCCGGCTGGGCGATCAGGCGGACACCCTGGCCGCGCTGTTACATGCCGGTACGGCGTACCCGGCTGGCAGCCGGGTGCTCGAGGTCGGTTGCGGGGTGGGTGCGCAGACGGTGCATCTGGTGGCAGCCAGTCCCGAGGCGCAGCTCGTGGCGGTTGACATCTCCGAGACGTCGCTGGCTCAAGCCCGAACCCGGGTGGCGGCCCAATTCCCGTACACGCAGGTCGAATGGCATCGGGCCGACCTGTTCGACCTTCCCTTCGCCGACGCTGAGTTCGACCACGTGTTCCTGTGCTTCGTTCTCGAGCACCTACGCGACCCCGAGCGTGCCCTGGCCGCATTGCGTCGGGTGCTGCGGCCCGGAGGCACGATAACCGTGATCGAGGGCGACCACGGGTCCGCGTTCTTCCACCCGGACAGCGCCCTGGCCCGGGCCGCGATCGACTGCCTGATCCAGTTGCAGGCTGCTGGAGGCGGGGACGGTCTGGTCGGCCGGCAGCTACAGCCGTTGCTCGTTCGGGCCGGCTACGACGACGTCCGGGTCGGACCGCGGACGGTGTACGCCGACCGGACCCGCCCCGAGCTGGTCCAGGGCTTCACGCGTAACACCTTCATCGCGATGATCGAATCCGTCCGCGACGATGCCCTGACCGCGGGGCTGGCCACGGCAGCCGACTGGGACCAGGGCATCGCCGACCTGCACCTGGCTGCCGGAGAATTCGGAACGTTCCACTACACGTTCTTCAAAGGGCTGGCCGTCAATCCGCCCCTGGGCCGAGGCCCGACCGTCAGCTGAGGCAGATGTCCTGGGGTCGTACCGGTACCCGACCGATGTCTCGACCGGTGGCGTCGCGAATGGCGGCGGCGATCGCTGGGGTCACCGAGATGCACGGTGGCTCACCAACACCCTTGGCTCCCAACGGGGCCTGCGGGTCAGGCTCTTCGATCAGGCTGAACACGACCGTGGGTGCATCCAGCGTGGTGGGCAGCAAGTAGTCGGTGAAGCTGGCATTGCGCACCATGCCGTCGGTCACGATGATCTCCTCCATCACGGCAAGGCCCAGTCCCTGCGCGATGCCGCCCTCGATCTGACCGGCCACCGACAGCGGGTTCAGCGCCCGACCCACGTCCTGGGCGGTGGCGATCTGAACCACCTTGACCAGCCCGAGTTCCGGATCGACGTCGACCACCGCGCGGTGGGCGACGAAAGCAAAAGCAACATGGCAGTTGCCCTGGCCGTTCTCGTCCAGGTCCTCGGTAGCCCGGTGCCGGTACTCCACCGTCTCGTCCAGCCGCAGGCCCGCCGAGGCATCTGCGACCGGGATCCGGAGCGAGCCGATCGTGTCCACTACGTCGGTGCCCTCGATCGCCAACTGCAGCGCCGGCATGCCGTGCCGTTCGGCAACCGCCTCCAGGAGCAGCTCGCGTACCTTTCGGCAGGCGGCGTCGACCGCTCCCCCGGATATCCAGGTCTGCCTGCTCGCCGACGTGCTGCCCGACGAGCCGATCTGGGTGTCGATCGTGTCCAGCATGACCTCGTCGACGCCGAGGATGGACCGGGCGATCTGCTGGGCGAGCATCACAAAGCCCTGACCGACTTCGGCGGCAGCGAACTTGAGGGTCGCCACCCCGTCGTTGAGCTGGCACCGGGCAGTGGAGTAGTCGTCGAAGCCTTCGGAATACATCAGGTTCTTGATCGCGACCCCGTACCCGACTCCGCGTACGACATGTCCTCGGTCGGCCGTACGCCCGGATCCACCCGGCAAGGCCAGCACGTCAGCATCAGCCGGCAGATCCGGCGGCATCGGCAGCGCATCGGTCTCCCGGATGCAGCGCTCGACCGGGGCGACGCTGTCGACCGGCTGTCCGGTGATCAACGGGTCGCCCGTACGCATGGCATTACGTAGCCGAACCTCGACCGGCGAGAGACCGGCCGCAGCGGCCAGCTTGTCCATCTGACCTTCGTGGGCGAAACATGCTTGTACGACCCCAAATCCGCGCATCGCGCCGCACGGCGGGTTGTTCGTACGGGTGGCATATCCGTCGACGATCGCGTTGGGACAGCGGTACGGGCCTTGGGCGTGGGTGACGCCGTTGATCAGCACAGCCGGGGAGGTCGACGTGTATGCCCCGCCGTCGAACACCATCCGCGCTTCGATCTTGACGATCACCCCGTCGGCGCTGGCGTGGTGTCGCATCCAGATCTTGGCCGGATGCCGGTGGACGTGACCGTAGAAGCTCTCCTCCCGGCCGTACTGCATCTTGATCGGCCGCCCGGTCCGCAGGGCCAGCAAGCTGCAGTGGACCTGAAGGCTGATGTCCTCGCGGGCTCCGAAGGCCCCGCCGACGCCCCCGAGGACGAGGCGGACGCGCTCCTCGGGCAGGCCAAGACAGGCTGCGACCTGCTTGCGGTCCTCGTGCAGCCATTGAGTGGCGATGTAGAGCTCCAGGCCGGCCCCGTCGTCGTCGGGTACGGCAAGGGCGGCTTCGGGACCGAGGAATGCCTGGTCCTGCATCCCCATCTCGTAGTTGCCCTCGACCACGATCGGACCGGTGGCCTCCGGGTCCCCGCAGAGGATGCGCTGATGCCGGATCAGGTTGCCGTCTGGATGGATCCGATCGCGGGTGCCGGCGATCGCCTCCTCCGGGTCGGTCAGCGGGGTCAGCACCTCGTAGTCGACAACGATCGCCTCGAGCGCCCGGCGGCAGGTCTCGGGATGATCCGCGGCGACCGCGGCAACCGGCTCGCCTCGATAGCGCACGTACGCGGAGGCGAAGACGTGTTGATCTTGCCTGATCAGGCCGTACGTCGGCTGCCCGGGGACGTCCTCGGCGGTCACGATCGCCTCGACACCGGCGATCTTCCAGGCTCCGGTCACGTCGACGGAACGGATCCGCGCGTACGGATGCGGCGAGCGCAGTGTCGCGCCCCACAGCATGTTCTCGGCCCAGAGGTCGTTGGCGAAGGCAAAACGGCCCTGAACCTTCGGCACGCCGTCCGGACGTGCGGCGTTGGTGCCCAACACGCCTGGACGCAGCGCCGTGACGGTTTCGGTAGCCGTGGCAGTCGCCGCGGGCGCGGAGGCCTCGGTCATCTCGCTGCCTGATCGGCACGACTGGCCACGACGGCGTCTACGGCGGCGAAGATCCGGCCGTATCCAGTGCAACGACAGATGTTGCCCGACAAAGCTTCTCGGGTTTCCAGCGCGCTGGGTTCCGGATTGTGCTCCAGCAGATGGTGAACGGCGACAATCAGTCCCGGCGTACAGAAGCCGCACTGCACGGCGCCCTCGTCCAAAAAGGCAGCCTGTACGTCGGTCAGCGCAGCGTCCGGAGCCAGACCCTCCACGGTCACGATGTCGGCGTCGGTGGCCGAGGCCGCCATCACCAGACAGGCGCAGACGGCAGCCCCGTCGAGCAGCACGGTGCAACTGCCGCATTCCCCTTGCTCGCATGCGCCTTTAGATCCGGGCAGGCCCAACCGTTCACGCAGTACGTAGAGCAGGCTCTCGCCCAGCCAGGCGTCTTGTACGTCGTGGGACTCACCGTTGACCTGCAGCCGGTAGATCTCCGGTGAACCGATCGGTTCCTGGGTCATGCGGCGGCCCTTCTCAGGAGTCGGCTGGACAGGACGCCCACGGCATGTCCGCGATAGGCAGCCGTCGAGCGGTGGTCGTCGATCGGCCGGGCATCGGCTGCGGCGCGCCGACCGAACTCCTGCGCCACGGCATCGCTGATGTCCAGCGGCTCGGCGCTCAGATCGAGTTCACCGGCCAGCCAGCCCTCGGCGTCGCGGCAGCGAATGATCGTGGTTCCCACGGCGCCCAATGCCAGGGTCACCGCACCACGGTCGCGGTCCATCGCCAGGCACGCCGATGCGGTGGCGATGACCATTGCGTTGCGCACGCCCACCTTCGAATAGCCCTGCCAGCCATGACGGATCGGCATCGTTACGCCAGTGACCAACTCGCCGGGCTCGAGCACGTTCTGCTTCACCCCGACCATGAAATCAGCCACCGGGACGTCGCGTTGTCCGCCGATCGAGCGCAGATGCACGATGGCATCCAAGGCGAAGAGCACCGGGAGCCCGTCACCGGCCGGTGAACACGTGCCGAGATTGCCGCCGAGCGTCCCCGCGGCGCGGATCTGCGGTGAGCCGACCGTACGAGCGGCCTCGGCAAGGGCGGGAAAGAGTTCCGCGAGAGGGCCGTGCTCCATCTCCGCGTACGGCAGACCAGAGCCGATCGTGACGGTGCCGCCGGTCCCCTCCGAGGACGGGTTGTGCCGCCAGAGCCGCAGTTGCTCGACCCGGCGCAGCGCGACGACCTCGGCGGGGGCCTTGCGATGAGCCATGTTGATCTCGACCATGACATCTGTCCCGCCGGACAGGAGCAGCGCTTCAGGGCGCTCGGCGAGATGGGCGAGAACCTCGTCGATCGTGCTGGGCGTGAGTACGGACACAGAGGCGACCCTAGGCGACAGACCAAGGCGCTGGTCGGCTCGGCAGTGCCTGGTGGGTCAGTTCCGACCGGGACTACCCGGTTGGATCTTCCCCATCAGGCAGACGGCAAGATTCCCCGCGTGACGGATCATCCCAGAGCCGCCGACCTCTTGGTCCGTGGAGCAGAACTCGTGGCCACGGTGGACGACCAGCGACGCGAGATCCCAGGTGGCTGGATCGCGATCAGCGACGGCGTGGTAAGTGCGCTCGGCGGACCCGCCGACCAGCAGCCACACGCAGCGCATGTGCTCGACGCCGAGGGATGCCTGGTGACTCCGGGGCTGGTAAATACCCATCACCACATGTATCAGAACCTCACTCGGGCCTTCGCTCCTGCGCTGACCGGCGGGTTGTTCGACTGGCTGGTCACGCTGTACCCGTTGTGGTCGCGGCTGGACGAGGAGGCCGCCTACGTGAGCGCGTACGTCGGCCTGACCGAACTCGCCCTCGGCGGAGCGACCACCTCGACCGATCATCTCTATGTCCATCCGAAGGGCGCAGGCGATCTGATCTCGGCAGAGACCCGCGCCGCCCAGGATCTCGGAATGCGCTTCCACCCCACGCGCGGCTCGATGTCGCTGTCGGTCAAAGACGGTGGGCTGCCCCCGGATTCGGTCGTACAGCACGACGACGAGATCCTCGCCGACTCGCAGCGGCTCGTGGAGCTACACCACGATCCTTCCCCAGCTTCCATGCTGCGTATAGCCCTTGCCCCGTGCTCGCCGTTCTCGGTGTCCACCGAGTTGATGAGGGCCACTGCCGAGTTGGCCGAGCGACTCGACGTCCGGTTGCATACCCACCTCTGCGAGACCGAGGACGAGAACGCCTTCTGCCTGGAGACCTTAGGTCGGCGCCCCGTCGACTACTTCGAGGACGTCGGCTGGGGCTCGTCCCGCTCATGGGTCGCGCACTGTGTCTGGCCGAATGCCGACGAGGTCGCCCGGTTGGGCGCCTGGGGTACGGGGGCAGCGCACTGTCCGAGCAGCAACATGATCCTGGGCAGCGGTTTGGCGCCGGTCGCGGAGTTGCGCGCGGCTGGCGTACCGGTCGGCTTGGGCTGCGATGGCTCGTCCTCGGCCGACACCGCATCGCTGTGGTTGGAGGCGCGTACGGCGATGCTGCAGGGCAAGTTGCGGCACGGGGCGGCGGCGATGACGGCCCGGGACGCCCTCGAGATCGCGACGCGCGGTGGAGCCGGCTGCCTGGGCAGGGTCGGGGAGATCGGCGAACTCTCGGTCGGAGCCTGCGGTGACGTGGTGGTGTGGTCGCTGGATGGGCCGGCCTTCGCCGGTGCGCTCAGTGACCCGATCGAGGCCTGGCTGCGCTGCGGTCCGAACAGCACCCGGCACACGGTCGTCGCAGGCAAGCCGATCGTCCTGGACGGCGCTCCCGTACACGGTGGATTGGACGAGATGCTGCTCTGCCACCGAGCCATCGCCGCCGGCATGCAGTCCGCCCTCGACGCCTGACGAGACTCTCTCTCCTGGACTTGTTACGGTTCGCCGTCCCGACAGTCGAGGGCAGCAGGGACCAGGCCTCGAGGGTTCAGGCCGACAATCCAGGGCACTTATCCTCGATGTGATCCCCGCGTTGAATTTCTCTGGCGGTGTCAGCCGACTTGGGGAATCGGTGGCGGGTTTCCGTGGGCAGCGGCTTGCAGCATCGCCTGGGCCGACCAGGACATCAGCTCGGCTGCATCATCCCGGGAGAGCCCTGCAACATCGGTCATCCAGGCAAGCGCCTCGATTCCGACAGCGCTGCGGATCGCAAGCGCCAAGCTGTGAATGGCCTCCTCGGACAGCCGATCACTAAGCGGGGCAAGGGCTTCCTCGATCCAGCCGATCGCTCGGCCTTGCCGCAACGGCAAAGCCGCGCGCTCCTCGTCGGTCGCTTCTAGCGAGAGGCGCAGCATCGTCCGCTGCTGTGCCTCGGTCTGCACGATTACCCGGGTGAACTCCCGGATGACCTCCGTCAGCCGACCCGGGGCGTCGACGGGTGGGTCCGCCGAAAGCATGGAACTTGCACCTGTCTCGGGGTGGGCAGCGACCAGCAGGGCCCGCTGGTTCGGGAAGTACCGGTATGCGGTCGTGCGCGAGATCTCGGCCGCGCTCGCGGCCTCCTCGACCGTGGGACTCACGCCGGCGGCAACCAAGTCGCGTGCGGCCAGGACAAGAGCCGCCCTGGTGCGCTGTTTCTGCCCGGTCCGGCCGGTCAGCTCGTACTGGGTGGACTGGGTTGACATCCGGTTGATGGTACTGCAATCTCATCGTGGTACTGGAATACCATAAACGGCTGGATGTTAGGTGGATCCACGTGGCGACAGTAAGTACCCCGACCCCGATCGTTCGGGCACGCGACGAAGGCGAACGGCGCTGGTTCTACGGCGGTGGCGTGCACACCTGGAAGGCGACGTCCGAGGAAACCGGCGGGGCGTTTCTGCTCTTCGAGGACGAGATGGAGCAGGGCAAGACGACGCCCCTGCACATCCACCCGGAGTCGGACGAGACGATGTACCTGCTCGAGGGCGAGATCCTCATCCACCTGGACGGCAGCGAGAACCGGGTGAGCGCAGGCGGTCTGATGGTTGCCCCACGCGGTGTCCCGCACGCATTCATGGTGCTGTCCAAGACCGCACGACTGCTCTGCCTGCACACCCCTGGATGCGCTCAAGCCTTCTACCTGGATGCCAGCGAGCCGATGGGCAATGCTCCCGGGGAGGCGCGAACCGTCGATTTCTCCAGGATCGCTGCATCCGGCAAGAAGAACGGCGGGATCGAGATCCTCGGACCACCCCCGTTCGCTCGCGGCTGAAGCCGGATACGGTGGCTGGGTGAGTGAGGAACTGTCCCCCGGTGACCGCGCCCCGGACTTCGACCTGACCGCCGCCGACGGAAGCCGGCTGTCCTTGGGCGACCTCGAGGGAAAAAAGGCGATTCTCTACTTCTATCCCGAGGCGATGACCCCGGGATGTACGACACAGGCGATCGACTTCCAGACCGCCGATGACGATCTTCGAACCGCTGGGTACGCGGTCGTCGGTGTCTCGCCGGACAAGCCGGAGTCGCTGGCCCGCTTCGCCGAGCAGGAGGGTCTGAGCTTTCCGCTCTTGTCTGATCCTGACCGGTCGACGCTGCGGGCCTATGGCGCGTACGGGGAGAAACAGAACTACGGCAAGACGATCACCGGTGTCATCCGCTCCACAGTGGTGCTGGATGCCGACGGCACCGTCGAGCACGCCTTCTACAACGTCAAGGCCACCGGCCATGTTGCCAAACTCCGCCGCGACCTCGGCCTGGACTGATCGATCAGCGCGACCGCTCGCACCCGTTGCCGGTCCCGGTCCTCACCAGCCGGATGTACCAGACTCTCCCTTGAATGGACCGACGACCTCGTCGGTGATCCATCCGCCGTAGAAGCCACCGGCTTGCGGCCGTACCGGTTCGCCGTCGATGGTTGCCTCGTCCACCCGTCCTGGGTGAAAGGCCACGGCCCCGACCATCGCGGCGTACGCACGGCTGGGGTTTTCGTAGGACCAGCCCACTTCAGGCACGACCCGGCCGACCACCGTCGCAGACCAGTACGTCGCCGTACCTTTGAACTCGCAGAACGAGGAGCCGTGACCTGAAGACAGGACGTTGGCGACGATGTCGTCGCGCGGCACGTAGTAGACCGGCGGATGACTGGTCTCGCAAACCCGCCACGCTCGAGTGCTGTCGGCCACGACCTGGCCGGCGAGCAGGATGACAACGTGCCGGGAGGTCTGCTCGATCGAGGGCGGGCGCGGGTAGTCCCAGACCGATTCCTGTCCTGGCCCCGGCTCGATCCGTTTCGTGCGCCCGCCGAACACCCTCCGGTTGCCTACCGGTTGCGGATCTTGCGGATCTTGCGGACCACGCCGACCGTGACGCGCAAGGCCACAAGCGATGCGGCCACGCGGATAGCCAGTTGTCCCTGGGGCGAGGCGATCCACTCCCTGACCGCGGTCTGGGCATCACCCTTCAGCTTCTTGGGGCTGGTGCGGTAGGCGATCTCGTCGAGAGTTCCGGCGAGCGCGTTGCGCGCTTGATCGATCTCAGCCTGGATCTGGTTCGGGTCTCGGGGCACGCCGCTAAGCCTCCCATGTACTCCATCGCGACGACGACCCGTCCTGCCTAGACTGCTGTGCGCGGCGGGAGTGGTGTAACGGCAGCCACGCCAGACTTAGGATCTGGTGCCTTCGGGCGTGGGGGTTCGACTCCCCCCTCCCGCACCACACCCGGCACCGGAAAATGTCGCGCCGCAACCGGCTTTACACTTCACATATGACTGAACCCGAAGCTCGGCAGCGGCGACTTCTGATGCGCGGCAGGCGAGTCCACGTCCTCATAGGAGTGACGATATTTCTGCTCTTGTTCGGTCTCGGTCTCGTTTTCTCGAATCCAACAGTCGACGTCGAGGAAGACTACGCGCCCCGTTCCGGGGCATTATTCGGCGGTGCCATAAATGTCGACTCGGAGCGCGACGACGAATTCGCCGGAAATCCACGAGACGTAGAGTTACGTCAAACTCAACTCTGCCGTAAATACGACAATCTCAACTACTATCTATACGGCGTTGCGGTGAACGAGGCTCAGTTCGAGAATGTGAGGTGGGCGATCGATGACAACGAGACGCCGATCGTGACGCTGTCCTGGCCCCATCGCATGCCGACAAATCCGCAATTTATTCCCTTGGTCGCCAAGGGACGCTACGACACGGAGATAGCAACGACTGCTAACCGGATAAAGGCGCTGGGCGGCCGGGTGATTCTTCGGCCGTTCTGGGAGTTCAATCATGCCGACAACGGGTTGGGCGCGGCCAACTATGATGGGGACTACCAACAGTTCATCGACGCCTGGCAGCGGACGCATGCCATATTCAAGGGTGATGCTTCCACATGGCGCACGCTTGGGATCAGCGGAACTCCGATCCAAGCCGACAACATTCGCTTCTCGTGGACTCCGGGCAACGCCCGACCCAATAATGTCGTGGAGGGTGTGAACGAGGATTACCGACCCTACTATCCCGGAGATCAATATGTCGACTGGATAGGCATCGACAGTTACACCGGGAACCGAATGGTGTATTTCCGCGACGTCTTCGAGCCTCCCACGCAGCTCGTGGACTGGTACGCCACGTACGCGCCGAAAGGCAAGCCCATGAGCATCGGTGAGATCGGCATCCGGCCACAATCGACCTACCCGAGTCGGAGCCCGACCAGGTCCGAATGGTATGCCAATGCGCGGGCCGCTATCAAAGGGATGCCGATGATCAAACTCTTCAGTTATTTCGATGTATCCAATGAGACCCATCCCCTTGCAGAGTCGTATCAGGTGGACGCCCCCGGTGGTATTGGCCCCGACTCCGCTCGTCGTGCGCTTGCAGCCTATTCGGCTCTGGCAAATGATCCATATTTCCATCAAGGGAGCGCCCAGCCCGGATGCGGCGGCTCCGAGTCCGACGAGCCTGCCAAGGAGCGCTCGCCCTTCGCTCCCCCCGGATCGAAAGCACAGATTCGCGTTCGCGGGCCATCACGCTGAGGAAGCCCGGACTCCCGCGAGTCAGGCTCGCAACTGGGCGGCCATCAGGCTCGTGAGTTCGCGAAAGGCTTTGCCGCGGTGGCTGATGGCGTCCTTGGCGCCGGGAGTCAGCTCAGCGGCCGTCATGGTGTGCCCTTCGGCAACGAAGACCGGGTCGTACCCGAAGCCACCCCGGCCCCTTGGTTGCCTGACGAGCCGACCACGCATCTCGGCTTCGAGGACATGCTCGAATCCGGCAGGGTGCACGAAGGCGGCAGCGCAGACAAAGGCCGCCCCACGCCGCTCGTCTGGAACATCCGCGATCTGATCGAGCAGCAGTTCGAGGTTGGCGACGTCGTTCCCGTGTCGGCCCGACCATCGCGCGGACAGCACACCTGGCATTCCGTTCAGCGCATCCACGGTGAGTCCCGAGTCGTCCGCGACGGCGGCAAGTCCGGTCGCCTCAGCCGCATCCCGGGCCTTGGCCAGCGCGTTCTCGACGAACGTTGCGCCGGTCTCCGGTGCCTCGTCGAAGCCCGGGAGGTCATCGAGTCCCAACACCTCGACGTCGATCACCGGTGTGAGGATCCGGCGCAGCTCGGCCAGCTTCTTCGGATTGCGGGTGGCCAAAAGCAGTCGCTGAGCTGTCACCGGACCCGGCTCATAAGGCCAGCGCGACCTTCTGTGCCTCGGTCAGCGTCGCGCAGCCGGCCACGGCCAGGTCGAGCAGGACATCCAACGTGCTGCGGTCGAAGACCACACCCTCGGCGGTGCCCTGAACTTCGATGAAGTCGCCGGTGCCGGTACAGACGATGTTCATGTCCGTGTCGGCGGCGACGTCCTCGACGTACTCGAGGTCCAGTCGCGGTTCACCGTCGACGACACCGACGCTGACGGCTGAGACCGACGTGTGCAACGGGTCCGGCTTGGCCAACTTGCCCTTCGCACCGAGCCAGCTCACCGCATCGGCCAGCGCAACGTAGGCCCCGGTGATCGCCGCCGTACGGGTTCCGCCGTCGGCCTGCAGGACATCGCAGTCCATGGCGATGCTGTTCTCACCGAGCGCGGACAAGTCGATGCTGGCCCGCAACGCCCGGCCGATCAGCCGGCTGATCTCGTGCGTACGCCCACCGATCTTGCCGCGCACCGACTCGCGGTCACTGCGGGTATGGGTCGAGCGGGGCAGCATCGCGTACTCCGCGGTGACCCAGCCGAGTCCCGAGCCGCGGCGCCACCGCGGCACCCCCACGGTCACGCTGGCAGCGCACAGCACCCGGGTACGCCCGAACTCGACCAGGACCGAGCCTTCGGCATGGTCGAGCCAGTTGCGGGTGATGGTGACGGGTCGAAGCTGGTCGAGTTCACGGTTTTCGGGTCGGGTCACGGCCAGCGACCCTAGTCGAGTCGTCTTCTGCCTCAGGGGACCCCTGCAACGATAGGTACGTAGGTCTCTTCCCCTGTCGAGCGCCGGGTCACCGCCAGCGAGAGGATTGCGGCATGCGTTCTGAACTGATCCGGCTGAGCACCGGGAAGTCCCCGGCCGTCGTCGACCTGACCGGCCACTGCGCCGAGTTCCTGCGCGACTGCGGCGCCGAGGAGGGTCTCCTGCATGTCTTCCTACCTCATGCCACGGCCGGGGTGGCCATTCTCGAGACCGGCGCCGGGAGCGACGACGACCTGCTCACCGCCCTGGACTCATTGCTGCCCAGTGATGATCGGTGGCGGCACCGGCATGGCGCACCGGGACACGGTCGGGACCATGTGCTGCCGGCGTTCATTGCGCCGTACGCGTCGATCCCGGTCCTGGACGGTCGACCTGCGCTGGGGACATGGCAGTCGATCTGCCTGGTGGACCCGAACGGCGACAACCCCGACCGCCAGGTCCGCTTGTCATTCCTGCCCGGCTGAAAATAGTCGCCGTTATGCGCACAACTGTCAGAAACCGAGCCGAGTGATCACCCGTATGCGCATAACGGCGAAAGGGTAGGCGCGCGACCATGTCAGAGGTCGTAGGACATTCCAGCCATCGCCAGTTCGGTGGCGGCGAAAGCATTGCGGGCGGCCGCGAGCTGGGCGTCGGCATCGACCCAAGGTGGGATGTGGGTCAGCAACAACTTGCCCACCCCAGCCGCCGCCGCGTGTTCTCCGGCCTGTCCGCCGGTCAGATGCAGGCCGGGCGGGTACCCGGGTTCGTTCTCGGGTCGCGCAGCCTCGCACAGCAAGAGATTGGTGCCCTTGGCGAGCCGGACCAGCTCGGGACAGATTCCGGTGTCTGCGGAGTACGTCAGCGATGTCGTCCCGGCCTCGACCCGGACCGCGTAGGTCTCGACCGGATGGTTCGTACGGACGAAGGACAGCCGCAGTCCGCCGATCTCCACTCCGGCATTCATGATCGTGAGCGCTTGGGGTGCAGCCGAACTGCTGCTCGGGCGCTCATGATCATCCGACGACAACGCATGGAAGTCGAATACGTCACCGAGATCGGATGCCGGCTGTTCGTAGGCAGCGCCGAGCCGCTGCATCGTGCCGGCCGGACCATAGAGCGCCACCGGTCCGGAAGACCGCTCGGCGTAACGGTGCCAGACCACGAACGAGCAGGCGTCCAAGCAGTGATCCGCGTGCAGATGCGAGAGCAAGATGGCGTCGATCGTCTCCAGGGCCGCATACCGTTGCAATGCTCCAGCAGATCCGGGTCCCAGGTCCAGGACTATCCGTACCCCGTCGTCCTCGATGAGATAGCAGGATGCCGGTGAGTCGGCGCCGGGCATGGATCCCGAACAGCCGACGACCGTCAATCTCATTGCGCAGCAGCGTTCGGCACCGGAATGCTATCCGCGGAGTACTGTGCGGGCACCGCGACCGCCGTACCGTCAGGCGTCGTATCGGGCGGCGCGGCGGCATCGGTAGGCACCCGCGCCTCAGTGTCGTCACCCGCCTTGGCCGTCTGTACGACGGGCAACGTCGCGATTGGCCCGACCGCCGGCCCGAGGAAGCGCTCGGCCAGCCGGTGAAAGCTCTCCGCATCCCCGGTGGAAAAGAATCGGTGTTCGCCCGGAGACACCTCCTCGCCCGCCGTGTCGGCACCGTCTCGGAGCAGATCCTCGTCGGTCAGTACGCGGAAGACGTCCTTGGCAGTCTCCTCCGCGCTGGAGACCAGGGTGACCCCGTCGCCCATCACGTGGCTGATCGCGCCGGTGAGCAGCGGATAGTGCGTACAGCCGAGTACCAGGGTGTCCACCTCGGCGCGTTGCAGCGGCTCCAGGTAGGACTGCGCCAATCCGAGAATCTGTCGGCCGCTGGTGATCCCGCGCTCCACGAAGTCGACGAAGCTGGGGCAGGCAGCGCTGCTGATGCTCACCTGCGGCGCGGCAGCGAAGGCATCGTCGTAAGCGCGGCTACCTACGGTCGTCTGGGTGCCGATGACGCCGATTTTGCCGCTTCGGGTGGCTGCGATGGCCCGGCGGACGGCCGGCAGGATCACCTCGATCACGGGTACGTCGTAGCGCTCCCGGGCATCATGCAGGCACGCGGCGCTGGCGGAGTTGCAGGCCACGACAAGCAGCTTGACGCCGGATTCCACGAGTTGGTCCATGGCGGCCAGCGCGTGTGCCCGAACGTCAGCGATCGGCTGCGGACCGTACGGGCCGTTCGCGGTGTCACCCAGATAACGGATCGACTCAGCCGGCAGTTGGTCCATGATCGCTCGGGCGACGGTCAGGCCACCCACACCGGAATCGAAGACCCCGATCGGCGCTGCTGCCCCTGTCACGCCCAGCAGCGTAATGAGCTGTCATGACACGACACCAGGTTCAGGCCCAGAGCTGGCCGTCCAGCGCCTCGGCGGCCTCGGTTACGGTGCCGTCGTAGGCTCCGGTGGACAGGTATTTCCATCCCCCGTCGCAGACGATCAGCGCGATGTCAGCCTGCCGACCCGCGGCCACTTCGCGCTCGGCGACCCCCAGGGCCGCATGCAGGATGGCCCCGGTCGAGATGCCGGCGAAGATGCCCTCGCGGTCGATCAGCTCACGGGTCCGCCGGATCGCATCGTCGGGACCCACGGAGAAACGGGTGCTCAGCACCGACGGGTCGTAGAGCTCGGGAATGAACCCTTCGTCGATGTTGCGCAGGCCGTACACGAGTTCCCCGTACCGCGGCTCGGCGGCCACGATGGCGACGCCCGGGACCTTCTCCCGCAAGAACCGCCCGACGCCCATCAGCGTTCCGGCCGTGCCCAAGCCGCCGACGAAGTGGGTGATCGACGGCAGGTCGGCGAGGATCTCCGGACCGGTCGTCTCGTAGTGCGCGCGGGTGTTGGCCGGGTTGCCGTACTGGTAGAGCATCACCCAGTCGGGATGTTCGGCGGCCAGCTTCTTGGCTGCCGCGACGGCCTCGTTCGAACCGCCCTCGGCCGGCGAGGAGATGATCCGCGCCCCGTACATCTCCAGCAGTTGGCGACGCTCGATGGAGGTGTTCTCCGGCATCACGCAGATCAACTTGTAGCCGCGCTGCCGGGCGATCATCGCCAGCGAGATCCCGGTGTTGCCGCTGGTCGGCTCGAGGATCGTCGACCCGGACCGCAACCGGCCCTCGGCCTCGGCCGCCTGGATCATGAAGAAGGCCGCCCGGTCCTTGACCGAACCGGTCGGGTTGTGATCCTCGAGCTTGGCCCAGAGCCGTACCTCTGGACTGGGCGAGAGGGCTGGGAGACCCACCAGCGGCGTGTTGCCGAGTGAGTCGATCAGCGAAGCGAAACGGGCCATGGCCGAGCTAGCCCTTGCCCGCCGGGGAGCCTCCGGCGACCGCCGGCAACACGGTCACCGAGTCGCCGTCCTTGAGTGGCGTCTCTAGGGCTCCGGTGAAGCGCACGTCCTCGTCGTTGACGTAGACGTTCACGAACCGGTGCAGTGCGCCGTCATCGGCGATCAGCCGGCCCTTGATCCCTGAGTGCCGGGAGTCCAGGTCGTCGATGAGCGCACTGAGACTGTCTCCCGAGCCCTGCACGGTCTTCTCACCGCCGGTGTGCGTGCGGAGGATCGTGGGTATGCGGACCTCGATAGTCATGCGGTGATTTCTCCTCGGGAGGGCGGTTGGTGGATGTCGCCTTTGTTAGGTAACGACAGGACCTTGCCGTTCGATTCCACGTCGGTCGCGGCGATCAAGCCGCGATGATCTCGACCGGCTCCTCGGTGACCTCGCCGTCGAGAATCCGGTACGAGCGAAACTCCACCTGGCCCTCGTCGTTGCCGTGCTCTCGGGTCGACACCAGGACGTAGTGCGTCGCCGGATCGGCAAGCGGACCGCTGGCATAGTTGATGTCGGTGCGGGACGGGTACGGCTCGGTGGCCGTGTGCGAGTGATAGTTGACAATCACCTGCTCGTCCAGATCGTCGAGCTCCCGGTAGAGCTTGAGCAGATCGCCGGACTCGAATTCGTAGAAAGTGGGGGACCGGGCCGCGTTCAGCATGGGGATGAAACGTTCCGGGCGGTCGCTGCCGGCTGGTCCGGCGATCACTCCGCATGCTTCGTCGGGGTGATCCCGACGAGCGTGTGCGCTGATCTGGTCGACCAACCCCTGCCCGATTCGAAGCACCAGCCGAGTCTAGGTGCCCGTTCGCGACCTGCTGTTCAGAGCGTCGACCAGCAGGCCCTGCACGGCGGTCAGCCAGGAGTAGGCGGCCCATCGTGGATCACCGGTCTGCTCGGCGCGGACCATCGGGTCGTCGGATTCCTGTACGTCCAGCCGTACGCCGATGGCCAGCCGTACGTCGTTGAGGGTTCGGATCCACGCCTCGGCCTGGCTCTCGTCGAGATCGACCCGACCGCCGGCCTCGGGAACTGTGTCCAGCAACAGCGCAGCATCGGCCAGCTTCTCCTGGCGCAAACCGGCCTCGGTCAAGGAGCGATAGTCCTTGGCCAGGTTCGGGTCGCTGCGGTGGCCGTCTGGTAGGAGGCGTTCGGCGACCGGATCTGGGCCGGTCGCGCCGCCAGCGGATCTGCCGTCGCCTGGCACACCACTGAGCACCCCGCCCACGTCAGCGACGACCTGACGGAGTAGGCCCGCCTCGTACGGTTCGAGGTCGGCCACCAGTCGGCCGCGCTTCCAGCGGAAGGGCGTCACGAGTCCCGCTGGTAGCTGGCCCACAGGCCGTAGGCGTGCAGCCTCGACGTGTCGGACTCCATCCGTTCCTTGGCACCGGAGCTGACGATGGCCCGGCCCTCGTGATGAACCTGCAGCATCAGCTTGGTCGCGGTCGGCTCGTCGTACCCAAACAGTTTCTGGAAGACGTAGGTCACATAGTTCATCAGGTTCACCGGGTCGTTCCAGACGATGGTGACCCACGGACGATCGGTGTCCTCGTCCTCGTCGAAGACGACCTCTTCGGCCCGCTCCGGGGCGATGATTCCGGTCACCTCTCCCATTCTGCCCGGTCCGGCGCGCGCACTCGCCTACGCTGCCCAGCTGTGTCCACGGCGTTGCTGACCGACCACTATGAACTGACGATGCTCGCCGCCGCCCTGCGCGATGGCACGGCACAGCGGCGATGTGTCTTCGAGGTCTTCGCCCGACATCTGCCGCTTGGTCGGCGCTACGGCGTGGTCGCCGGCACCAGTCGGCTGCTCGACGCGATCGACTCGTTTCGATTCGGTCCGGCTGAGATCGACGAGCTCCGGAACAAGCAAGTCGTCGATGCCAAGACTCTGGAGTGGCTTGCGGCGCATCGCTTCTCGGGAGACATCGAGGGCTACGCCGAAGGCGAGCTGTACTTCCCCGGCTCCCCCATCTTCACCGTTCGGGGCAGCTTCGCCGAAGCCGTCCTGCTCGAAACGCTGGTGCTGTCGGTGCTGAACCACGACACCGCCATCGCTTCGGCCGCCGCCCGCATGGTCTGTGCCGCCGGCGAGCGACCGTGTATCGAGATGGGCTCGCGGCGGACCCACGAGGAGGCTGCGGTCGCGGCGGCCAGGGCTGCCTACCTAGCCGGCTTCGCCGCCACGTCCAACCTCACGACCGGCCAGCGCTACGGCGTGCCCACCACCGGAACGAGCGCGCACGCGTTCACATTGCTGCACGACGACGAAGAGGTCGCCTTCACCGCGCAGGTCGCCGCACTCGGCCCGCACACCACCCTGCTGGTGGACACCTACGACGTCCTGGACGGCATCCGGGCGGCGGTACGAGTGGCCGGCCCCGAGCTCGGCGCCATCCGGCTGGACTCCGGCGACCTGGGCTTGTTCACCGTCCAGGCACGGGAACTTCTCGACTCGCTCGGGGCGAGGGCTACTCGGATCGTGGTGACCAGCGATCTGGACGAGTACGCCATCGCCGCTCTGGCCGTGGCACCGGTCGACGGGTACGGCGTGGGCACCTCGCTGGTGATCGGCTCCGGTGCGCCGACGGCGGGTCTGGTCTACAAGCTGGTCGAGGTGGATGGTCACCCGGTTGCCAAGTGGTCGACCGGCAAGCCATCCCGAGGGGGACGAAAGTACGCCTTACGGCGGCACAACCGAAAAGGCGTGATGACGGGCGAAGTCGTCGCCACGGGCGGGCCGGCTGAGGCCCTCGAGGGCGACCGCGGGCTGCAGGTGACGCTGGTGGTTGCCGGCCGACGGGCGGACTCGGGCAGCCTGCCGCTTGCCCAACTAGAACGTGCCCGAGCCCACCATCGCGACGTGATGGCCACGCTGCCTGCCGACGGGCGCAAGCTCTCCCGCGGCGAACCAGCCATCGACACCGACTTCGTCGAGATCCGGCCGTGAGCCCGTCGATGGTCGATCTCCAGCCGCGCATCGGCGTACACGTCGCGGAACCATCGCGCATTCGCCCGACCCGCAGTTGGTCAGGCGTAAAGGCACATCTCGCCTTGACGGAGTACGGCGCTCAGGTCGGGGGCTCGTCGAGGGATTCCACCTCGGCGCGGCTGATGCCGAGAACGAACAGGATCGCGTCGAGGTAGGGCTGATTGAGCGCGGCGTGCGCCTGCTCGCGTACAACCGGCTTGGCGTTGAAGGCGACACCGAGACCAGCGGCGGCCAGCATGTCGATGTCGTTCGCGCCGTCGCCGACCGCAACTGTCTGACTGAGCGGGACGTCGAACTCAGCGGCAAATCGCCGCAGCGCCTCGGCCTTTCCGCGTCGGTCGAGGAGTTCACCGCGAAGGCGGCCGGTCAGCTTGCCGTTCACGATCTCCAGAGTGTTCGCCGCCGAGAAGTCGAGGTCGAGCAGGGTGACGAGGCGGTCGGTGATCTGGGTGAAGCCGCCGCTGACGATGCCACAGCGAAAGCCCATTGCCTTGAGGGTCCTGACCACAGTCCGGGCACCGGGAGTGAGCAATAGTTGGTCGTAGACCTCGTCAAGGGCAGCGGCGGGCAATCCTTCGAGTAGCGACACCCGGTCTCGGAGGGATTGACCGAAGTCCAGGTCGCCAGCCATCGCCGCCACGGTGACGGCTGCGACCTCCGCCTCCCGGCCCGCCTTGGCCGCCAGGCAATCGATGACTTCGCTCTGGATCAACGTGGAGTCCACGTCGAGCACGATCAGCCGCTTGCTCCGGCGCAGCAGGCCAGCCTCTTCGACGGCGATGTCCACGCCGGTCTGACTGGCCACTGTGGACAGTGCCGCTCGCAGTCTGGTCGACTTGGCACCAGAAACCATCAACTCCAGGCTGGTCACCGGATAGGTGGACAGCCGCGAAATCGTGTCGATGTTCCCTCCGACGTGGGTGATCGCGCTGGCAACCGCGGCTACGGCCGTGGCGGGCAAGGGTGCGCCGAGCACGATCACGTGATTGCGCCGCCGCCGGTGCTCGGCGAGGTCGGCCGCTGCCTCGTCGAAGGACAACTCGATCGACACGCCGGCTTGGGCGGCAACCCGGTCGCTGACGGCCTTGATCTCGGCCTCGTCCACCCGGATTGCCAGGAGTACGCCGAGGACAAGTTGGCCGCGGATGACCACCTGCTCGACATCGAGGATCTCGACGTCCACCGATGCCAGCTGAGCGAACAGTTCAGCGGTGACGCCAGGATGGTCCGGTCCGGTGACGGTCAGCAGCGCGCTGCGGCCAGAGCGGATCGGGGCCGCGTTCATCGGGAGATCGGGGTGATAGAGCGGCGATTCAGAATCGATGAGCGCACCGACTCACCGACGGGAGTTGCCGCCGTCGCCCCGCCTGAGGGTGCCGCCCTCGCCCGAGTCGTCGGAGGAGCGGTCCACGATCGGGATCTCCTCGTGTCGGCGCCGACTGACATGTCGTTCGGCCTGGAGGCGATCGGCCAGATGCGGGTAGTGCGCCTCGAAGGCCGGCCGCTCGGACCGGATGCGCGGGATCTCGATGAAGTTGTGCCGCGGCGGTGGACAGGAGGTCGCCCACTCCAGCGAGTTGCCGTAGCCCCACGGATCGTCTTCGACGGCGAGTTCGCCGTACCGCCAGCTCTTGATGACGTTCCAGATCAGCGGGAGCAGGGAGGCGCCGAGAATGAGGGATCCGATCGTGGAGATCGTGTTCAGCGTTTCCCAGCCGTTTATCGCCTCGTAGTCGACATAGCGCCGCGGCATCCCGATGTTGCCCAGCCAGTGCTGGACCAAGAAGGTGGTGTGGAAACCGATGAACGTCATCCAGAAGTTCAGCTTGCCCAGCTGTTCGTCGAGCATCCGCCCGGTCATTTTCGGGAACCAGAAGTAGATCCCGCCGTACGCGGCGAACACGATCGTTCCGAAGAGCACGTAGTGGAAGTGTGCGACGACGAAGTAGCTGTCGTTGAGGTGCCAGTCCAGCGGGGGCGAGCCCAGGATGATGCCGGACAGGCCACCGAACAGGAACGTCACCAGGAAACCGACGGCGAACAGCATCGGTGTCTTGAACTCGATCTGCCCCTTCCACATCGTCCCGATCCAGTTGAAGAACTTGATGCCGGTGGGTATGGCGATGAGGAAGGTCAAGAAGCTGAAGAAGGGCAGCAGCACCGCGCCGGTGGCGAACATGTGGTGCGCCCAGACGGTGAAAGACAGGCCGGCGATGGACAGGGTGGCCAGGACCATGCCGGTGTAGCCGAACAGCGGCTTGCGGCTGAACACCGGAATGATCTCGGTGATGATCCCGAAGAAGGGCAGCGCGACGATGTAGACCTCGGGATGGCCGAAGAACCAGAACAGATGCTGCCAGAGCATCGGTCCACCGTTCTCGGCCACGAAGACCTGCGAACCGAGGTGACGGTCGGCCAGCAGCACGAGCAGGGCCGAGGTGAAGATCGGGAAGGCGAGCAGAACCAGGATGCTGGTCACCAGGATGTTCCAGGTGAAGATCGGCATCCGCCACATCGTCATACCAGGACACCGCAGGCAGACCACCGTGGCCACCATGTTGACCGCGCCGAGGATGGTGCCGAGACCGGCCAGGGCCAGTCCGATGATCCACAGATCGGCGCCGACCCCCGGTGAGTTGTTCATGTTCGTGAGGGGCGAGTAGGCGTACCAACCGAAGTCCGGGGCTCCGGCCGGTGTCAGGAACGAGGACATGACCGTCAGCCCGCCGAACAGGAACAGCCAGAAGGAGAATGCGTTCAGTCGCGGGAAGGCAACGTCGGGCGCACCGATCTGCAACGGCAGTACGACGTTGGCGAAGGCGAAGACCAGCGGCGTGGCGAAGAGCAGCAGCATGATCGTGCCGTGCATGGTGAACAGCTGGTTGTACTGCTCCGGCGACAGGAACTGCGTGCCCGAGCGGGCCAGTTCCGCGCGCATCAGCATGGCCATCACTCCGCCGGCCATGAAGAAGCCGAACGAGGCGATCATGTACATGATGCCGATGAGCTTGTGATCTGTGGTGCTCAAGACATTGAGAAAGACCGAGCCCTTTTTGGCCTCACGCGGAGGGCTGGGCCGAGAGACGATCGGCGCCGGAGCGATGGTCACGATGGGAGCTTAGCCCCGCCTCAGCCAACCGGCACCGGGGGCCACGCGATCCTGATGACCGACTTGGGCGGCCTACTCTGCGGCCCCATTCGGCCCTCGGCAGACGACCTCGTGGGTGGCTCCCGGATGCGTGGGTCACCGTCCATGGTCCGGCTACGAACCCGTCGACCAGTTTCGCGGGCGGTCGCGACGAGGGCCTCCCGATCCACACCGCGCAAGAGTCGCCTCCCACGAGGTGCTTAATCGCGTCCACTGGCCTCAGATGAGATCGCTGGAGGAGCAACTGTCGGGCGAGGGTGGCGCGGTTGAGGGCGCGCCGGTCAAGCTGGGCCTGGCGGTCCTACTGTCGGTGGCCATGACGCAGAGCCCAGAGAAATCGTTTGCCTTCCAAGTGCCGGATGATCTGACCGGAGGCGTGTACAGCAACGTCGTGGCTGTGTGGCACACGCCGTACGAGTTCACCCTCGATTTCGCGGTGATGCTCCCTGCTCAGCAGGTTCCCGGTTCAGATGGGAACAGCCAGGTGACCCCATGTCGGGTGGTCTCCCGGGTCAAGATCCCGCCCGCCGTGGTGTTCGAGCTGATGCGGGCTTTGAGTGTCAACGAGAATCTCTACGAGCAGCGAATCGGCCCGATCCCTCGACCCGGCCGCCAGGACAGTCAGTCTCCGCAGGACGGCGCGGCCGAGTAACCGGCCGACATCAGACTAGTCGTTCGACTAGTCTGATGTGATGACCAGCGTCGGAGCGTACGAGGCCAAGACTCATCTACCTCGACTTCTTGAGCGAGTCGAAGCGGGCGAGACGATCATCATCACCAGACACGGTCGTGAAGTCGCCAAACTGGTCCCTGCCGACCGAGGAACGTCCAATCCGGACGAGACCATCGCCGAACTACGCGCCGCCCGTATCGGTGTACGCCGAGGCCGCAGCTCGGTACGACGGATGATCGACGAAGGTCGACGCTGATGCCGATCGTCGTCGATGCGTCGGTCACGATGGCCTGGTGTTTCGACGACGAGGCGACTGATCAGACCGACGGCGTTCTCAACCGTCTCCGGCAAGAGGAAGCCGTCGTGCCCGGGATCTGGCAGCTCGAAGTTGCCAACGTCCTGCTGGTGGCCGAGCGGCGCCGGCGGATCTCAGAGGCCCAAGCCGCACGATTCCTCGACCTGTTGTCCCGCCTCCCGATCCGAGTAGACGCCTCGCCGACTGACAGCGTCGCAGTGCTGGCGGCCGGACGAGGACACGATCTCAGTGCCTATGACGCCACTTATCTCGTGCTTGCCGAACGGCTAGACGCGCCACTGGCCACCCTCGACGACAAACTCAGGTCCGGTTGTCGAGCCGCCGGAGTGCTGCTCATCCCCGACTAGTGCAAACAACGAGGACGACGCTTAGGTTGGATGATGACCTGGTTCTCGAGCCGCTGCGGGGCCTGACTTAAACGACATCCCTCGGCGTCGTCCGCCATCCGTTGATCCTGTCGCTTTCACTTTCGATCGCGCGGGGGCGCTGGCGCAGACGCTCGACCGCCTGGCCAGTGACGTCCGCGATGAGCTCGAAATCCTTGTCGGGTGCAGCACATCAGACCGGCGGGCCCAAGCGCGGTAAGATCCGCTGCGGCCGTGACGCCGATTCGAGGAGGGAGCGTTTCCCGGTGGCGGGCAACTGGCAACTGCCGAATACCTACAGCAGCGGCGCCGGCCTTGTCCGCTGGAACTGCCTCGGCGATCCCGACATGGACCCGGTCGTGCTCCTGCACGGCACGCCCTTCTCGTCGTTTGTCTGGCGCGGCGTCGCCCAGTCCCTCGCCCGGCATCACCGCGTCTACGTCTGGGACATGCCGGGATACGGAGCGTCGGAGAAGTCCGAGCGCCAGGACATCTCACTGGCTATGGAGAGCAACGTATTCGTCGAGCTCTTGACGGAGTGGGACCTGACGGAGCCCACTGTGCTGGCCCATGATTCCGGCGGCGCCGTCGCGCTCGGCGCCCACCTCCTACAGGGCGTGCGGTACCGGAGGCTCGCGCTGGTTGACGCCGTCGCCCTGGGGCCTTGGGGTAGCCCCTTCTCCCAACTGGTCGGCGAGCACGCCGACGTGTTCGAACGCTTGCCGCCCTCAGCGCACCGCGCACTACTGCGTGAGTACCTGAATTCTGCCAGTAGTCCTGGGCTGCATCCAGCCATACTTGACGCGCTCGCCGAACCCTGGGTGGACGACGGCGGCCAGTCGGCCTTCTACCGCCAGCTCGCCGCGCGCCTAGGGGACCAGGACTACACCGACTCCATGCAGGAGAAGTACGACACAATCGACATGCCTGTCCTCGTCTGCTGGGGCGAGGATGACACATGGGTTCCTGTCGAGCGCGGGCGCGAGCTGGCCGCGCAGATCCCGAACGCCGAACTCAGGGTCCTTTCGGGCGCCGGGCATCTGGTTCACGAGGACAAGCCGAGTGAACTCACCGGCGCATTGTTCGACTTCTTGTCCGACCTGACCTGATGGCCTGGCAAGTGAGCCCTCGCCGGATTTAGGCATGGTTCGTGGGTCGCCGGTAGGGCCGTGTTCCGTCGGCGGCGAGGAGGATGCGGAGCCGGTAGTTGCCGAAGTTTCGGAAGCCGTGGGCCAGGCGGCGGGTCTTTTCGATGAGGAGGTTCACGGCTTCGGTGCCGCCGTTGGACACGCCGCTGGTCGCGAAGTAGGCGAGCACCTGCTGGCGCATGAGCGCAGGGTGCGGCCGAGGCGGGCGACCTCGGCGATCGGGCAGCTGGGGAAGGAGTCGATCACCTGCTCGGCGATCTTCTTGCCCTCGGCGGGGTTCTTGGCGGCGTAGGCGGCGCGCAGCTGCTGGTAGCACGACCAGGCGATGGTGACTTCTCAGCCCGGGTCGCCGGCCGAGTCCGGCGTTGAGCCGGGCACGCTGTTTGTCGGTGAGGTTCTCGCGGCCGTGGCGAAGCAGTCCGCGGATCTTGTAGAGCGGGTCATCGGTGTGGCCGCGCCGGCCCAGCGTGCTCTGTTGGCAGCGGCGGCGGACCTCGTCGAGGACCTGGGCGCCGAGCCGTACGATGTGGAAGGCGTCGAGGACCGCGACGGCCTCAGGCAGCTCATCGCGGACGGCGTTGGGGTAGCCCCGGAACGGGTCGAGCGCGGCGTGCTCGATGCCGGCGAGGAACTCCGCCGGCTGGCCGGTCAGCCAGCCCGTGTAGGCGGTTCCCGAGCGGCCCGGCACGACGTCGAGCAGCCGGGCGTGCAGGCGCCCGTCGCTGTCGCGGGTCAGATCAACCATCGCGGTCACGCCCCCGATCGGTGCAGCGCCGTCGGCTCGGTCGCCAGATGCGCTCGTCCACGCCGAGGGTCTTCACGCCGGCCAGCCGGCCTTCGCGGGTCATCCGTCCGGTGGCCTCGGCCTGCACTGCCCGCCACAGCGTGTGCCACTCAACGCGCAGGTGCCCCGCGAGCGCGGACACGGTCGTGTCGTCGTGGGCCAGTGCATCGGTCGCCCAGAGGATCGCCCTGCTGGTCAGCATCGCGCGCGGCGCGATCAGCTCGTGCCGTTCAGACCAGGTGCCGCTGGGGCAGTCTGGCTCGGCGCACCGCCAGATCCGCTTCAACCAGACGATCAGCACCGGCACGCCGAAACACGGTGCATCCGCCGCGGTGATCCGGCGTCGGCCGTGCCCGATCGCGACGACACCACATCCGCGGCAGCCGCTCACCTCAGCGCCGGTCTCGACGGTGATCACCAGCTTGCGGTGACCCCGACGCACGTCCAGCACATGCATGCCGTCGCTGTTGAACATCGCATCGGCCCGGGCACACCAAC
>Ga0136630_1000026_pt1 | contig 36496 bp, 75 predicted proteins | sample AntDrymUQ5682106_2_FD_105496 | JGI IMG/M metagenome (GOLD analysis project Ga0136630, IMG submission 105496) | Polar desert sand microbial communities from Dry Valleys, Antarctica - metaG UQ568 (21.06) | ecosystem: Environmental > Terrestrial > Soil > Desert | place: Antarctica: Dry Valley...
CGGGGAGTGGCTGCCCATCGGGTACCGGCGGGTCACGAACACGCTGCGGATCCGGGTGCTCGGCGCTGCGCTATACACCGCGACCGGGTTGGTCGCCGTGTCGTCGTACAACATCACCGCGCCTGTGGCGTTCCTTGTGTTCGCCATCATGGCCGCGTTGTACGCCGTCAGCAGCATCCGGGACTGCCGGTACTGGCGCCACCAGCGCGGCCAGGAGCGCCAAGCGGGGGGGCATCATGGGCCCGGAACGCCACGCCGCGCAACGGGTGGCCGGCACAGCCGTGCTCGGGATGCGGGAGCGCACCGCACTGGCCGACCTCGCTCGAGCACTGGCCTGCGCACACGATGACCTACCAGCCGAGGTTCGCAGCGCATACTGGAGTGCAGTGCGAGTGCTGAACGAGAGGCCCTCGGGATGACAGGCGAGCGGCGCACGGACCAGACGTACTACTGGACGTGGGCATGGCAGGTCGATGAGCGGCTGGCTGCCGCCGAGCTGGCGCGTGGCGAGGGCCGCGAGTTCGAGAGCGCGGCCGACGCGACCCGATGGCTACTGAGCACTGATGAGAGAGGCTGACATGGCCGGCGAGTGGCGCACGGGACGTAAGGTTGGCCGCACGATCTACGTCCAGGTCGGTGACGGACCATCCGACGGTGACCAGCTCATCGGGGTGTTCGACACCCCCGAATTGGCGCAGCGGGCCGTGACCGCGGTCAACAACCCGCCACGGCAAGAGTACCCCCGCTACACGCGGCGGCTCGCCGAGCTGGGGTACCGCCGGGTGCTCGCCGTGGCGATGGTGGACTGACCGGTGACCCTGATACGGCTCTGGCGAGAGGTGCGGGAATGGTGGACGATTCGGGCGTGGAACCGCCGGAGGTGTAGCTGATGTCCGCCTGGCCGGTTCGCCTGAGTGCTGGACGGGCTACGGCATCGTCCCGCGCGAACGCGGCGCCAGTTCCCCCGCCGGGCAGCGTCAGCCCGGCTTGCTGTCCAGCCCCCAGGCCAACCGACCACGGAGACTCACCACCACGGCCAAGGATAGAGGACGAGGTGCCCGATGGAGCATGACGAGACCGACGAGGAACGCCGATCCACCGAGCGGGCACTACGCGAGTGGATGTGGTGCGAAGACGAACCTGACCCCGACGTCACCGGGTTGGCTGCGGTATCTGGCGGCCTCTGGTTGACGTGGCTGGCGGATGCGTTGCGGGCAGGTGGCTGCCGGGTCCGGGAGGAGCCGGGCTGGCGCACCCGCGGTCACGGCGGGATGGTCGCCGTCCGCGGCGTGCTCTGTCACCACACAGGTTCGGCTGGGATGCCGGGCTCCCGGAACGTGGTGCGCGACGGACGGTCGGACCTCCCCGGCCCACTCGCGCAACTCACCCTCGACCCGGACGGGACGTTCTCGGTGATCGCCGCCGGACAGTGCTGGCACCCCGGGCGCGGCGGGCCCCTACTGAACTGCCCCCGCGACAGCGGCTCCCCCTACCTGATCGGCATCGAAGGCGTGTCCAACGGCACGTACTGGACTGATGCGCAGCGCCGGGAGTACCCGCGAGGTGTGGCCGCGCTGCTGCGCAAGCTCGGTGCGCGTACCGCCGAGGGGTGGGTCGCTGAGCACGCCGAATGGGCACCCGGCCGGAAACCTGACATGGGGAACTGGGACCCCAACGACATGCGCCGCGAAGTCAACCGGCACCTGCGGCCACCGACAGAGGAGGACTTCATGGCATCGCTAAGCGAAGCCGAGAAGAAAGACTGGTACGCGAAGATCAGCGAGATTCACCAGCGGGAGACCTCGGCCCTCGACTTCCGTGGACACCACCGCGAGCCGAAGGACAACCAGCAAGGCCAGGAGCTGTCCGTCCGCCTGGAACTGACGTGGCTCCGGGAACAGGCCGACAAGATGGCAGCGCGGCTCGAGCGGATCGAGGCGCTCCTCACCCCAAAAGCGCCAGGCTCGTAGAGGCACTGCGGGCGGGTGACGGTAAACGGGTCATCGTCATACCCGAGATCCTGATCGAGGAAGCCGCCCGCGAGGGTTGTGATCTCGCCGTCGCGGCGGCCCTCGCCACGGCGGAGTCCAGCGGTGGGCGGAACGTGTGGGGACGCGATGTGACGAGACTGCCCGATGACCAGCTGCCCTACGTCAAGGGCACCCCGGTCACCGAGGCTGCCTATCGGGCGTACCTGGCGATGCGGGGGGCGGATGGGAAGGGCCCGGGCGGGATGCAAGGCGTGGGAGGGTTCCAGCTCACCTGGTGGGAGCTGCAGGACGAGGCGGACCGGGAGGGCGGGTGCTGGTTGCCCCGGCTGAACACCCGCGTCGGGTGCCGGCACATGGTCCGGCAGCTGCGGCGCGGTGACCTGCGGGATTCTTTGGCAAGATACAACACAGGCCAGCCGTACCGGGCACCTGAGCCTGGGAAGGGGCCTAACTACGCGGACCGGACGCTACCCATCGTGGACTGGTGGCGGCGGATAATCGACCGAGCGGGGAGCGCCGCATGATGAGCCCAGACCTGAGCGACGACCGGCGTACTGCACTCAGCACTGCCGTCGAGCTGCACAGTCGATATTACGAGACGGGCGAGGACGATACCTCCGTGGTCATCCGCACCGCGTCCACGATCTTCGGCTGGCTCACCGGGTCAGCCGAACACGACCCGGTAATCATCGGGTTGACCAAACGAATCGCATCCCTGGAGGAACACATGGCTCAGGTCGACGACGTCATCATCGCAATCAACGAGGCGACCAACGCCCTCGCCGCACGGATCGATAGGGTAATCGAGGGCACCGACGCGGCTACCGCGGAGAAGCTCCGGCCCATCGTGACAGCTCTGGAGGGGATGGCACAGGACAAGGACAACCTGGTACCGCTGGTCTGACCGTGGCCTCGACACGGCGAGCGGGTTCGGATCCCCCTACCCTCCCGTCGTGTCGCAGGGCGGCCCGCCATCATTGCGATCTCGAAACACATCTCGTCTACCACATAGGAGACAAGCCGTGAGTACCTACGCGTTGCGTGTTATGGACCGTGCCGCCCGCACGGCATTGCAAGTGGTTCTCGGCTACTTCATGGCGGCCGGGACCGTCGGCGGGGTGGACTGGGGGACCGCTGCCCTCGCCGCTGCCCTCGCCGTGGCCGTGTCCGTCCTCCAGGGCCTCGTGGACCTGCCCACCATGCACCTCGGCTACGCGGCTGACGTCGCCGGCCGGGCGCTGCGCACGTTCGCTCAGGCCGCGTTGGGGTCGGTCGGTGCGGCTGCGATCCTGACCGATGTGGCGTGGGGGACGGTGCTGTCGGCTGCCGCCCTGGCCGCGCTGACCAGCGTCGTGACCAGCCTCGTCGCCACCCCAATCGGACCGCGCGGCACGCCGGAGCTCGTCCGGTAGACGCCGAACCGGTCACTTCACGCGGCGAGCCCGGAGGTGCACGTGAGTCCAGCACCGCTTGAGATCCAGCAGGGCACCACGTTCGTCCTCCTCGTGTATAACCTGCGGGACAGGGTCGACGCGGTTGTGGACCCGACCGGATGGACCATCCGCGCGGTTGCGCGCCGCAACCCGCACGACGGCGCCATCCTGGCTGCATGGTCCTCAGCCCCCACGGAGACCGAGGGGACCGCCGCGGTCGCCGCTGCGGCCCCTCTCCCGGGCGAGACGGTTACCCCGGGCGAGAAATGGATCTACCTGTACGGCACACCCACCATGTCGCGGGCATGGGCGTGGAGTACCGCCCGACTCGACATCCACATCACCGAGCCGGTATCGCCGTTCCGTGAGGCCCAGATCAGCGCGGACGACACCAGGCTGATCCTCCGACACACAACGGTCCACAGCTAGGAACCCGCGTGGCGTCTACTAGTGGGAGGCGGACATTATGGCCGTGGTCGTTTCTGACACATTTGACCGTGGGAATGGTCCGATGGGTGTCGCAGATACCGGGCAGGTGTGGGGCGTGGTGCAAACTCCCTCGTCAACGTGGGCGATCAGTGGGAACAAGGCCCGTGCCACCGCGGCCAATCTTTCGATCATCGCTCTAGAATCCGGGGTGTCCGACTGCACCGTATCCGCAGACTTCGACGAGACGAGCGGGGAAAACGGCATCGCGTGGCGAATCGTTGACAACGACAACCATTACATGATATTCCCCCGTTACAATTCTGTTTACAAAAAGGTGGACGGCACCTACTATTCACTGAGCAATATACTGGTGGGCGCCGTCGACCCTGGTACGTGGTCGGTGGTACTCGCTGGTAACGAGGCTGAGGTTAAACTCAATGGTATCACCCAGGCAACAGTTACTGATCCGTTCAATGCGGCAGTGACAAAGCACGGGCTCATGGCCCACAACACCGTCGAGACGTTTAACAATTTTCTGGTTACCATCCCGGACACCATTGGCAGTCCTGGCAACACGTCCGCGCCTATCCTCTCTGGAACAGCTGCAGTCGGCAGCGCGTTGTCATGTACCACGGGTGTGTGGAGCAATTCGCCGACGAGTTATGCCCGACAGTGGTGGCGGGGTGGCGTGGCGATTAGCGGGGCTACGGCAGGCAGCTACACGGTGGTCTCGGTCGATCAGGCCGCCACCCTGACCTGCGTGGTCACCGCCACCAATGCCGTAGGTTCGGCTGCTGCCACGTCTAACGGCATCATGATTCCTGGCACCACGATCACCATCGCGCCCAACGACGCCAACATTAAGTACAGCCCGTACAACTGGAATGTGAACGCCAGCCGGGCACTCACACCTCACCCCGGCGCCTATTTCCGGGTGATGATTCAGGGTTCCCCCACCGCGATAGCCGCGCTCTTTGATGTGTCAGCTTTGCAGGGGGACTGGCCACAATTGTGGTACCGGGTAGATGACGGCCCGTGGACTAAGGTCACGATTGCGCCTAGTGTTTCGCTCACCATGCCTGCCTCTACTAGTGCGTGGACGGTGCATGTGGTGGAGATCGTGGTCAAGGGTGTCATGCTGGGGCAGGACCGGTGGGCCGAAGGGCACGCTGTGGTCCAATGGACCGGGTTGTCCACTGTGCCCGACACCTGCTCTACCCGTCCCGTGTACCGGCGCCCCCTCGATATAGCCATGTACGGCGATTCAATTACCCAGGGTGTTCTTACGATCAAGGGTATGGGGGGAACGCCGGAGGTAGACGCGCATGACGCCATGCAGTGTTGGGGATGGCTACTAGGCGAGCACATCGGAGCCGAGGTAGGTGTCATCGCCTACGCCGGGCAGGGTTGGTCCGTTGGGGTGCCGAGCTTCCCCGCTTCCTGGGACAAACTGACTGCTGCGATCACACGTGATCTCACCACACCCGCACCGGACTGGGTGGTCATCGTCCACGGGCAGAACGACATCACAGGAGATGTCACCGCCACGGTCACGAGTACCCTCAACGCGATCCTCGCAGCGATCCCCGCCACCACGGCAATTGCCGTGGTCAGGCCCATCACTGGTACCCAGGCTGCGAACATTCAGGCCGGCATCGCCGCATGCTCAGCGCCCAACCGAGTAACCTGGGTGGACACGACCGGATGGCGGGTGCCGGCCGATTCCTCCGATGGAGCCCACCCGTGGGGGTATGTCCACGTTGGGGGGCTGGCACCCCGGCTCGCCCAGGCGCTGGCGGCGGCGACCCCGTCTCCCCCCCCGGGCCCCGGGCCGCCCCCCCTGCAAGGTGTCGCGGTGTGGCCTATCACCGCCACGGTCAGCGTCCGCTGACGCGTTCGGCGCTGGGATGGGCGCCGGCGTGGTCATCCTCAGCGTCATCACCTACACCTGGCCGCCCAAGGAAGGGTCCGTCGCCGTCGCCCGTGGCGGGCATCGCACAGCTTCCGTCGCCGGATAAGGAGGACTAAGTGTACACACCACGCACCTGGGTCGACGTGCCGGCCGGCACGACACCCCCCGCCGGTGCACTAGCCACGAGCGCGGCGAACTTCAACTATATGGAAGCGGGCATCGCGCTCGCGGGCGGCCGTGGGGTGCTCTACGTGGCGGCGGTAGACGCACCCACGGCTGAGAGGGACCGGGCGGACTATGTGTGTGATGGCGTCGCCGACGATGTCCAGATCCAAGCGGCCATCAACGCCGCCGGCACTGCCGGGGCCGGGGTGGTGCTCCTCTCGACGGGCACGTTCACGCTCGCGGCGGAAATCGCCCTACTCGGTGCCAACCTCGTGGACACCGAATCGTGGGTCTCCCTGGAAGGCGCCGGGCCCGCCCGGACCAAACTAGTCGCCGCTAGCGGACTGACCGCCGCGATACAACTCGCCGCAGTGTGGAAGGGCCGCCTAGCCCGGTTCTCCGTTCAGGTGGTGGGCGCGACGCACGGCGTTCGGGCGGTGGCCACCAACACCGCCGCAGCCGGCTACCGGTCATTCTGGGGAACCACCGTCGAAGACATCAAGGTCGACGGGCCGGGGAACGGCACCCACACCGGATGGGCGCTGCACCTCGAAAGCCCCTTCCGGTCCACATTCCGCAACATCGAGGCAGTCGGGATCGGCAACGGCATCCGACTGTTCAGCAGCCACAACAGCTTCAACCCCGGAGACTGCGTCTTCACCCGCTGCTTCATGGACAGCACCGGGAACACCCGCACCACCTACTCCGTGGAATCAACAGTCGCCTCCGGGAACATGAACCAAGTCGTGTTCATCATGTGCGAAGCGATCTGTTCGGGAACTGGCTGCACAGGCATCTACCTCGGCGGCTCCGGCGGCACACCGGGACCGGTGAACCACACCGAATGGATAGGGACCAACCTCGAGAACTTCGACACCGTAGTCAACATAGACCGAGGTGAAGGCAACGACATTAGCCTCAACTACGTCGAAACCCGATACATTACCGGCATGACTGTCGTGAAATTCGGCGCATCGGCGTACAACAACACAATCCGGCGCATAGGAATGCTGTACACAGCATTCACGGTAACCCTCGTCAACGACGGGAACACAGCGCTACCCGAAGAACCGAACACCGTCGAGAACGTGAAGGTCTACGCCGACACCGGCTCCACAATCAACGTCACCCGCAACGGCGCGCTGACCACCGTGCTCCGTGACATCATCGGAGACGGCCCCGGCACTTTCGCCGCAGGAGTGCGCCGCCCAGGGCACCTCTTTCTCCCCAACGCCACAGTGACATTGACCTACGGTGCGGGCCTCACCCCCGACGCACTAGCAGGCAGTGTCCGGGTCTGCACCATGACTGGTGACGCCACACTCAACGTTCCCACCAACGGCATCGACCAGCAGCAGCTCCGCCTCCGGTTCATAGCGTCCGGTGCGCAGCGGACCTTGACGTTCAACGCATCACTACGCCGAGCTGGCTCCCTCGCCTCCACACTGGTGATTCCGTCCGGATCACGCGGGGACGTGGGCCTGTTGAACGAGGTCGGGTTCGGGTGGACCGTTTCTACCGCGACGGTGGCCTAGTCGGCACCTAACCGCCCGTACTGCTCAAGCGCGCCCCGCCCGGCTCCGGCCGGGCGGGGCGCTTCCGTGCGTCCGGGGGTGGGTCAACGCGGGAAGCGCGCCACCGCGCCCTATCCCCGCCCCGTGGTGGAAACACCAGCCGGACCCGCTGCGGCGGCGGCGTCCAGCAGCTCCCGCAGCTCGCGGACCCCGTCCCCGCCGAGGCACGCCGTGGCCTGCAGCGTCCCGTGCACGCTGAGCCACACTCGGGCGTGGGACCCGGGCGCGTCCTGCCGCGTCACGACCACCTCAGTGTCGTCCCCGTCCGGGGTGCGCGCGACCAGGAGCCCCCGGAAGTGCTCGTACGGCGTGGTGTTCCCGGTGCGCTTCACTGCGGACCTGGCTCGCCCACGGGTTCGCCCCCGACATCGACGAGATTCACGATCTCCCTGTACCGCATGAGGCTGATAGACCCCTCGCTATGCTGGCCGACCGCCCACATGGTCAGGCCGATGCGCACGTCTTCCGGGTGCTCAACCATCGCATCGGCCACCTCGTCGAGGGTGGCGCCCTCAGTGAGCGCTGCCAGGGTGGTCGGCCACCGGTCAGCGTCGATGCGCTGCGTGAGCGCCGCGCCGTCGGCCAGCACGCCGAGGGTGTACCTCTTCCCGCCGAAGAGGTGCCATCCGAGCATGTTGTCAGCGTAAGTCCCGGCGAGCACCCTCAGTGGTACGTCGGCCACGTCGTCGGGCCGGGTGGGTCCGTCAGTGGGTGTCATGTGTCCCGACGCTAACGGCACCCTGCCCAACTGTCAAGGCAGCTTGACAGACCAGGGGGGGGTCGCTAGGTTCGGAGCATGCCGGAAACCGATAAGCAGCGCCTCGCCAGCAGCCTCCTACGGCAGCCCGTCGGGGACTGGATCCTGACGCGGCACCGGGTCGGCCACAGCTACCAGCACATCGCCGAGTGGCTGGCCGAGTCCACCGGCGGGCAGGTCCGCGTCACCCGGCAGGCCATCGGCCTGTGGCGCCAGGCCGCAGAAAAGGAGCGGACATGACCAGCACGGAGCACGCGGACGGACAGCGGGAGTGGGTAGGCCCCAGCTTGGCGCTGTGTCGGGCATGCGATGCCGTCGTCCTTGTCAGAGCCGGCGCCCTGGTTAGCCATTACCGCTACGTCGACGAGTCCAACCCCCATGACCGGATCCGATGCGAAGGGGAGCAGCCGTGACCAGCACCGTGCCCGACATCGTCATCGGTGACAACGCGATCCTCGCCGCCGTCCGGATCGCCAGCGGCGACCCAGAGATGGACGTCCATGCCGTCGACGACGCTGAGGTCGATGCCGCCTTCGCCATGTCCTCAGCGGTCGGGCCGTACTTGATCCGCGACTGGGTGCGCTGCGTCTTGGCGCGCTACCCGCACGTCCTGCCGGGCCAGCTCGCTGAGCTGGCCGACGGCCTACTGCCCGAGGAGACGACGTAATGAGGGACGATCCGGCTGTTGGACAGGCCGACGACGAGTTGCTCGACAACCTCGGTGCAGGTCGAGTCCCCGACGGGGACCGGGTGGCCACTGGGCTCGCCGCGTGGCGCGCGGACGTGGACGCCGAACCGTTCCCGGAACCAGCGGCCATATGGGCCACACCGTCCATCACCCTGCCTGGGGCCGCTGAGGATGGGCAGGCCGGCGAGAGGGACCTCACCCAGATCGTCGCCGACCGACTGACTGGCAACGAGCTGCTCCCGGGGGCGTGGGTGATCCTCGACGCCACCCCGGTCGATGACGTAATCATGCTCCGGGTGGTCACCTGGGGGCCGTCGACCGAACCCTCAGCCCGGACCGAGAACCGCTACGTCCTCCAGCTCACCCGGGAGAACGCACCCACCCCCTGACATGACGGTGCCCGCCGGAAACAGCCAAGAGACCGGCGGGCACCAGAACGGAGCAAGATGCAACCGTACAGCACGCCCGCGTATACCGCGCCCGCCACGCCGGTCGAGCGCACCGCCCTGTTCCACACATTGCTCGTCCGCGGCCTCTACGGCGGGTTCGGACAAGCCGGCGGACGCTGCACCGTCGACGGTCTCCCGGCGCCGCTCGCGACCGCGTTCGCCGGATCGATCCTGCTGAAACACAGCCTGATTGGCATGTACCGGGATGACCGGGGGGATCTGGCCGCGCACCTCACCATGCAGGGCCTCGACGTCCTACGCGCGTGGGACCTCGCGGCACTTGAGGACGGTGCGCCGTGAGCGACCTGACGCCCTCCTACTGCCTCACGCACGAGACACCTATCGGGCACCGCTACGCCTACCCGGCGCCGACCGTGCCCGATGAGCTGGCCGCGACGTCGAAGGCCGCCGCCGTCGCCGGGTGGGGCGACGCCGCGCGCGACTGGGCCGGCCGGTTCCTGCCCGACGTCGAAGGCGCACTACGAGCTTGTTCGAGCTGCAACGGCCGGGGTTACCACCTGGGAGGTGCATCGTGAACGCGCGAGACGCGACCCTGCGAACCGCCGTTCTGCAGGTCCTCATGGCTCGGGTTCGTGACGCCGATCGCATCGCCCGCCATGAGGCGCAGGCTGCGATGGCGACCGGGGACCGGCTCAACCCCTCAATCGGTGACACCCGGCTCGCGGCGGTCACGAAGACGAAGCCACGGGTCACCGCGTCCGTTACCGACCCGGTTCGGTTCGCCGCGTGGTGCGCTGAGCACCACCCCACCGAGGTTCAGACGACGACCGTGGTACGAGATGGCTGGGTGAACGCGGTCCTAGGCGCATCTCGCACGGCCGGCGAACCGTGCGCGCCGGACGGGACTCTCGACGTCCCCGGCATCCGCGTCACCGTCGGGGACCCGGGACTGACGGTGCGGCTGACCGACGAGGCGCAAGACGCCGTGGAGCGGCTATGGCGGGCCGGACAGATCAGCCTCGACGGCGACGTTATCGAGCTACCCGAAGGGGGCACGGAATGAGTACGCTGCACACCAGGGAGCCAACCGGCGCGGTCGGGTGGCCCTGCATCCTAGTTGAGGGCGGCGAGGGATCGGGGAAGTCCTACCTCGCCGCATTGCTCACCGCATCTGAGCGGGTCGGGCGCTCATTCTGGCTGGAGATCGGCACCGAGGGCACCGCCGACGAATACGCAGCGATCCCGGGAGTGCACTACGAGATTCTGGTACACGACGGGACTTGGCGTTCGATCATTGACCAGGTCGAGGCAGTCCGGGACGAGGCAGCGAAGCGGTGGGACGCCGGGGAGCCACCCGTGGTGCTGGTCATCGACACCATGACAGCCGAGTGGGAGATGCACTCGGACTGGGCCGATAACCGAGCACGGGACCGGGAGTCACGCAAGCGTCAAGAAAAGGGGCGCGCGGCGGTGCCGGTAGATGTCGATGTCATTATCGGCATGGACCTGTGGAACGACGCGAAGGCGCGCCACCGTAAGCTCATGACGCAACTCCTGACGTTCCCCGGCATCGTTGTACTACTTGCCCGCGCGGGGGAGGTAGCCCTAGTCCGAAACGGACGGCCTGTTGAGGGCCAGAAGGACTACAAGGTCCGGGGCGAGAAGGACCTCGCCCATGACGCAACCGCATGGATCCGACTGGATCGGGTCGCGTCACCGAGCATTGTGAAGCTCCGGTCGGTGCACGCCGGTATTCGGCCCGGCCACGATGCGATACGCGAGGTCCCCAACCTGTCCTTAGACTGGTTAATCTTCGACCTGATGCGGTGCGACCCGACGAAGGCGCGGGTCCGCGACGTCGTGGAGCTAATGCCGGGCAGTGAGCCACCAGTCGGGGACCTGGTACCCAGGCTCCGGAATCGGATCCTCGCGGCGACCGCTGACGACCCACTGCGCGCTGTGTGGGTCGATGCGAACGCAGCTGGCGTGCTGGACGCTGACACCACCGATGGTGGTGACGAGCCGACCACGGTGCGGAAGCTTATCACCGACCGGCGCGACAACATCCGAGACCGCGTCGTCTCAACGGGTGACAATGCACGACAGTCGCCGAGCGCCGATGATGAAGCAACGACGATGGCCCTCGTCACCCCGTCCGACCGCCAGTTGACCGCGCTCAATGCCTGGTTCAGCGAGCGGAAGATCGAGCGGGATGATCGGCTCTCCTATGTCGCTGCGCTCGCCCAGCGGCGTGAGCTGAAGTCCACGAAAGACCTCACGCCAGACGAAACGACCGGGGTCCTCGATCAGCTTCCCGGCATCGCAGCGCAGGACGACCCGATTACCGCACTACAGGAGATCGCCGCCGAATGGCACGATCATCCGGCCGGCGAGGCGAAGCCGTGAGCCGCGTACCCCCCGCTGTCCTCGCGCTGATCCGGGAGCGCTCCGGGGGTCTGTGCGAGGTCTGCGGGCGCCGGGCCGAGTCCACCCACCACCGGAAACCGCGTGGCATGGGCGGGTCCAAGGACCCCGCCGCGCACAGCCCCGCGAACCTGCTGCGGGTATGCGGGGACGGCACCCGTGGCACCCGCGGATGCCACGGGATGATCGAGTCGAACCGCACGGCGTCCTACGACAACGGGCGGCTGGTGCGTCAGGGCCACCCGCCCACTGACGTGTCGGTACTCCTGCGCCACGGCTGGGTGCTGCTCACCGATGGCGGGTGGTACGTCCCCGCCGGAACAGCAGACGGAGGGAAAGCAGACATGACCGATACGTACGTCACTCGCGCCAGGGCCGCACTCCTCGCGGCGCTGGGCGACACGGAGCGCGATTGGGAGCGGGAACCGCGGCTACTCGACCTTTACACGCTGCTCGTGCTCATCAAGGGCACGGAATGCAGCGCTGAGGACGTGCACGACGCATGGGCGGTAGCGCGTCAGCGGGAACGGCCAGGGCACCCAGCTCTAGTGCCGTTCAGTCTTCTCGATGACTCCGCCGCGAAGCTCGACATCCCATACCGGGATGCGATCCGGTCCGCCGCTCGCCAGTGGGGCGGCGTCTCGTGATACACCAGCAGGCTGAACTCCTGGCCGGCGAGTGGGCCTCCGAACGTCTCACCGTGGCGACGCAGCGCGAGATCAGCGCTGTGACGCACGCGCTGCTGGCACTCGCTGATCCGACGTCGGACTACGGGGACCTGCTGGACACCCTGTGCCGCGCACGCTGGACGTCCCCGGTGCCACTACGGGTGGTTGAGGCATTGCTGCGCGAGCACGCCGGGGACGGCGGACCGGGTTGTGACGGGGGTGAGGTTCCGTGGGTTGAAGGTCCCGCCTGGGATGTGGCTGAGACCGTGGCGCGCGAACTCGGGGCTCTAGGTCCGGAGGTGCCGTCGTGACCACCGTCTACCGCCACCGTATCGAGCCGACACAATACTGGAGTGTGCATCGTGGGCAATGACAGCTCAATAGAGTGGACCGGGTCGACGTGGAATCCTGTAAGCGGATGCACAAAGGTCTCAGCCGGGTGCGATCACTGTTATGCGGAACGCATCACCGAACGGTTCCACGGTAGGGGGGCGTTCGCTAATGTTGAGCTGCACCCGGAGCGCCTGGACATGCCGCTGCGGTGGCGGAAGCCGCGCCGCGTCTTTGTAAACTCAATGTCCGACCTGTTCCACCAGGACGTGCCGGACGAGTTCATAGGTTCGGTGTTCGACGTGATGGCTCGCACCCCGCGGCACATCTTTCAGATCCTTACGAAGCGGCATGGCCGGATGCGTTCGCTACTAAACCATTGGGCTGATGACGACTGGACGTGGCGCCGTGGCGACGCGATGTGGTGCGGACCCCTGCGGGGGCCGCTCTCTAACGTGCATTTAGGCGTCTCCGTCGAGGACCAAAAGGCCGCGGACCTGCGTCTCCCGGCGCTGGAGCGCACCCCGGCCACCGTGCGCTTCATCTCGGCTGAACCGCTGCTCGGGCCGGTGAACCTCGACCGCTACCTCTTCCAGGATCGCGCGGGGCGACCGTCGATCTCGTGGGTAATCGTCGGCGGCGAGTCCGGCCCCGGCGCGCGCCCGCTGGAGTTGGACTGGGTGCGGTCGCTCGTCACCCAGTGTCAGGACGCCCAGGTGTCGGTGTTTGTGAAGCAGTTGGGCAGTGTGTGGGCGGGGCGTGGCAAGGGCGGAGACATGGACGCCTGGCCGGCGGACCTGCGGGTTAGGGAGTTCCCAGTGGTGGCGCCGTGAGCGTCCGCAACGCTGGCGCCAGGGTGCCGCGGGCGCTCGACGACGTGGTAGGCCCGTCCCTACCCGGAGCGGCGTGCACCAAAATGGCGCCGATGTTTGACGACCGCATCGACGGGGAGTCCGCCGAGGATCGGGAGCGGCGCCAGCAGGAAGCGCGCAGGGTGTGCCAGGGCTGCCCGGTCCGGGCGGGGTGCCTCACCCGGCGGATCGAGCTCGAACGCGCCCACGAGCCCGTCACCGGAATATGGGCGGGGGAGGTGCTCACATCCGCAGCGTCCGGGGTGCCATGCCGGGTGTGCGGCACGACACTCCCCCGGGCACGCCGTCGGAACACCACGTGCAGCAAGGAATGCACCGCTGTGGCCCGGACCCGGCGTGCCCGGACGGAGACCTGCCTCGTGTGTGACGCGCCGATACTCGGGGAGCGGCTGCGACTGAACGCGGTCACCTGCACCTTGCGGTGCTCGAGGCACCACGAGCTGAACCGGCAGAGGCAGATTCGGGAGGAGTACGCCGCAGCCGAGGTGCAGTGGGTGCTGGCGGGTGGCGCCCCCGACATCGGCGCCCCCGCGAGAGCCCGTCTGGTGGCGCACTGGACAGCCGAGGGCCATGACCAGGAGTGGATCGCACGCCGGCTGCGGATCGGCGTGCGGCAAGTCCGCCGGGACCTCACGGGAGGCTCGCGGTGAGCGGCGTGGACTGGCGCCACAGCGCGCTGTGCGCGCAGACCGACCCGGAGCTGTTCTTCCCCGAGAAGGCAACCCAGAGCCGGGACGCCAGGGCGGTCTGCGCTCGGTGCCCGGTGCGCGCGGAATGCCTCGCGGACGCGCTTACCCACGATCGGGTGTATGGAGTGTGGGGCGGCACAACGGAGCGGGCGCGGCGCAAGCTCACAACGACACGGAGGGCGGCATGAGCGACGTTGTGCTGACATCCCTGCCTCCGATGCAAGCTGACCTGGTGCGGTGTCTGCGGGTGTTGGCGCGGGTCGTCGCGGATCGGACCCCTCAGGTGATCCTGGACGTACACCCGATTCGGGAGGATGCCGTCACATGGTGCTGCGGTGTCACCGCGCCGGTGTTCCTGACGCCGTCGTACCTCTGCTTAAGGTGCGCTTGCGAGCAGATCCCCCTATCCGTGACGCGCCACATCACAGCCGAGGTGCGGAATCCGGCGGGGCGATGGACGTGACAGAAACCATTACGCCCCAGTCGCGATGCGTGGGGTGTCGACGTAAAACCGACACGCACGCCTGTCACCATTGCCGGCAGGCGTGCGCCATGAAACGTCAGTACCCGAACTACCAGCAAGCCCGGGATGTGCTGGCGGAGCGACGCCCTGACCCGTGGGACGACCCGACGTTACAGGTCTACCGGTGCAAGGTCCGGGAGGGTCACTACCACCTCGGGCACGCCACGGGTCAGGACGCGAAGCGGCTACGGAAACGCGCGGATAAGGTCCGTCGCAAAGACCTGATCGGGTCCACACCTTCGGAGGGTCCGGCATGAGCGTCGTGTGGTTCAAGGCCGCCATCGCCCGGGAATGTGAGCGCGGCTGCGGCTGCGCGATCGAGCCCGGGGACAGGACCGCGTACCTGCCAGACGACGACTACGCAGTGGCCTGTCTGACATGCGGCGAACAAACCGAAAGGGAGCAACCATGATCTACACATTGTGCGGGTCGACCCGATTCCCGGACGCTTTCGCGCTCGCGAACATGCACCTGTCCATGATGGGCCACGTGGTCATCGGACTGGGCCTGTTGGGGCACGCGGACGAGCCCCGGGGGGCTCGATTCTTGACCTCGGACGGGAACGAAGAGACGCCCGCGCCCGGCACCGCGACTTCCCGGCCCGTGTCGGTGGCAAGCCGCTCACGGTCGTACGGATCGGGGGCGTCGGGTGAGCAGCAGGCCGAACCGATCCGTGATCCACAGCGACCTCTGGTAGCCGCTGTGCAGCCGACAGGGGACCGCATGCGTCTGCTCGCCCAGTCCGTCCTGGACCGTCACTCCGGCGCTACCGAGGGAGCCGCGTCGTGACCCGGGTCTCGCGGTGCTCACCGAGGCTCTACGAGCCCGCGTGGGCGCTGGGGCGGACGCACACACCGAAGCTGTGCCTCGAATGCGGGCGGGTCACCGGTCGGCACGACGCGCAGGGGATGCCGCACTGCCACGGTCCGCTGCCGGCGGAGCCCCTGGGGTGGGTGCTGACCCGGCCCGGCGAGGTGCGCTACGTGACGGACGTGCTCGCGTGGGTGCGGTACGAGACTTGACGCTGAGCGGCACGCGGCGGCATAATTAGAGACTCTACCTAACTGAGGAGACGCACCGTGCCCCAGGCAGGCATGACTCAAGAGGAACTGCTCGCACTTCCCACTGCCGTCGACATCGTGACCGCCGGGCGTGCCTTCGGGGTCAGTCGCACCACGGCTTACAGGCTGGCGAGCGCCGGAACGTTTCCCGTTCCCGTTCGACATGTGGGTGGGTCCTACCGCGTGAGCCGCGCTGACCTTCTCCGCGAGCTCGGTGTGGTCGAGACCATCTCCGCATGACGTAGAAGAGCGGGCCACCTGGGGAAGGTGACCCGCTCCTAAAGCAACTACAACGGAAGGACGGTTCCGTGACTTCACGGTATCACGATGACGAGCAACAGCTTGCCCGCGGCCCAGTGGGGCAGCTCGCCGACCTGCGGGCTGAACTGGCCGCACGTAAGCGGGGATGCTCCTGCTGCTGGTATCCCAAGCCTGGGCTGATGCCGAACCCCGAGTGCCCGACGCACGGAGTCGAGGCCGCCGACCTACTGACCCTTGGGCGGGCAGCGCGAGACGCCGCACTACAGGTGCTCACCACCGGTCAGGTACCCCGATGAGCGGCCCGGAACCAGGACACGCGGTCGACGGTACCCGCCGGATCCAGCGGAAGCGCGTGAAGGGGTGGCGCCTGCCGGACGGCGCGGTGTGTGTGACACGCCCGGGGAAGTGGGGGAACCCTTGGAAGTACGACGGCACCAAGGCGGGTCGGGTGATCGCCGCTGAGCTGTTCAAGCTGCACATCAAGGCCAGGCAGCACCAGTGGCCGGGATGGGTAGACCTGATCGGCTACCCCTCGGACGAGGAGATCCGGGCCGAGCTCGCCGGCTGTGATCTGGCGTGCTGGTGCCCCGCAGGCTCCCCATGTCACGGCGACGTCCTACTAGCCGTGGCGAACATCGCGCGGGTCCGTAGTGATGTAAGCTGAGCGGATCCCGGGGTCGCATCCGGAGGGCAGTACCCGCACCGGTGAGCGGTGCGGCAGGTCCGTATGTTGAGGAGTGGGCAATGGTGCGTTCGTCCCTGACTTGCTGTACTCTAATGAGTGAGGCTACGGACCTCACGCGAGCAGGACCCCCGGTTGACCCGCCCACGGTCCCGGGGGTTTCTGCTGCCCTGAGGCAGCGGGGGTCCGACTCATGACCGGGCAGTCATGGATCAGGCGGACATCGCGTCCGTTCGACCAGTACGTGGGCCTGGCCAACTCGTTCGTGCGGAACCCAGACCTACCCCTCGCAGCGCGGGCCGTCGGCGCTTGGCTGCTGAGCCACTCAGAGAGCTACCGGTTCAGCGTCCAGGGCATCGCGACGGCGAACAGGTGCGGTGTGGACCAGGTGAAGGCGGCACTGCGGGCGCTGGAGGACGGGGGGTACCTGACACGGCAACCGGTCAAGGACGACGCCGGCCGGTTCGTCGGCATCGAGTACCTCATGACCGACGAACCGCCCATCGATGTCGGACGACGCACCGAACTGAAACGCGAGGAAGCTGAGGATGAAGGCGGCGAGAGAGTCTACCTGATCGGCTCCGCCTCGAGCACGGTGGTGAAGATCGGCCGGTCATGCAATGTGACACGCCGGCTACGCGCCATCCAGCACATGTCTCCGCTGTCGCTCGCGGTCCTGTGGACCACACCCGGGGGGGAAGCACTCGAAACCCGCCTACACCGCGCGTTCGCTGCGCAGCGCCAGCACGGCGAGTGGTTCGACTTCCAACAGGACGACCCGCTCAAGGAGATCACCCGGTTCCTTGGTGGTGTGTCCCGATGACCAGTCGGATCCGGACATCCTTCGCCATGATCCCCGGCTGGGTGATCACCCGCGTCACCGACGCGACCGCCCTGCGCGTCTACGCGCACCTCGCGTGGCGCTACGCAGACGCCGAGCGCCACGCCTTCCCCGATGAAGCCCGGCTGGCGACAGAGCTGGACATCGGGGAACGCACCGTGCGCCGAGCCGTGCGACAGCTCAACGCCGCGGGCGCGCTGAGCATCACCCGCACCCGCCAGACCGGCGGCTACTACGGGCGGAACCTCTACACCCTGCCCCTCGATGACCCCCGAGAGGCTGACGGGAGGCCAAATATGGCCGATGGACGGGAGGCCAAATATGGCCAGGACGGGAGGCCAAATATGGCCGGTCCACGGGAGGCCATATTTGGCCGGTCAGAAGTACAACCAGACCCAGAACTTCAACCAGACCTAAAAAGCAACCAGACAAAGTCAACTTCCCCGGACGTCGCTGACGCGCCGCCCCAGGATGATCTAGAGCAGCCCTCCCCGCCTGACACCCCTCCCGTCCAGGCCGCTGTTCAAGATCTTGGGACGGGACCGGAATGCGAAGCTGACCAGATCGCAGTGGAAACACCTTCCGCGGATGATCTTGCGGCTCGACCGGCGGCCGCACCGGCGCGGCTCGACGTGAAGGCCCTGTGCGACCGGCTCGCGGACGGCATGGTCGCCAACGACTGCCTGCCGCCCACCATCACCCAGGGGTGGCGTGACGCTGCCCGGCTACTGATCGACAAGGACGGCCGGGAACTGAGCAAGGCCCTGGCGTTGATCGACTGGTGTCAGGCGGATGAGTTCTGGCGCGGGAACATCAAGTCGATGGGGAAGTTCCGGGAGCAGTACGACACCTTGCGTCTGCGTGCCCTCAGTGAGTGGGAGCGGGGTAAGGGGCGGGGCGGTGGGCATGTCCCGTTCCAATGCCCCACCGACGATTCCGCCTACGACGAGCCGCTGCGGGTGAGGGCATGAGTGCGCCCCGTGTGCCGCCGGGCCCCAAGGAGCTGGGGATCCCAGACGCGGCCTACGCGGCGGGTGCGCGGGCGATCCAGCGCTACCTCGGCGGCGACATGACCGAGCTACGCGCCCATGTCGCCGCCGCCTACGTCCTCGATGCCGCCGTCCCGCTGGACCGCGCCTGTGAGCTGCGCCGTCTGGCTGCCGAGCTGGAAGTGACCCAGCGGGAGATGCGAAAGATAGGCGGCTACGGATTCCGCGCCGCCGGGTTCGGTGAGGCCGTACGCGCACTGCGTGCCCACGCCGATGAGCTCGACAGCGGCGCGTCGTGAGCGCGGCCATGGTCGAGGATTACCGGACCACCGTGCCCGCCCAGCTGGCCTCGCGCCGGGCCGATGAGGCCGTCGCGTACGGACGGCAGTGGTGCCTGACGAACACGCCGGTGAGGTACCGGGACGCGACTGTCGGGGTGCCCGAGGTGGCTGAGTGGGTGCGGGAGCTGGTGCGGCTCGCGGTGGACTCGGATGGCCCCGCTGCCTTCGTGCGCACTGGCCCGTCGTTGCTGCTGTACGGGGTTTGCGGCACGGGGAAGACTCACAACGGGTACGCCGCGTTGCACGCCTTGTCGACGTCGGGTGCGTTCTGCGGGTGGGTGGCGACCCCAGCGGCGGACCTCTACGCCCGCCTACGTCCGCGGCACGGGGTGGACTCTGAGGACGTGTTCGAGCGTCACGCGAAGGCGCCGGTGCTGATGCTGGACGACCTGGGGGCGGCGAAGGGCACGGACTGGGTCGAGGAGGTCAACTACCGGTTGGTCAACTACCGGTATGAGCGGATGCTCCCGACGCTGGTCACGTCCAACGCCCGCCCTCGAGACCTGGCCGGCGTGCTGGGTGAGCGGGTCGCGTCGCGGCTAACGGAGATGACTACCCCGGTGACCCTCAAGGGCCCGGACAGGCGGTACCCGTGAACGCCACGAACGGCAACGGCGCGCTGTCTCCCGAGAGGTATGTCGAGGCGTTCGACACCAGCGGGGACGGGGACGAGCTGCTCGCCCGCCTACTCCGGCGACCCGGCGACCCGGGCATCCTCGACGAGATCGCGCCGGAGGAGTTCGCGAACCCGAACCACGCCGAGCTGTGGGCGTCCGCGTTGCGGTTGACGTCGGAGGGCCGCACCCCGGACGTGTCCGCCCTGCGGAGGGAGTTCGCGGACCACCCGCGCCGGTCGGTCATCGAGGCTGCGCTCCAGCGGGCTGTGCTGCTGACACCGGACGGGGTCAGCGTCGGGGAGCGGGTGGAGCGGATCCGGGACGCGCGCCGGCGTGAACGGCTGCACACCGCGGGCGCCCGATTGCAGCTGCTCGCTGGCAACCCGGCCATGACTGCGGCTGAGGCGCACGAGCGGGCACTGGAGGCGCTCACCGAGGCGGAACCTGTCGGGGTCGACGGCGAGCCGGCGACCATCGGGGACGCGATGGCCCGGTTCTTGACGGCGCAGCGCTCGGTGTCGGCGGACCGGCTGTGTCCGACGCCGTGGCCGGATCTGAACACGCTGCTGGGTGGCGGGCTGCATCGACAGCGGGTGTACGTCGTCGGGGGCTCCACCGGGTCGGGTAAGTCAAATGTGGGTCTCGCCGTCGCCGGCCATGCGGCGGCGGCGGGTATCCCGTCGGTGGTGTTCTCCGCTGAGATGAGCGAGCACGAGCTGGCGGGTCGGTGGTTCGCGCGGACCGCGCGCGTTCCGCTGGACGACATTACCGGGTACCGACTGGATGGGGACGCGAAGGATGTGGTGCGGGAGTTGTGCGGGACACCCGACCCACTGTTCCTGGTCGACCGGCCCCGAGTGTCCGCTGCCGGGGTGCATTCAACGACCCGGCAGCTCATGCGTCAGGCGGATGTCCGGCTGGTGGTGGTGGACTACCTCCAACTATTGGAGGCCGCCGATAAGAGGGCGTCCCGCCAGGAACAGGTCGGCGCGATCAGCCGGCACATGAAGCTGCTGTCCCGTGAGCTGGACGTTGCGGTGATGGTGCTCGCCCAGTTGAACCGGGGTCCGTCGGCGCGGTTGGATTCGCGACCCCGAATGGGGGACCTTCGTGAGTCGGGGCAGATTGAGCAGGACAGTGACGCGGTGATCCTGTTGCATCCGGAGGTGACGGATGTGGGCGGTTCGATGGTGCCGACGTACAAGATGGAGTTTATCGTGGACAAGAATCGTCACGGACGGACAGGGTCCGTGTTCCTGAACCAGGAGTATGAGCATGCCGATCTCACGTAGAGGGTTCAGCAGCCCGGACGGGCTCCGTTTGTTGGGTGAGGCGTTGCTGGAGACGGACGCGGTCCGGTTGTATCCGACTCGCGTTGTCGACCCGGAGCGGGTCGGTATCGGGGAGCTGTGTCTGGACGTCGCGGATGCGCACCGGATGAGCGCTGTCGGTCTGTGCGTGGCGTGCGGGGGCAGGTGCCCGTGCGGTGCGGTCATGGAGGCGTCCCGTCTGGGGTTGGAGCACGTGGTGCTGGCGACGACAGAGGAGACCCGATGACTATTCCCGCGCGATCCTGGAGCAACATGTTCGACCCGGCAGGAGAGTCGTTGTGAGCGCCCTCATCCCTGCCCGCCGCTGGGCCAGCCGGTGTGCCCGGGACATCCACGGACTCGTGCCTAGCCTCATCGTTGAGGCCACCGACCCCAGGGAGGGCCTGGTGGCGCTCAGTGTCGTCGACGGCCCGGCCACGGACGTCCTGAGCGTGCGGCTCACTGCGGAGCAGTACTCGGAGCTGATCATCGACGGGATCCGACGGCTTGCGCTCATCAGCGCCCACCGTGCCGCGATGGAAGCCGAGGCCGCGGGCGACACAGGTTCTTGACGCGAGGGCGCGCACGTGACATCATGGGTGTATGGCGAAGAAAGACAAGGGCAAGAGCGAGCCGACGCCGTGCCAGTGCAACGGCACCGGGCAGATATTCGTGATCGCGGGGCCAGGCATATTCGTGCCCATCCCATGCCCCAGCTGCCGATGACCGCGCAACGGTGGACCACCGAGGACATCGCTAGTGAGCTGGGGCTCGCGTCCACAGCGTCGGTGAGGAAATGGATCTCCCGCTTGCGCGCGAAGGGGGACCCCGCCGGCACCCCCGTGGGGCTCGACCTCCAGACCGGGGAGCGGTGGTACGACCCGAAGCTCGTGACCGCCGCACGGGACGCCTCCCCCGGCCGTGGGTGGCGCGCCGGCCACACAGACACCGATCATCGAGGGAGCACCCCATGAACCTGCAAGAGCTCACCGAGCAAGCGATCCGGCGCCTGCGCGCTCACGACGGCGTGGACGTCACCGCCGAGATGCGGCGGACAATCGCGCGCCTGCGCGCTCTCGGTGGCCTGGACGTTGACGCTGAGATGCGACGCGAGGCTGCGTACCGGCTGGACACGGCCGCCGAGGGGATGCCAGACAAGCCGCGGATTGCGGCCCTGTCCCTCGCGATCTGGCTGACCACGACCACGGCACCGGAGGCCACGGAAGCGGCCCGCGTGCTGCTGGGCCGCGCTGACGTGCTCGAGGACGGTGCCCGATGAACCTCGGAGATCTGACGCGGTCAATCCCGGAGGCGGCCTACGAGGCAGGCGAGCGTGCGGCTAGGCCGTACGTGACCGATTCCTATTATGACCTCGGGCCCGCCATCGCCCGCGATGTTCTCCACGCCGCAGCGCCGCTGATCGTCCAGACGACTACGGTTGCCGTTCTCGACTCGCTGTCCAGCTCGGCTCGCCTAGTGGACGCCGTCCCGGTCAACTCCGTCGCCGACGAGCCATGCGCGAACGACTGGGCGCACGGGGCCGGGACCGTCTACGGGGGCCCTTGCGGGGGCCTGTGCCTGCCGTGTGCGGTCGCTGCGGTCACAGCCGCCCACTGGGACGCGGCCGGCCCGGACGGCGTCTCCCTGGACGTGCTGAGGCCCCCGGCGGTGACGCGATGAGCGCGGCGGTTGTCCTGGCGGCCCGCACTGACCTGTTCGTGCACGCCGACGGGGAGTTCCATGGCCAGTGGTGGTGGTCCTCGGACCGTCCCGCTGAGGTGCACCTGGTGGTCGACTCGGCGGAGTGGGTCATCGGCCGGGACCTGCTGTCCTGGGGTGTCCGCGGCCGGGTCGGTGAGGGCGACGTGCAGCTCTGCCCGTCGAAACCGGGCCTGTGGGTGCGCCTGTCGTCCCCACACGGCGAGGTGTTGCTACAGGGGTCTCTGCGGCGAGCGGAGGACTTCCTGGCGAGGACGTGGAAGGCGTGCCCCCGTCGGGTTGAGTCCGCCGCGCTGGACGCCGCGCTGGACGCTTTCCTGACGGAAGTGGAGGTGCAACGATGACCGCCCCCCGTGGTTGCCCCGGTATCCGGCCCCGCACCTGGGTGCTGCTCTTCCTGGCTGGTCTAGCGGTGTGGACCGTGCTCGCAGGCCTTACGTGGCTGGTCGTCGGGTGGCTGGCATCGTGACCGCGCCGTACTACGCGACCGACTCGGTTGAGTTGTATCTCGGGGACTGCCGTGAGGTGCTGCCCGCGCTCGGCCGGACGTTCGACGCGGCCATCTGCGACCCGCCTTACGTGGAGACGTCGCTCGCGTGGGATCGGTGGCCGGATGGCTGGCCGGCTGCGGTCGCGTCTGTCACTCAGGCGATGTGGTGTTTCGGGAGTATGCGGATGTTCCTGGACCGTTGGGGCGAGTTCGCGGGCTGGCGGATGTCTCAGGACGTGGTCTGGGAGAAGCCGCATGGTTCAGGATTCACCGCTGATCGGTTCTGTCGGGTGCATGAGCATGCGCTGCACTTCTACCGCGGTCCGTGGTCGGGTGTGTATCACGATGTGCCCCGAACCGCCGCTCGAGGTCCGGACAAGTCGTGCCGACGTACGGTGACCCCGAAGGATCAGTACGGGAGCATCGGTGCCTCCGTCTACATCGATGACGGGAAGCGTCTGACACGCAGTGTGATCCGGGCGCAGAACATGCATCGTCGCGGCCTACATCAGACAGAGAAGCCCGTGGCCGTCCTGACGCCGCTGATCGGGTATGCGGTGCCGCCTCGCGGCACAATTCTCGACCCGATGGCCGGCTCGTGTTCCACGGCTGTCGCGGCGAGGCTCACCGGTCGCCGTGCGGTGTGCATCGAAGCCGACGAGTCCATGTGCGAGAAGGCCGCGCGCCGGCTCGACCAGAACGTGCTGCCGATGGGAGACGCGTCGTGATCCACCGCCCGCGTATCACCGACACCGAACCGTCCCGCCGTGGCCCGTGGGATTGGCTCACCACCGCGCTTGATTGGCTGGTGGCCCTCACTGGCCTGTCCCTCCTCTTCCTCGGCGCGTTCTGGGCTGCCACCGGCCGGCCTGATTCACTGTCGTTGGTTGCTCGTGGGTGCGCTGCTGCTGGTCGCGGATGAGGGGGTGACGCTCCGACTGCGGGTGGCCCACCTGGAGCGGTGGGCCCGGAACAGGCAGCGTGAGCGGTGAGCCGCGCCCCGGACGACCCTCCCGACCCTGACGTGGTGTCGCGCATCGTCGCCGAGCTGGCTGACGTCCCCCGCGGCCCGATCGATGAGGACCGGGAACCACCCCTACTGCCGATGGACGGAGAAGGCGATGATGAAACCCGGTGAGATGCACACCGAGGCCGGACGGTGTCTGGCCCGGGCCCTGGCAGTGCTCGACGCGGTGCATCGGCTCGCGTCCCGCTGGGAGGCCGCGGGAGACCAGGCGCGCGCCGACGAGCTCCGATCCGCGGTCCGCGCCGCAATAAGCGAGGCCACCGACGAAGCCGGGAGGACCGATGTGTGCCGTTGACGACTGCGAGCCGTGGGTGGTGGTTCGCCACGACCAGCGGACTGCCCGTAAGGAGTACCGGTGCGGCGAATGTCCACGCACGATCAAGCGCGGCGAACGGTACGAGATCACCACTGGACGCGTCGCAGGCGAGACACGATGGGTCACCTGCCGGGTGTGCGCGCATTGCCGAGCCGCGGCCCAGTGGCTCGAGGTGATGTGCGGGGGGTGGCCCCTCGGTGGCCTCTGCGTCGAACTCCGGGACCACTGGCACGACGGCTGGGCATCCCCCGTCCTCGGCCGCCTCGCCGCCGGTGTGCGGCTCGGCTGGTGCGACGGCCGCACACCCATCCCTGAACGCGCCGCTGACGACGCCCGCCGGCAGCTCGGGAAGGTGGCGTGATGTCCGACGCTCGCCACGAGATGGAGGGCATGACGGCGGTCCCTGATACAGCGGAGCCGTGGGCGACCCGTCTGGGCGGCCCGCATCCGCCGGCTGTGTCCCGCGCGGTGGGTGCCCTGCTGACGTGCACCCTGTCCCGGACGCAGGCGCTCATGGTCGCGTACACCCTCGCGGACGCGGGCCTACTGGCCGAGCCGGCCGACACCGATGAGGTGGCCGAGCCGGAGGTGACGTACACAGCCGGCCTGCCGCACATCGCCGGGATCGAGGAGTACGTCCGCGCAGATCCGGGGTGGCGAGTCAACGATCCCTCATCTTCGACCGGTGAGTCGCTGTCGGACGCTGATGGCGCTGTTCGGGCAGCCAACCGGCGCCGCCTGGAGGAGCTCGCGCGCGACCTGGAGTCGGTTCCCGATCCTGCCCTCAAGATGCGGGTCGCCGAGCTGGTCGCCCACCGGGAGCAGTGCTGTGCCGGTGAGTACGTCGGCTACATCGACTGGAATCTGGCCGATCTGCGGTGGGTGCTGGCACGGCGAGCCGAGTCCGCAGGGTCGATTCCCCAGGGCGACGGCACCGATGAGGGGGGCGATGATGGGTGAGTAACGGTGCGAGTGCTGCGACCTACCTGTCTACTCGTGTGGCCGGTCCAAGCAGGATCAGCAGCGCCGCGATGAGCAGCGGGAGCGGGCAGCTTTGCTGGCCCGGCCGTCGTGGTTCGCCGCGCACTACCGAGGTCGGTGTGTTTCTTGCGGGGAGTGGTTCGAGCCGGACACTCCGATCACGGCGGGGACCGGAGGCTGGCGAGCCGAGTGCTGCGCTTGACATACCGGCAGCGTGCCGCTAGGTTAGTCCCATGAGCACCAACTACTACGCGCACGGCCCCGATCTTCCTGAGGATGGTCTGCACATCGGCCAGCACGCGCTGGGGTGGGAGTTCCTCTTCCGCTCCCACCCGAAGCGGGACCTTTCAACCGTCGATGCCTGGTACACCTTGCTGTCCCGGCCCGACGTCGTGATCTACGCCGAATCCGGGTACGGCATCCCGCTGGGCGAGTTCTGGGCTGATGCCGTCCGGCGTCCCGCTGAGGTTGGCGGTCCGCACAGGATGCGTGCCCGGTTCGGTGACCGGTTGCGGTCCGATGAGCACCGCGACCAGGGCCGCCCGTTCCTCGCAGCGGAGTTCCACTGATGGCGGCCGAGCTGTGGACCACATCGCAGGCTGCCCGCCACTGCGGGGTCACGCCGGGCACCTGGCGCCACAACGTCTCCACGGGGGTGCCGGTTCACCTCCGGGCGCCCGCTGCGGTGGGTCGTCAACCGGGCAGTGCTGGTGAGTCGTTGTTCCCGGCTGACGCGGTCCGGGCTTGGTATGCGGGCCGTCCCGGTCGGGGTGCCCGCACCGATCTGACCCCTAAACACCCTGGCGGCCAAGCATGACTCGGCACCCAGCGGTCGTTCGCCGCCAGGGTCCCACCACCCACCGAGAGGACTGAGCATGGCAATCGCGGAACAGCAGGTCACGGTCGGGGTCTGCGACGCGTGCCAGGCACGCCGGCACGGCATCCACGGCATCCCCGGCAGCCGCGACCCCGACGGGTACGCGGGCACAGTGACGTACACAGCCGGCGGTCAAACGAGTGACCAGGTGGCCTGGTTCGCATGTCGCCGCACCCACATCGGCCCCGCTGCGCGCGGCGCACTGGACGCGGCTGGTGCGCTGCCGTGATACGCGACCTAACGGTGTTCGCCGCGGTCGTCGGCCTGTTGATCCTGACCGGCATGTTCTTGCTCGGCATCGCCACGCTGATGGGGTCATCGGGTCGTACCCGCCGGGTCCGCAACAGGCCGCCGTGGTGGCGGGCCCGGTCGTGACCACCGTGACCACCGCGGCGCCGTTGCGCATCCCGGCCACGTGCGCGTGGTGTGGGCAGCCCGGGGTCGCTGTGTGGCTGAACGTGGGGTGCGGGGTGGTACACGCCAGTAGTACCGAGAGGTGGCGGTACTGCGGGGCTCGACGCCTGTCGAGGCTGCATGAGGACGAGTTCGCGGCGCTATTAGAGACCTCGCGGTGGGAGGCCGGACCGTGACCGAGCGGCCACCGTGCGGCAGCCGGAAGGGGTACAAGGCGCACTTGAGGGCCGATGAGGAGCCGGACCAGCGATGCCGGGACGCGGTCGCCGTCTACGTCGCTGAGCGCCGGGCTGCCAACCCTGACCACCGGGTCCGTGCCGCGAGGGCCGCGGCTGCCCGGCGGGTGGCTATGCGGCGGCTCATGGCACTGCACACGGGGGAGTACGCGTCGCTACTACGGGCCGCACGACGAGAGGCGGGGTTGTGACGGTAGAAGGAGAACCCATGGCGCATGAGCCGGCCGATGGTGCCGCGCTGATCGCAGCCGAGCGCGCACGACAGGTGGAGGTGCGACGGGGGGCACAGTTGGCTGCGCTGCGGCTGCTGGCGGAACGGCACCCGGTGGAGTTCGCGTCACTACTGGAGGCCGCGCGGTGGGGGGCCGGACTGATGGGATGTGTCGGGTCAGATGGGTGACGTCAGGAGATTCAAGGCGCGGGACCACAGGTGGTGCTGGAAATGCTCCGACCCGATCGAGCGGGGAGATGATGCTGGGTCCATAGACGGAAAGATCTGCTGTGAGTCGTGTATGGATTTCGAGGACGACGGCGACGACTGGTGGGATGACCTGTGACCGTTCAGACGACGTACCGGCTGCGCATGCCGTGGGCGCGCCCACCGCTGTCCGCCAACGACCGGCGGCACTACATGGCGCGCGCCCAGCTAGTCGCACAGGTCCGCGTCACCGCCGGGTGGGTCGTCAGGGCCGCCCGCATCCCGCCGTGCTCGCGTGTCACTGTCGGGCTGGTGTACGTCCCCCCGATCCGCCGGAAGCGTGACGGTGGGGAGAACTACGCGGACACCCTGAAGGCAGCCATAGACGGGGTGGTGGACGCCGGGGTGGTTCCGGACGACACGCCGGAGTACGTCATCCGGCTCATGCCCGTGGTGGCGCCGGTGGATCGGGATAACCACGGCGTGTTCCTCACACTGGAGGTGGCGCCATGACGCCGGACGGGATTGACGCCGGCCGGGAGCTGGTCTCGTATCCCGAGATGGCCCGGGTCGTGGAGCTGCTCCCGGCGTTGGTCCGAGAGAAACGCCGCCGTGACGGACTGTCCCTGCGTGCGGCGGGGGACGCGCTCGGTGTGGCCGGCTCCACGGTGAAGCGATTCGAGGACGGCACGGGGGGTGTCTCGGGGGAGACGGTGCCGGTTCTGCTGCGCTGGGTTGGGGAGGCGGTCCCGTGACGTGCGGTCTGCGTGATGGCCTCTACCGGGTCACCACCGGCTACCTATGCGCCGGTTTCGTGGTCCGTGACGGCCGGGTGGTCATGTGCGCTCCGATCTTGCGTAGGAAGCTGGAGTGGTGGACGTTGCAAGCGGTGGAGGTGACGTCGTGCGAGTCCTGATCACAGGCTCGCGGGGATGGCGGGACGAGCCGGCCATCCGGGAGGCGCTCGCCATGTTCGCGCGTAACACGGACCGGCCCGCATCGGCGATCACCGTGGTCCACGGGGACTGCCCTACCGGCGCGGACAGGATCGCCGATCGGGTGGCGCGCGAGCTGGGCATGCGGCGGGAACCTCACCCGGCGGACCCCGCCGGCGGTGCGGCGCGGTTCCGGGACCGTAACCAGGCGATGGTGAACGCCGGCGCGGATCTGTGCCTCGCCTTCGCGGACAGGCGGACATCGGGCACCGGTATGTGCGCCCGGATGGCCCGGGCAGCCCGTATCCCGACCGTCGACTACGGCGTGGACACGGAGGCAAGATGAGCGAGACGACGAGCTGAGGAGCGACAATGCCTTTTACGCCGGATGAGCGCGCATACCTGGACGAGACGTACGTCCGTCGCACGGTTCCGACGCCTGCCGACACCGCGGCGGCTCGTTTCAACTGGGGGCCAGAGATCAGCCGGTACTCCGACGTGTTCAGCTACGAAGGGGCGCCTGACCCGAAGAAGTGGGCGGCTGCTGGCGAGCCGTGGCCGGGGCACGCCGGGAACGGCGAGCGGCGGGCCTCCCGGTCCGACGTCGGTGGCGGCTTTCTCCGCCAGACCGGCACTGCTGACGGGAAGACAGGCTGGTTGGCGAGTCGGCTGAGCTGGCAGTACGCGCGCCTCGAGGTCCGCTGCCGTTCGCTCCCGAACGGCGCTAATCCCGGAGGTGGACGTCAGTACCACCCAGTACTGATCCTGTGGCCTACGAACAACGACTGGCCTGCCGGGGCTGAGTACGATTTCCTGGAGAACCGTGCGCCGGGAATGTCCAGAGCTGAGGCATTCCTGCACTATCCGAACCATCGGCCGCGCACACAGGAGCACGCGGCTAAGGACGGTGTCGACCTGACCCAGTGGCACAATGTTGGGTTCGAATGGTCGCGAACTGGTCTGGTCGGGTATATGGATGGGGCTGAATGGTTCCGGTTCGACCGGGATGGCATCCAGAACGCGCCAGGTCCGATGCACTTGACCATCCAGTTGGATGCGTTTGTACCATCGGGATTACAGCCGGCCTTCTTCGATGTGCAGTGGGCTAAGTTCTACAACGTCTAGGAGGGCACCATTAGCACGCGCGATGAGCTCCGCGCACCCCGGGCGGGGCATCCCACCGGGCCAGGCGCCGGCCTGTCCGAGGACGACGCTGCCGCCGCGCGGCGGACACTGGCCCGGTGGGCGATCCGTACCCGCGCCACCAGTGATGAGCTCGCCGTGCTGCTGGCGATACTAGGTCTCTGAGCGTGGACGACACGCTAGCCGCGGTCGGTGCGGCGGTCGCCTGTCAGCAGTGCGGCCGGCCGCTGGCCGGTTCCGTGTCCGACGACTTTCACACCGAGAAGTGCCAGGCCGCGTGGCACGCGGCGCGCACGTCACAGCTAGTCGACGACGAGCCGGGGCCAATGACCCCCCAAGAGGCCGCGCTGGCCGCGGGTTGGGCTGTGATGCGGGAGGCGCTCGACACGTACACGCGTGACCCGAATGTGGCAGCGTACGGTGAGTTCCTCAGAACTCGAGAAGCGTTAAGAGCGCAATACGACAGGATCGAGGCGGATGGATGACCGACATACCGGACGGCGCTTTCACTCCAGCTGAGGGGGCGGCCGTCCTCGACATGACCGAGTGGGCGAGCGCCCACCACCGTGACTTGCGGTGGGTGATCCCGGCGATGTTGTGGAAGCACGACAGCCTCGCGGGGCTGCCTGTGTCCCGGACGAACTTCCCCGGCCAGCTCGATCTTATCGGGCGCCGGTCGATGTTCGAGGGGGAGTGCGTCCTGTGCACGCTGCACCGGACCCCTGACGGGCCGCGCGTCGAGGGCATCCCGGACACCGTCGTACCCGAGATTGTTCACCCGTCCCACACCCCCCTCGGCGTGGACTGGGGCCGACTCGTGGTGCCGGCGATGCGGGTTCCCGTCGCAGCGGGGTTGGCGTTGCTGGTGTCCACCCCCGCCGTCGTGGCCTCGATCGGATCCCCCACGCCGGAGGTCCGGGCGATCGCCGCGATCGGGACGTGGGAGGACGTCGCCCAGTGCGAGTCCGGCGGTGACTGGGCGATCAACACCGGCAACGGGTACTACGGCGGTCTGCAATTTTCGCAGCCGACGTGGGAGGCGTTCGGCGGTACCGAGTACGCGCCGCGCGCTGATCTGGCGAGTAAGGATCAGCAGATCGCGATCGCTGAGCGGACCCTCGCGGGTCAGGGTTGGGGTGCGTGGCCGACGTGTTCGAAGCAGACGGGTGCGACGGGTGAGGGTGACCCGAACGCCGTGGCTGGTGGCGCACCGGTAGAGGTCGTCTCGGCTGCGATGGAGCCCGGCGATCCTGAACCGCCTGGTGTCGGGGACGACGGGAAGCAGTGGGCCCCGGAGACGGGAGGCCCGCTGAACTCCGTGTTCATGCCTCCCCCTCCCGGCACGCCACCTCATCCGTCGGCTGCCCCCCCGCCCCCAGGTGAGGGGTCGGACAACTTCAAGAGTGCCGTCGAGGCCGGTCAGCGCGCGCGCGCTGATCAGGACGCCGCTGCTGCACTGGACGACCCGAAGCCCGCGCCGAAGCCTGTCGAGGACGGGCCGGAGGTCATCGACATCACCGACCCGGACGCGTTCCCCTCGGACCCGGATCCTGAGCCGATGCCCCTGCCGGCGCCTGTAGCACCGGTGACGGAGACGCCACCTGCCGCGCCGGCGCCCCCGCTGGTTGAGGCAGCGGAGGTGGCCCCGGTCGAGTCCGAGGTGACGCCGGAACGTCCAGCGGGATTACAGGATCCGGCAGCCATGAGGGAGGCAGCGGGGCATTACCGCGCCGCGGCGGACCTGCTCGATCAGGCCGCGGCCGAGATCGAGGCCGGCGACGCAGCCCTAGCGGGCGAGTCCGACCCGGAGCAGTCCACGGGACAGGGTGGTGGTGTCGACACGGACACCGTCGAGGACGGGACGTCTGACACCGTCGAGGACTCCACGGAAGGCAACGATGTTGACACGGACGGGACCCACGTCACGATCGACATCAGCGACCTGAAGGTCACCGTGAACGACGAGTCGGTTGACGTGGAGCTCGACGGTGCGATCGATGTCGACACGGACGGGGACGACGCGACGGAGGTCACCACGGCAGCCTGACCTGCTACCGTCCGACGGAACCCCCTGGGGCGCTCCCCGACAGCGACCCGGGGGTTCGCTCTGCCTATACGCTGGGCGCGACGTCGACGTCGCGCCAGGCGACCAGCCCGTGGATCTCGCCGGCCCGGAACTCGGGCTCGGGGGTGACCAGCACCCAGGTAAGATCGTCGTGCCCCTGATCCAGATCGAGGCCGTGCTCGCCGATCCACGTCCAGACGTCCGGGGGTAGATCGACGTCGGCGAGCACGGAGAGGCCGAGCTCGACGCCAGCCGCGTCCGGCGCCTCCCCGCGGACGACGGCCAGAACGTAGGTGGTGGTGCTCATGGCGTTCCCTCTCCTGCGTTAGTCGCGGCCGCCAGCGCGACCCACACGGTGTCGACCTCGGCGGCGTCCACTTTGGCGGTCATGGCATGCCGCCTGGTTGCACCCCAGCGAACAGGGCATGCCAGTCCGTCTGGCACTTCTCTGAGCAGAAGTCACTGGACGGTGATCTCCTGAGAACGCCACCGCACCAGGTGCACGCGCTGGTGAGATCCAGCTCCCACTCGCGCTCCGGCTCCGCGTCGTAGACGAGTTCCACGATCGCGTCGATGGCATCTACTGCCTCGCCGGGTCCGTGCCACCAGTCCGCCCGGTACAACCAGACCGTGGGATGCTCCTGTAGCCGCGGGTCCGAGGGAGGCCCTATCCACAGGGCGAACTGGCCCCCTCCGAACGTCACCGTTTCGCCGCGGACGGCGACGTCGTTGGTGTTGAAACCGTTCCGCGCCAGCGTCTCCCGCACGGCGTCCGTGGTGCTCATGATGGTCCCCTCAGTCGGTAGTGGTAGTGGTCGGCGGCGATGCCGTAGCCGCCACCCGGTCCGCTCGGGTCGGAGTCGGGCCGGACCGGGTGCCACCGCTCACCGAGCCGGTACTCAACGGTGAGGCCCCGCTCGGCGACCAGGCGCCGTACGGCCACGGCCATGAGCATCGAGAGGCGTCGACCCTGGTCCGAGTCGGCGCTCATGTCTCCGGCGAGCACGGTGCCGTTGGGGACGTAGTCGGGGTCGGTGTCGAAGGCCGCCGCGCCGACCGGTCGGTAGACCGGGACGCTGCGGCACCCGTCTTCCATGAGGCGCATCAGCGCGCGGCCAGTGACCTCGTTGGCGTCGCGCAGAGCATCGTGGAGGGCATCGAGGTCGGCGGGCCGGATCATCGGTCTTCTCCTGCGTTGGTTACGGCCGCGATGCGGGAGTCCATCCGCTCCAGCCGCCGCCTGATCTCGGCGGCCACGTACGACCCGACCGCCTCGGCGACAGCGCTGGGGTCCGCGTGCATCGCCACCGGCGTATTTTTCCCCTGCCTCTCGGGGGTGGTCTCGGGGTCTGGACACCACGCATTCGCCAGCCAGACGGAGTCGCCCACCGGGGTCGGTGGGTCCATCCATCCCAGGATCGTGATGACCTGGGGGTCCTCGTCTGAAGATCCGCTGAGGCGGATCTCAATCATGGTGTCATCCCATACGATTTCCATGGCTACCGCCTTCCCTCTGTCCAAGGAACCGGCGGGCCTCGGGGGTGCCAGCGTGGATCACTCGGCTATTGACTGAGTCCCACCAGTGGTGGGTGCAAGGTGGGCATGTGGTGCAGATGCCCACCACCGTCAGGTCGCCCTGGTCATCCAGGGTGACGCGCTGGTCTGTGCCCATTTCAGTCCTCTCGTAGGGCCGCGTCCACGGCGGCCTCGGCGTCTTCCCGGCTGTGTCCGAGGTGGACCAGCCGGGTGATGACCTGATCGGCGGGGTAGCCGGCGCGTAGGCTGGGGATGCGCCGGACGTACTCCCGGCTCACCCCCAGCGCGCGGGCGACCTGTGCGGTGGTGAGGACGTGGTCCGTCATGCCGGCCGCCCGCCCCGCAGTTCGGCCAGCTCGGCGAGGCACTCGGCCCGGACTGCCTCGATCCGGCCGGGGCCGATGCGCCGCAGTTCGGCGAGTACGTGGTGCAGCGCGTTGGCCTGAGCAACAGCGTTGCGTCGATCCGGGTGGGACCGATCCTGGGCCACCGGGACGAACGCCTCGCGAACTGCGGCGAGCTGACTCACGACCTGGTGTAGGAACTCCAGCCCATCGAGTGCATGAAGCCCGTCGTGACGCTCGTCGTCACGGGTCTGGTCAATCACCTCGGCGAGGTGCCCTGCGACATCGTGGCCGCCGCGCTGAAATGCGCGGCCGATAGCGTCGTCCCGCCCCCGGGCGGCGGGGATGGAGTCCTTGACGTCCCTCAGGACGCCGATGACCTCGCGGCGCTCCTCGTGCCTCACGTTCGCCACCTCGCTAGCGCGGGTGATGGCCAGGCTGATCGGGGCTACGTTCTGTGCGTCCATGGGGGAACCATATACCGGTCCGGTAGGTTACCGCAAGGGTATCACCCGATTGGACTACAGGCTCAGACCAGCGCTGCACCCGCTGGTATGCGGCCCTGATCTCGTCTGGAACCAGGGCGAGCAGAATGTCGTCAGCCGCGCTGTGCGCGCGCCCTGGGTCGTCCCCGGCTATGTCGTCGAAGGCAGTGACGGCGTCCGCTGTGGTCATTCCAACTCCTCGTGTGTGGCGATGAGGACGCAGCTGTCCGGCGTTGCCGGGATGTCACGGACGCGCGGTGGGCACGGCCAGCCCGGCTCGCACCGCCCGGTTTGCGCTGGCGCAACCACGCACCCTAAGTGGTCGTAGCGCTCTTGTAGTTCGGAGCGCGCTGCTACAGCCGCAGCGTGCGTGGCGTAGCCGTCGCATCCGTCGGCGTAGACGTCCTCCTGTTCACCGTCGGCGAGCCACTGGACGTGCCAGTGATCCTGGTGGGGGAAGATCCGTAGCTCGGTCATGTTGGTCTCCTCAGTGCGAGAACGAGTCGCCCTCGTTCGACTAGCTGCTGTGCCCGCGCCCGGCTCAGGCCGGTCCGGGCGCCGATGGTGGCGAAGCTGTCGCCGTTTCGGTGCCAACGCTCGGCGACCGCAGCGCGCTCGTCGTGGACCCGCTCTGTCACTCTGGCCAGCACCGCCGGGAGGGTCGATAGGTGTGTCCACCACTCCATGTCGTCGGCGCCGCGCTCACCGATCAGTGCGGTCCACGCAGCCTCGGTGGCCAACGTGGTCACCACCGGTCCCACCCGCGCTGGTAGTTGTCTCGGTGGTCGTCGAACTCTGACCACATAGTGTCGATGGCAAGCTGACGGCGCTCCGCTACCAGCTCCGGCGGTAGTTCCGGACACCACCGCTCGGCCTCCGCCCATGCTGACTGGTTCGCCCGGCCGAGCAACAGGCGCTGAAGCCGTTCCTGATTGGCGCTGCCCGGGACGGCTGTGGCAAGCAGCTCTTCGAGTGTTCTCACGGTGCTCTGAACGTGCATCATGCGATCAGCTCTTCCTCGGTCCACCGGAAGTTCGGTGCGTTGTAGTCCCGGTGGACGCACCCGAGGACTCGGTCGTTCGCACCGACGTCGAGGGCGTCAGCGCAGCCTGCGCAGTAGTACAACCGCTCATCAGGTTGGGGCACCCCGCGACGGGAACCCCCCGTGAACGTGACCCGGTATACGGCTAGGTCTGGATCGGACCCGTATGTGGAATGGGCTGGGCTCTGGCACTGCATGATCTCTCCTCGGTTCCTGGTTGATGCGGTCTACTCAGGCGAAGCTGCGGCAGTAGGCGGGCTGGGAGGCGCAGCGGGGGCAGCACAGCCCGCCGATGCCGGACGAGTCGGCGCACTCCTGGAGGTTGCGGCGCGGCTCCCCACACTCGTCACAGATGCCGCCACGGCCCTTACCGGCCGGTCGTGCGGTGGCGGGCGCCTTGGCGGCGAGGTAGCCGTAGACCATCTCGACGCCCTCGGCAGTGAAGGGGCGGCCCACCCGCTCAACCAGCTCCTGCTTGGCCTCGCCGGAGCGCTTCGTCACCGTGACGAACCCGGGGCAGACGAGGGAGGCGGGTCCGTAGGCGACCCACTCGCCGGTCTTGGTCTTGCGGTAGGTGACGTTCATCGGTGTCTCCCTCGGTGCCGTGTTCTGTATATGACCAGTATGCACACCGGAGGGAGATATGTCAAGCGTGTCTATGCAGTCGCCCTGAGGTGCGCCGGTTCAGACCAGCGCCGCCAGGGACGCCAGCACCAGCACCCCCGCCACCAGCAGCACGGCGCCGACCACCTGACGCGCCCAACGCCCGGACGGTGCGCCCCACGGCTGGGAACCACGCCGGGCGTCCCGCTCCCGGCGCTGCTCAACCGCCTTCCACTTCGGGATGCGCCGCGGGTTACCCCGGTTGTGCTGATCGTTGTAGACCGGTAGCCCGTACCGGATCGTCAGGATCTCCAGCGCCGTGAGGATCGCCAGCACGGTCCGGAACCGGCAGACCACGGTCGCGCCCCTCGCCACGATTACTTCCTCGACGGTGCCGTTCGGGCGCCACCCGGGCACGGTGTCCGCCCACGGCTGCGGCCGCGTGTCGTCGGTGCCCCACAGGTGTCCCTCGATCCGTTTCGTCCACGGCACTTGCCTGGTCTGGCCGAAGTACGCCCGGTGCATGAGCTGGCCTGACCCGTCCGGACGATAGGCGCGGATGCGGTAGATGGTGCCGAGGCACGGTGTCAGCCCCCGGCGTAACCACCGGAACCATCCCACCAGCCCGCGGCGCTTCAACGGTCTCGATGTCCGAACAGGGCGCGTAGACCTCGCGCACCCCACCTGGTGAGCCACTTCTTGCCCCCGCATGCGGAACACACCCGCGCGTGGCGGTTGCCCCACGGTTGGGGCAACATCCCAGTCCCCTTGCACCGGCCGCACTTCACCAGCGGCCAGAACAGGCACGCGCCCGCGTACGCCGACGCCACGATGAGCACCAGCACCGTCAGGCCGCTCACCGTCGTCTCCGTGTGGCATCATCGCGAGCATGGTCACC
>Ga0136630_1000027_pt1 | contig 36309 bp, 31 predicted proteins | sample AntDrymUQ5682106_2_FD_105496 | JGI IMG/M metagenome (GOLD analysis project Ga0136630, IMG submission 105496) | Polar desert sand microbial communities from Dry Valleys, Antarctica - metaG UQ568 (21.06) | ecosystem: Environmental > Terrestrial > Soil > Desert | place: Antarctica: Dry Valley...
GGAACTCGAGGCGACGATCGATCCGGAGAAGTCACTGGGCGAAGAGAAGGTCCTGTTCCATTACCAGCTCAGCGATTTCGGTCGCGAGCGCATGCAGCAATCCGGTCTTATGGAGGTCAGTCGATGAACGACTTGTTCTTTGCCTATTCCGCAGGTCCGGTTCTGGCGACGATCTTGTTCATCGTGCTGCCGATCCTGGCTCTGATCATGGCGCGGACCTTCGTCAAGAAGCTGTGAGGCTGCTGCTTCCGGGCCTTCTAGCCCGCGAACCGGGCCTGGAGAGCTACCGGGTCCGGCCGGGCGGCGTCACTGCCCTGCGCGTGGAGCCGGGTGACCGGCTGACGATCATCGACCCGCAGGGCCGTCAGCCCGCCGAGTTGTCAGTGATCAGCCACAGCGGCGGCAACGGCGCGGCCTTGGGCATCACGGCCGACGCGCCGGCTTCGACTCTGCGGTCCCTGACCATGACGCAGACTGCCGACGGCGAGCGCGGACGCGGTGCGGACGATGTGCTGGCGGCGCTTGCCTCCCGCGGAGTTGACGCACGTGACACGCGTGCCCTGCGACTGTTCGGGAATTGGTCACCGGCCGGAAGTCGGGAGAGCTTCACCGCCACCTCTGCGGCAACGGTTCTCGTCGCTGCTCCGGGCGCTGCCATGAGCGTGGACGACGCCGAGGCCAACCCGCCGACCGAGTTGTCGTTGGAGCTGCGGCGCGCAGTGCTTCGTCCCGCGGCTGAGCCTCGGATTCCGGCGCCGCTGGCCGATCCGGTGCTTGATCTGCACATCGACGCGGCCACGGCGCTCAGTTACGAGGTCAAGGCCGGGCAGTTCATCCAGGTGATCGACGTCGAGGGTCGGCAGTGCTCAGACTTCCTGGCCTTCGACGCCCTCCGCTTGGCCGACGGCGTGGAGCGCGGCTTGGACTCGACGACGACTCGGTACTTCATGAGTCAGCCCTACCCGCAGCCAGGCCTGTACGGAAAGTTCTACGACCAGGACGCCAACCCCCTGGTAGAGGTTGTCCGCGACACGGTCGGCCGGCACGACGCGTTCGGACTGGCCTGCAACGCGAAGTATTACGCAGACATGGGTTACCCGGGCCATGTCAACTGCAGCGACAACTTCAACGCCCAGCTGGAGTCCTACGCGATCGAGGCGCGCACGGGCTGGCCGGCGCTGAATCTGTTCTACACCACCGCATTCGACGCCCACAACATGCTGGTCTTCGACGAGCCGTGGTCTCGGCCGGGTGACTACGTCCTGATGCGCGCGACGACCGATCTGGTCTGCGCATCGTCGGCCTGTCCCGACGACATCGACGCGTCCAACGCCTGGGTCCCCACCGACATGCACGTGCGGGTCTACGACGCGGAACGGAAGTTCTCCATGGCCATCGCCCACCGGGTGACCCCCGAGTCCGACGCCACACTCACCAAGGAAACCGGGTTCCACTCCCGTACCTCCGCCCTGACCCGGCAGTTCACCGAGTATCGCGGCTACTGGCTGCCCTCGAGCTATGACAACCACGGACCGCAGGAGGAGTATTGGGCCTGCCGGGAGCGCGCTGCGGTCATGGACCTGTCCCCGCTGCGGAAGTTCGAGGTCCTCGGGCCGGACGCCGAGGCGCTGCTGCAGGCCTGCGTCACCCGGAACATCCGCAAGCTCTCTCATGGCCAGGTTGTCTACTCGGCGGTGTGCAACGAAACCGGTGGCATGATCGACGATTGCACGGTCTTTCGCTTGGGCGACACGAACTTCCGGTTCATCGGAGGAGACGACTACAGCGGCGTGTGGCTGCGTCAGAAGGCCGAACGACTCGGCCTCGACCGGGTCTGGGTGAAGTCCTCCACCGATCAACTGCACAACATCGCGGTTCAGGGCCCGGCCAGCCGGGACCTGCTCAGCGAGATCATCTGGACCCCGCAGACCCAGCCCGCCTTTCCCGAACTGAGCTGGTTCCGCTTCGCGATCGGCCGGCTGGGGGACCACAACGGCATCCCGCTACTGGTCTCGCGTACGGGCTACTCCGGTGAACTCGGCTACGAGCTGTGGGTCCATCCCGACCACGCCCCCGGGCTCTGGGACGCGGTGTGGGAGGCCGGGCAACCGTACGGTCTGCTGCCCCTGGGCCTGGAGGCGCTCGACATCCTGCGGATCGAGGCCGGCCTGGTCTTCGCCGGCTACGACTTCTCCGACCAGACCGACCCGTACGAGGCCGGCATCGGGTTCACGGTGCCCCTCAAGACCAAGGAGGAGGACTTCGTCGGCCGCGATGCGCTGCTGTCCCGCAAGGCCTCGCCGCAGCGTCAGTTGGTCGGATTGGAACTCGCCGGCAACGAGACCGCCCTGCACGGCGACTGCGTGCACGTGGGCCGTTCGCAGGTGGGCGTCATCACCAGCGCCACCCGGTCTCCGATTCTGCACAAGAACATAGCTCTGTGCCGGATCTCGGTGCAGTACGCCGAGATCGGCACCGAGGTAGAGGTCGGCAAGCTGGACGGCCAGCAGAAGCGGATCCCCGCTCAGGTCGTACGGTTCCCGTTCTATGACCCGGACAAGGAAAAGCCCCGCTCCTGAGGAGTCTGGCCGCGTCCGGCACGCTTCACTCCTTGGTGGCCAGGAACGTCTCCATCGAGTCGTCGTGTGCATCCCACCACGGCGTGTGGTGAACGGGTGCCTTGGAACCGGTGCACGGTGAGACAAAGGATCGGTCGCGGTATCCGGTGATCGACTCGACCTTGTGGTGCTCCCATTCCCGGAATTCGGCCTGGGTCATCTCGATGTCGAATTCGGGATAGTCCGTGCCCTCCAGGAGGGCTCGTATGTGGTCGGCCTGGAAATCGATCTCCTGCTCCGCGTCCTCGAGGCCGTCCTGGCGGGCGCGCCATTTGTCGACGTCGGCATGCATCGCCTCCTTCGACGGGAGGGTGGAGCGGCCGAGGACGAAATCCCTTGCACACCAGGCCTGGGCGTCGAACAGGGTGAAGGTGTAGTACTGGTCCTGCATCGACAGGTACATCATCTTCGGGTTGTCGATCCAGAAGACACCCTTGTATAGATCCGGTGGATACAGCACGTTGGACGTCTTCAGTCGCAGGCTCTCCTCGATGAAGGGGAAGTTGTGCTGGTATCCCGTGCACAGCAGGATCGCATCGACATCACGGCTGGTCCCGTCGGCGAAGTGCGCGGTCTTTCCGTCCATCCTGAGCAGGCCCGGGACCTCCTCGATGCCTTTCGGCCAGCCGAAGCCCATCGGCCGGTTCCGGTAGCTGATGGTGACCGACTTGGCGCCGTACTTCTTCGTCTGCAGCGCCACATCTTCGGCGGAGTAACTGCTGCCCATGACCAGGAGGTCCTTGCCGGCGAACTCGTTGGCGTCCCGGAAGTCGTGGGAGTGCAGTACCCGTCCGGGGAACCGGGAGAAACCCTCGTAGTCAGGCATGTTCGGCACCGAAAAGTGACCGGTCGCGACAATGACGTAGTCGAAATGCTCGACGCGGGTGTGTTTGTCGGAAAGGGACTCGACGGTGACCTCGAACCGGTCGTTTGCCTCGTCGAAGGCGACCCAACGCACCGCCGTCCGGAAGTGCACCTGCGGCCGTACGCCGCTGGCCTCGGCCCGGCCGAGAATGTAGTCGGCCAGCACCTCCCGTGGGGGGAAGGAGGGGATCGGCTTGCCGAAGTGCTCGTCGAAGGTGTAGTCGGCGAATTCCAGGCACTCCTTGGGTCCGTTGGACCACAGGTAGCGGTACATGCTGCCGTGCACAGGGTCACCGAACTCGTCGAGGCCGGTGCGCCAGGTGTAGTTCCACAGCCCACCCCAGTCGCTCTGCTTCTCGAAGCAGACGATCTCGGGAACCTCGGCCCCGGCCTTGCGGGCCTGCTCGAAGGCCCGCAGCTGCCCGAGTCCGCTGGGACCTGCTCCGATGATGGCCACCCGTGCTGACATGTGGTTTCTCCCTGTCCTGCCTGTCGCTCCGGTCGCGGGACCCGACGACGTATGCCTATTGTTCCCTGCGGGGAGACTCTGTTTACTAGGAGTGGATGCTAGTAGCGGCTCGCTGACGCGTCCATAGGCCCCCGATCAGAACGCTGCAGCGATGAGCGCGGCCCGGCTCTGCAGCGTTGGTACGAGCGCGGCCATCGTCGTTCGGTCCAACCGCGTTGCCGGACCCTGCACACCAAGTATTGCGATCAACTGACCGCCGGCGTCCAGCACCGGTACGGCCACGGCACTGAGATCATTGTCGCGTTCCCTAAGCGCCACCGCGTATCCCCGGGACGCGATCTCGTTTATAGCGGCTGCGAGGACTTTCCGATCGGTGATGGTGGCCTCGGTGAACGCCTGTAGATCCCCTTCGGGGAGGTGACCTCCGCAGGCGAGGAAGACCTTGCCGGTCGCGGTGGCGTGGGCGATGCTGTTGCGCCCGATTTCGGCAACGCTGCGTACCGACCGGGAACTCTGCACGAAGTCCACGGTCAGGACGTCGTGCTCACCGGGAAGGGACAACGTGACGGTTTCCCCACTGAGTTCGGCCAGCTCTTCGAGCAGGGGGCGAGCCACCGCTCGCAGATCCAGGTTCGCTCGTGCCGCGCTTGCCAGTTGCAGGATCCGTACGCCCAGCCGATATCGGCCGGTGGCCGGAAGGTGTTGTACGAGCCCGGCGTCGGTCAGCGTGGAGAGCAGCCGGGAGATGCTGCTGGCGTTGACGCCGGTCCGACGGGCGATCTCGTTCGTGCCGAGTTCGGCGCCGCCCTCGGCAAGGGCGTCCAGGACGGCAATCGCGCGTTGCACGGATCCGACCTGCCGGGTCGCTGGTAGTCCGGTGCGCGGAATAGTAAGCTCCTCAGCAATTGGACATAGCATTGCCGCACAGGCAATACGTAGTGAGTCAACCACACGAGAAGCAGGGGAAGCGCAGATGGCATCGCAATCGGGATTCGAGTCCGAGCCGAAGTACGTCATCATCGGAGCCGGGATTCATGGGCTCTCGACGGCCTGGCATCTTGCCCGGCGGCTCAAGGCGAGCGGTCTGGGCGAGGGGCGCGACGTTCTGGTCCTGGACAAGACCGGCATCGGGGCGGGCGCATCCGGGGTCGCCTGTGGAGTCGTGCGCAACAACTACTTCCAGCCGGCCATGCGGCAACTGATGGCGCACTCGGTGGACGTCTGGGAATCAGATCCGGAGGCCTTCGCCTACCACGGCGTCGGTTACCTGCAGATTGCTCCGGAGGCGATGCGTGCCGATGTCGTCCAGATCGCCGCCGAGCAGAAAGCGATCGGATACGAGTCGGTACTCATCGAGGGTGTCGACGAGTGCCGGGCCTACCTGCTCGACATGTTCTCCGACTGGCAGGCTCCGGGCACCTCGGTGGTCCTGCACGAGAAGCGCGGCGGGTACGCCAACAACACCGCGTCTCTGCACGGACTTGCCGCCAAGGCCGAAGCTGAGGGCGTCACTATCCGGACCGGCGTACAGGTCACCGGCTTCCGGATGGAGGGCGACTCGGTACGCGCGGTCGAGACCGACCAGGGTGAGTTCGCCTGCGAGCAGCTGGTGATAGCGGCCGGGCCATGGGTTCGGGACTTCTGGTCGATGCTCGATCTCCCGGAACGGATTTCGGTGACCGGGACCGATGGGACAGTGCATCCGGACACGCCCATGTGGACCTACTGGGCACTGCAGGAGGGCACGCTGGGCGTGGACCCGAGCGAATTCGTCGACAACGAGGGCCGCATTCCTCCGGTTGTGCATGTCGACTCCGACCAGCCACTCTACGACGATGTCGATGGAACCCTGATCACCGACCAGATGTGGGGGATCTACTACAAGCCCGACTTCCACTTCGGTGGCGTACAGGGTGGTGCTTCCCCGGAACGCGTCGACGGTCCAGCAGGTCAGGTCGCGGTCGACCCGTACGGCACGGCAAGCCCGGAGTTCGTCGTCGGCGAGGACTTCGTCCGGATGTGGACCTCGGCTCTCGCGCACTGCCACAAGCGTTTCGAGGGCACCCGGCCGCTCTACCGCAAGGACCCCTCCGGGGGAATCGGCGCCTTCACCCCGGACAGCTTCCCGGTCTTCGACTCCTTCCGGGACAACGCCTACGTCATCGCCGACTCCAACCACGGCTACAAGATGATCGGCGTGGGGGACCTTGTCGCCGGGGAAATCCTGGGCGAGACCTCGGCCCTGCTCGAGCCGTTCCGGTTCTCCCGCTATGGCACCGGCAAGCTTCACCCGGTGAGTAACTCACCGTTCCCCTGGAGCTGACATGGCGCGTGTTCCGCGTGCGGTGCTCTGCGTCCAGCACCAGGACGACTGCCCGCCCGGGTATGTCGGGCAGCGACTGGTCGACCTCGGTGCACACCTCGAGGTCGTCCATGCGCGTCAGGGTCGGCTGCCCGACCCGAGGGAGTTCGACCTCGTCGTGTCTCTCGGGTCCGACGACTCGGCGCACGACGACACAGTGCCGTACCTGCGCCAGGAGTGGGAGGTGCTCGAAACGGCCGTTCGGGCAGAGGTGGCGGTCCTCGGGATCTGCTTCGGGGCGCAATTACTCAGCGTCGTCCTAGGCGGCTCGGTCGCGCCGCTTCCCGATGGGCCGGAGATCGGTTGGCTGACCGTGCGAACAGACCATCCGGAGATCGTCGACGCGGGCCCCTGGTTGATCTGGCACCTGGACGCGATGACGGTGCCACCTGGCGCGGTGTCGATCGCCTGGACAGATCGAGCCACTCAGGCCTTCGCCGCCGGGCGCGCGGTGGGTCTGCAATTTCATCCCGAGGTGACGATCGAGGCCGCCCAGGTGTGGGCGGCGCACTATCGCGATCACCTCGTCGGACTCGGGATCGATCCGGACGCATTGCTGGCTGAGATCCGGGTCCGTGACTCCGAGTCCCGTCGCCGAGCACACGAGCTCACCGACCGCGTGCTCGAGCGTCTTGGCTTCCTCGCCCTGGACCCGGGGGCATCACCCGACCCGTCGCGCACGCAATCCGCCTGACGCGTTTAGGCGGAATGCGCTCAATACCGGTGCGATGAGCGGCTACGGTCGACCGGCCGGTGCGGGGACGGGTACCGCTGCGCATAGCGGGTGGGCGGCTCGCCGATCATCGCGGTGAACTCACGGCTGAAGTGCGCCTGGTCGGCATACCCGAGGTCGGCGGCAAGCCGAGCCCAGTCGACCGCGACTCCCATCTCCAGACGCCGGTTGACCTCGTGCAAGCGATAGCGCCGGATGACCCACTTCGGGCCGACACCGACGTACTCGGCGAACAACCGCTGTAGCCGTCGGACACCGATCCCGTGCTGGTCGGCGAGGGTGTCCACCCTGGTGATGTCCGGCTCGGCGGCGATCCTGGTGACGATGGCGGCGACTGTCTCGGCCGTCGGATCGCGGCTCGGCAGCTTGGCGCGCAGGAAGCGCTCCACGACGTTGACCATCTGCACCTCGTCGGTGGCCTGGCTCATCACCGGCTCCGCAACTGCGAACCCGAACACCTCGCGGGCGAGAACCGACCGGTCTGTGATCGAGGAAACGGCCGAACCCAGGAACGGCCGGAAACCACCTGGCCGGAAGGCCACCCCGAAGACCCGGCCGACCCCTTCCAACGTCCGGAAAACGTGCCCACGTGCCACTCCGTGTACCGCCGCGGCGGTGCTATGGACAAAGGACAGATGCACGGTCGGATTGGGCACGATCAGTTGGCGGTACGGCGGCTGCCCGTGCAGATCCCATTCGACGAACCAATAGCCCGAGATGAACGGTGCCAGGTCTGGGCTCGGATCTCCGTACCAGTGGCGTTGGAAGCTCGACCATGCGCCGCCGAGCTCCCGGTCGTCTCGTCGCGCTGAGCCGTTCGCCATGTGCGAAGGGTAAGCGTCGCATTCGTCCAAGACATCGGCTGCGAGCGGTGGATACGGTCGCCCCGCAGCACTCGATGCTCGTGGAAGTAGGGGAGAAAGGCTCATGCAGGAGCACTTGCTGATGGCGACAGCGGCAGCACCGACGATCACGATCGTCGGCAACCTTGGGCACGACCAACTCGACGCGCCCACGCCGTGCAGCGAGTACGACGTACGCGGATTGGTCAATCATCTGCTGTTCTGGGGTCCTTCGCTGGAGGGCGCCGCACGCAAAATCTCGGTGGCGCCGCCAGCAGCCGGCGACCAGGATCTGGATCTGACCGACGGCGACTGGAAGGGCAGGCTCGAGGCGCAGACCGACAGTGTCGTCACTGCGTGGAGCGAGCCGGACGCGTGGGAGGGCACAACGCAGATGGGTGGCCCGATGGAGCTGCCAGCGGCCATGATCGGCGGGATGGTGCTCGGCGAACTCGTGGTGCACGGCTGGGATCTGGCCCGCGCGACCGGCCAGGAATCGACGTGGGACGCCGAAGTCCTCACCATGGTGTACCAGGAGGTGGACAAGTCGGCCGAGCAGGGCAGAGAGATGGGGATCTACGGGGAGCCGGTTGCAGTGCCCGACACCGAATCGGTACTTCACCGAATTCTCGGGCTGACCGGCCGCGACCCGAACTGGACGGCGTAGCCGCGATCAGTAGGCCGTTCTCCGCCTGATCGCCGCGCTTACTGTGCTGTCACTGCTGGCAGTCCGGGCACCAGTAACTGACCCGCGCGTACGGCGCAGGCCCCTGATCGCCGCGCCGGATCGAGGATCCGCAGCGCCGGCACGGTTGGCCGTCTCGCTCGAAGACCCAATGGGTCTCGCCGCGCCGGAGGCTTCCGGTGGTGGACTGTTGAGGCCGCTCGCGGTTGTGCACCATCAGGCGCCGGATCCGTTCGACGACGCCTGCTAACGCCGCGGATTCGAGGTCGCCGACGAGGCGCTGCGGGCGCACTCCAGCCAGAAACAGGCCCTCGGTTCGGTAGAGGGTGCCGATCCCGGCGAGATTGCGTTGATCTAGCAACGAGACGCCTATTTCGGCCTCTTCCTGGGACTGCAGCCGCCGCAGCGCCTTCTCAGCGTCCCAGTCGGGTCCGAGCAGGTCCGGTCCGAGGTGGCCGACCAACGAGGACTCCTCGGTGGTCGGAACATGGGCGAGGTCGTAGAGGCGGTAGCCGACGCAATCCCAGCGCCGCGTGGAGAGCACCGCTCGTACCGCGAAGGCCGGGCCGCCGCGCCACGGCTGGCCCGCAGCGGAAATGCGCCAGCTGCCGTCCATCCGGAAGTGGCTACGCAAAGTGTGGCGGTCGGCAAAGCGGAACAGCATGTGCTTGCCGCGGGAGACCACTTCGTCGACCGTTCGACCGGACAGATCCAGGGCGGCCAGCTGTGGGACGCGCAGTTCTCCTCGGGTGAGGCGCTCTCCGGCCAGTGCCTGGTTCATCCGCTTGGCTGCGAGCCACACGGTGTCACCTTCAGGCATCGGCTCATTGTTCCGGAAGGCCTGTTTCGCGTGCTGCGGCGGTCAAGAATTTGGAGGCGAAAACTCGGCGGCATTCGCATTCCTCTCGCGCTGCGCTTGATTGACGTTTACATTGTCAACAAATCCACGTGTCAGGGAGCTGGTCCAATTGCGTCCAATCTGCGGGAGCGACGTCGCATGACGTGGCTGGCCGCCGTGCGGAGATACGTGCACCAGGACGGCCTCCTTGCCTCCCCGGGTGCGGAGCATCAGCTTCGACGTGCGCAGGTGCATCGGCGAGCTGGCGCCGGAGTGCTTCTTAGTCTGGCGATCTTTTCGCTGGTGGCGGGTTCAGCCGCCAGCGGCGCGGCCGCAGCTCCGGAGCGGATCCTGGCCAGTACCGGCGATCGGCCCGATCCTGAGCTGCCAGCCGGTGGGCAGGCCGATTGGCTCGGCCACCCATCGTCGCCGGTGCCCGCCAACCGCACGTTGCCCGAGGCGGAGGCCACGCCCGTGCCGGCCTCCGAGGTCACTGACCTCGGGATACCGACCGTTGCGCTGGATGCCTACCGCTCGGCCATGGCCACGATGGGCGCAGCCGACCCGGGTTGCCGGATCGACTGGTCTCTGATCGCCGGAATCGGCCGGGTCGAGAGCGACCACGGGCAGTACGGTGGGCGTCATCCAGCAGCCGACGGGACGGTTGCACCTCCCATCCTCGGCATCGCGTTGGACGGCCGTCCCGGCGTGGCGCTGATCCGCGACACCGACGGAGGTCGGCTCGACTTCGACACGACGTATGACCGCGCGGTGGGGCCGATGCAGTTCATTCCCGGCACCTGGTCGGCATTTTCCGACGTCGACGGTGACGGAAACGGCGTGGCGGACCCGCACAACCTCTACGACGCCGCACTGGCCGCAGCTAATTACCTCTGCTCCGGTCCGGGCGATCTGTCCATGGAGTCGGGCCAGCGCTCGGCGGTCTTCCGCTACAACCATTCCGAGTCCTACGTCGACCTCGTCCTGTCATACGCCCAGGCCTATGCCGCTGGAGTAAAGCCGAGCGGTCCGCCACCTCAGCCGGCCGGACAGCTGCCGACCGTCCCCGAGGATCCGATCACCGACCCCGCCCACCCCGGAGATCCGCTACCCGGAGACTCGAGCGGCGAGCCGACGACCTCCGAGCCGCCTGCACCAACGCCGACCGAGCCGACGGATCCGACCGAGCCGACGGATCCGACGGATCCGACGGAGCCGACGGAGCCGACCGAGCCGACCGAGCCGACGGAGTCCACGACAGCGTCGGGCACCGACACTCCCTCGGACATCCCATCGACCACCGAGCCGCCCATCGGCACCGGGGGACCGCCGACGCCGTGAGCCATAGGGCGGTCGGCCAGCGCCTGGTGTGGGCAGTGGCACAGCCCAGCGCCGGAAGAGATCAGGCCGGCGACGCGCTGTTCATAACGCGATGAATGTTTCGAATCTGACCCACATGCCCCAGCTGCTACGACCTACTTCTGCCCGAGCGCCTCGTGACGAGCCGATCACGGTGACGGTGGCCCGCACGGTCCTGCCCGACAATCGGCAGTCCTTCGAGGACTGGGCCGATGGCATTCAGTCACGGATGTCGGACTATCCCGGACACCTCGGTTCGACCATGCTCAGCCCGGGCCCAGGGGAGGACGAGTACCACATCGTCTACCGCTTCGCCGACGCCGAGACCCTGCGCAACTGGGAGCACTCCGAGGAGCGGGCGCGGTGGCTGGCCAAGCTCGAGGAGATGGTCGAGAGCGAGCGCTTTGCCCACGTCACCGGCCTGGAGAGCTGGTTCACCCTGCCGGACCGGGCCGACCAACGGCCGCCGCGCTGGAAGATGGTCGTCGTGACGAGCACGGTCATTTTCGCTCTGCAACTGCCGATTCAGGCTTTTCTGCTCTCGACCCTGCTGCATTGGCCGCTGGTCCTGCGGGCCGCGATCATGTCGCTGGCCATGACCATGTTGATGACCTACGTCGTGATGCCGCGGGCCACCAAACTTCTCCGTCGTTGGCTCTATCCCAAGTCTGAGCCTGCCGCGATCATCACAGGCGCCGATGTCGACGACGACCGGTCTACCGATCATGGCCCCGCGCGGCGCGGCGTCGTGCGCTTCTGGGAACAGGTCGGCCAGGCTCAGGAGGTCAGGTCCGCCGCGCACAACCGAACGCTGGCCGGTCTCGAGGTTCTGGCTCGACCCTCGCGCTGACGTCGGTCAACGACTTGGGCGGCGCAGTCGCAGACCGCGGGGGGTCACCGAGAAGCCGGCCGCCTCCAATGCCCTGGTCATTGGCGAGTCCTCGACCGCAGGAGCGCCGTCGCTGCGTTGCACGGTGAGCCGGCCCAGTGCGCCTCGCCCGGCACCGTTCGCCAGGGCTGCGGCCGCTGCCGCGAGCACATCCGGATCCTCGGTGAAGGTCAGCAGCGAACGGCCGCCGCGTTCGACGTACAACGCCAAGGCACCGGCTACCAGCACCACCAGCCCGCCCGCCTTGCGGCCGGGGCGGTGACCGCCTTCCCGCGTCGGCCAGGGCAGCGCAGCGCCGTACGGATTGGCCGGGTCCGCGGCTGCCAGCAGGACCGCACCCGTTCCCTTGTTGTCGGTGGGTCCGGCGATTCCACGGAGCCGGTCGACCGCCCCGATGGAGCCGAACTGCGCCGCCCCGAGCGATTCGATGAAGTATCCGCGTCGCAACCGGCCGCTCTCCTCCATGGCGCGCAGTACCGGATACAACGTCGCGAACGCGCCCTGCATCTCGTCAACACCGGAGGCGCTGCGGGTCAACACGCCATGACGCTCCACCAGACTCTCGGCTCGCGCGTGCACGCGGCGAGTCGGATCGGCGTCGCGAGCCGGCACCGCCGACCAGCGACCGCCGACCTGCGGGGGTCCCGAACGCGAGGGCATCCTGGCTCGCCCTGGCCGGGTGGCGCGGCCGTACCGGGGCTTCGCCCGGGTTACCTGGCGGTGCGCCCCGCGGCCGGCCAACGTCGTACGCAGCGGTGCCAACGTGTCGTTGGTCAGCAGACCGGCCCAGACGAGGTCCCAGATCGCGGTCTCCACCTCGGCGTCGTCGAGGCTCCCGATGGCGGTGACCAGGTCGCGGAAGAACAATGCGCGACCGTCCTCGAGCGCGCTCAGCACGGCGAGCGCGAGATCTGAATCACTCGGCACGGGGTCGGGCAGCAGGAGCGGGGCGAGGTCGGCCGGGGTCAGGGTCAGCCAGCCGTCCGAGCCGGGTAGCCCTCCGGCTCCGGTCCACAGCACTTCACCTGCGCTGGTGAGTTCGTCGAGCATCGCCGGGTGGTAGTCCCGGATCCGGGCCGGCAGGACGAGCGTCTCCAGGGCGGAGGCGGGCACCAGCGCGCCGGCCAACTGCTCCACGACGGTGAGCACACCGTCCACGCCGGACAGTCGCGGGCCGACTCCCTGCCAGATCGGCAGGAAGCGCCCGAAAACGTGCGGCTCGACCGGCTCCACTTCCTTGCGCAGTGCGGCAAGTGAGCGGCGCCGAATCATCCGCAACACGTCGGCGTCACACCATTCCAGCCCCGAACCGTGCGGGCGGAATTCGCCGCTGGTCACCCGGCCGGTAATGGCCAGTCGACTCAAGGTGGCGCCGACGACGGCGACGCCGAGTCCCAGCCGTCGGGCACAGTCCTCGGCACGGAAGGGCCCATGGGTACGGGCGAAACGCCCGATCAGATCGCCGACCGGGTCGGCCACCGGCTCGGTGAATGCCTCGGGTACGCCGACCGGCAGGGCCACCCCCAGTGCATCGCGGAATCTTCCGGCGTCTTCTACGGCGGCGAAGCGCTCCTCACCCGCGACCCGCACCGAAAGAACCCGTCGCGTGGCGCCCAGTTCCTCCAGCCAGGCGGCCGAGACCCCGCGGGCTGCGGCCTCGTCACTGCGCAGGTCGCCCACCAGCCGGAACAGGTCAGCGGCTCCGTCCAGATTCCGCGGATGTCGGTCGGCGGGAAGCCGCTGTATCTCGCTCTCGACCTCCAGCAGTGCGGTGAGATCGAGCAGTTCACGCAACTCGGCCTGGCCGAGCAATTCGGCCAGCAGCGTGTTGTCCAAGGCCAGGGCCTGGGCCCGCCGTTCGGCCAGCGGTGCATCACCGTCATAGATGAAGGCGCCGACGTAGCCGAACAGCAGCGACTGGGCGAAGGGCGATGCGGTAGCGGTCTCGACGTCAACCACCCGGATCCGACGGGAGGTGATGTCCCGCATGAGGGTGACCAGGCCGGCAACGTCGTACACATCCTGGAGGCATTCGCGTACGGTTTCGAGCACGATCGGAAAGGATCCGTAATCGCTTGCTACACCGAGCAATTGGGCCGCACGCTGGCGCTGTTGCCAGAGCGGGGTACGACGGCGGGGGTCGCGGCGGGGGAGGAGCAGTGCTCGCGCTGCGCACTCGCGGAACCGGGAGGCGAACAACGCCGACCCACCCACCTCGGCGATGACCGCGGCCTCGACCTCGTCCGGGTCGAGCAGGATCAGCGAGGCCGAGGGCGCTTCTCCGGTTGTGTCCGGCAGCCGCAACACGATCCCGTCATCGGAGTGCATCGCCACGACGTCGGTGCCCAGTTGCTCGCGCAGCCGAGCGGTCAGGACGAGGGCCCACGGGGCATTGACCGGCGCACCGAAGGGGGAGTGCACGACCAGTCGCCAGTCGCCGAGTTCGTCGCGAAAGCGCTCGACCACCAACGTCGCGTCATCCGGCAGGTGCCCGGTCGCCTCGGTCTGTTCGCGGAGGTAGCCAAGCAGGTTGTCCGTGGCCCAGGCGTCCAGCCCGGCCTCGGCCAGCCGTCCGCGTGCCCGGTCCTGTGCGCCGTCGCGCTGGTTGCCGACTTCGCGCAGGAACGCGCCGACGGCGCGGCCGAGTTCCAGCGGGCGCCCGGGGGCATCCCCGTGCCAGAACGGCATCTTTCCCGGCTGACCGGGCGCCGGGCTGACCAGCACTCGGTCGTGGGTGATGTCCTGGATCCGCCATGAGGACGAGCCGAGCAGGAAAACGTCACCGTTGCGGGATTCGTAGACCATCTCTTCGTCGAGTTCGCCCACCCGGCGGCCCACCATCCCTGGTTCGCCGACCAGGAAGACGCCGAACATCCCGCGGTCGGGGATCGTGCCGCCGCTGGTCACCGCCAGCCGCTGCGCCCCGGCCCGGGCAGTCACCGTGTCGGTGACCCGATCCCAGGTGACCCGCGGCCGGAGTTCGGCGAAGGCGTCGGAGGGGTAGCGCCCGGCCAGCATGTCCAAGACCGCATGCAGGGCGGATTCGGGCAGCCCGGCGTACGGTGCGGCCCGCCGTACGAGCGCCCCGATCTCATCGACTGTGAGCGGACCGAGGGCCAGCATCGCGACGATCTGCTGGGCCAGCACGTCCAACGGGTTGCGCAGATATCGCAGCGATTCGATCTGGCCGGCCTGCATGCGTTCGGCGACCACTGCTGTCTGCAACAGGTCGCCGCGAAATTTGGGGAACAGCACGCCGCTGCTCACCGCGCCGACCTGGTGCCCAGCCCGCCCCACCCGCTGAAGTCCGGAGGCAACCGTCGGCGGGGACTCCACCTGAATCACGAGATCGACGGCGCCCATGTCGATGCCCAGTTCGAGACTCGAGGTGGCAACCACGGCGGGCAGCCGGCCGGACTTGAGCGCTTCCTCGACGACGGCTCGCTGCTCACGGGAGACCGACCCGTGGTGTGCGGCCGCGACCGGGACGAAGCCCACTGGCTGGCCGGCCCCGACCCCGGCCTGGGCCATGAGCTGGGCCGGCATCTGTTGGGCATCTTCGACTTCCACGCCGGCACGCTCGGCGGCCAATTCGTTGAGGCGTGAGGTCAGCCGCTCGGCCAGCCGTCGGGAGTTGACGAAAACGATCGTGCTGCGGTGGGCCACCACCAGGTCGAGGACGCGTTCCTCGACGTGCGGCCAGATGCTCGTACGAGGTTGCGACCCGGCCGCGGATCCGGCCAGCTCGCCGGTCTCGGCTCCGAGTTGGGCGAGGTCCTGCACCGGGATGACCACCGAGAGCTCGACCTGCTTGTTCACATGGGGCGCCACCACCTGCACCGGTTTGCCGCCCGCGAGGAACGTTGCCACCTCGTCGATCGGCCGTACTGTCGCGGACAGGCCGATCCGCTGGGCCGGTCTGACGAGCAGATCGTCGAGGCGTTCGAGGGACACGGCCAGGTGGGTTCCCCGCTTGCTCGGCAGCACCGCGTGGACCTCGTCGAGGATCACCGTCGTCACCGACCGCAGAGCCTCGCGGGCGCTGCTGGTCAGGATCAAGAACAAGGATTCAGGCGTGGTGATCAGGATGTCCGCGCCGTGCCTGGCGAAGGCGCGCCGCTGCTCTGGGGAGGTGTCACCGGATCGGATCGCGACCTCGATGTCCGGCGGGGTCTGGCCCAGTCGCGCCGCCGCCTGACGGATGCCGGCCAGCGGAGCTCGCAGGTTGCGTTCCACATCGACGGCCAGGGCTTTGAGCGGAGAGATGTAAAGGACGCGGCAGCGCGGCTCCGGTGCAGGTGGCGCAGCCGTGCCGGCGGTGCGTCGGCGGGTGGGCAGGCGCGGCGGAAGGGGATGGCTGGCGAGTTGGTCGAGCGACCAGAGGAAGGCCGCAAGGGTCTTTCCCGAGCCGGTAGGCGCCACCACAAGGGTGTGCGAGCCGCCGGAGATCGAATCCCACGCGGCTGACTGGGCACTCGTCGGAGCGGCAAAGGCGCCGGTGAACCAGGCCAGGGTGGCCGGGCCGAAGCGATCCAGGGCGCTCACGTGCTCCATCCTGGCGCAGACGTCGGACAACCGGCCTTGGCGTGCTTTACCGGCGCCTGACACCGGAAGAGTCACACTCGGTCCTGTGAGCAGATCTCTACCTCCGTCTTCGGCTCGTCCGAGGCGACGACGAGGGCTACGCGCCGGCCTGCTCCTGGTCATGGCCGTGCTGCTGAGCGGGTGCCTCAAGTACGACCTGACGCTGATGGTCAACGACGACGACACCCTGGACGGAACACTGATCGTTGCTGTCGCCCGGGAATTCGCCGTCGGGGAGGACGTCCTCGGCCGGTCCGGGGAGCTGACCCCGTCGCAGGGCACGGTCACCAAACAGGCATACGAGGACGCGGACTACATCGGGTCCCGGTACGTCATCAGCGGAGTCCCGATCTCCGAGATCGACGCCTTGTCCAGCGACAGCTCCACGCAATTCGCGCTGAGCCACCAGGGTGATGAGTACCTGTTCGATGCGAGTCTCGATTTCAACCTCGGCGCGAGCGACTCCATCCCCACGGACGACAGCTTCTCCGCCATGGTGGCTATGACCTTCCCTGGCGAGGTCCTCGAGTCCAACGGCACGATCGACGGCAACACAGTCACCTGGACGCAGCTGCGCGCGGACGCCGAGAACAACCTCACTGCGCGGGCCAGTGCGGTCGGCAACGGGCAGGCCGGTAGCCCACTCGACTCCAAAATCGCCTGGTGGATATGGGCTCTTGGTGGTGCCGGTGTGCTGGCGGTAGCCGGCCTGGTCATCGTTCTCGTACTGCGCAAGCGCCGGTCAAACAGAGCCGCCGCAGCTTCAGCCGAGAGCGGCACGTGGTCGGATCAACAGCAGGGCGGCTATGGCGACTACCGCCCCTGGGACGGCCCGCCGGGATACGGACAACGCAGCGGCTACTACGACGTTGGCCAGGATGGCGAATATGCCACCTACTCCGGCACGTACGGCGACACCGCCGGCGGGGCGTACGAAGATTCCTACGCCGGGCCGCCGGGGACTGAGCCTTATCCAACCGAGCCGTTTCGGCAAACCGGTCAGCCGTACGGCGGCTACTCCGGACAGACAGTCGTGCGGGGGCCGGACAGTTCCCCGCCGCCGGCCTGGGGTGCCCGACCAGGTAGCTAGGCGCGGAAGCCCTTGGTTACCCACCAGTAGGAAACGACACCTTCGGCTGGCACACTGCCGCTATGCAGAGCACCCTCTACGAGCCCGAGCACACCGCATTCCGGGACATGACCCGGGCGTTTCTGGCCAGGCACGTCGCACCCTTCCATGAGCAATGGGAATCCGATGGCATGGTCGATCGGGGCATCTGGACAGAGGCCGGCAAGCATGGCCTCCTCGGAACCGACGTCGACGAGATCTATGGCGGCGGCGGCGTGCGCGACTTCCGCTACAACGCGGTGACCGGTGAGGAACTGGTCCGGATCGGCGCGAGTGGGCTCGGATTCGGATTGCACAACGACGTGGTCGCCCCTTACCTGCTGGACCTGACCACCGAGGAACAGAAGCAGCGATGGCTGCCTGGGTTCTGCTCCGGCGAACTCATCACTGCCATCGCAATGAGCGAGCCGGCAGCCGGCAGTGATCTGCAGGGGATCAGGACGACGGCTCGCCAGGACGGCTCTGACTACATCGTCAGCGGCTCCAAGACGTTCATCACGAACGGAATCCTCTCCGATCTGGTAATCGTGGTGGCCAGGACCAATGTTGATAAGCCTGGGGCGCAGACACTTTCGCTAGTCGCGGTGGAGCGCGGAATGCCCGGGTTCGAGCGCGGCAGGAATCTTGACAAGGTGGGCCTCAAGGCTCAGGACACCGCAGAGCTGTTCTTCGACGACGTCCGGATACCGGGCGAGAACCTGATCGGTGAAAAGAATGGCGGCTTCGGTCACCTGATGGAGAAGCTTCCGCAGGAGCGGCTGTCCATCGCCGTTGTAGCGGTGGCCGGCTGCGAGCGGATGCTCGAGATCACCCTGGACTACGTCAAGGGTCGCACGGCGTTCGGCAGGCCGGTCGGCAGCTTTCAGAACAGCCGATTCGTGCTGGCCGATCTCGCGACCAAGACCCAGATCGCCAGAGTGTTCCTGGACCGGTGCATAGTCTCGTTGAACGCCGGAGAGCTGACCGCCATCGATGCGGCGATGGCGAAGCTCTGGACGACCGACCTGCAGAACACGGTGGCCGATGCGTGCCTGCAACTACACGGTGGCTACGGCTATATGAGCGAATACCCGATCTCGAAGGCGTGGCGCGACTCGCGCGTGCAGTCGATCTATGGGGGCACGAACGAGATCATGAAGGAGATCATCGGCCGCAGCATGGGGCTCTAGCCTGTCGGCGCTGCGCCCCTGGCGTCGGCTCAGTCCCGGTCGTTGCGCCTTCGGTAGGCGAGGATGAGAAATACCAAGGCGCCGATCAGGACGACTGCAGTGACCAGTTGCCAGAGCAGGTCGTAGTCCCCAAGGACATCCATGCCCTGATGGTGCCACGCGACCGTCGGGAGCCGCGAAGGCATTATTGGTCAGCGTGGGCGGGCTCCCGCAGCCGTCGTAGGCTCGAATCTGTGCGGATGACCGAGTTCTGGGATCAAATGAACACGCAGTTCGGACCTGCTTATGCCGACTCGGTCGCCCGGGACCATGTTTCGGCGAGGTTGGGTGGACGGACGGCCGCGCAGGCGGTCGAGGACGGCGAACCATTCAAGAAGATCTGGTTGGCGATCTGCGGCGACTTCGACCTGCCTGCCCGCGTGCGCTAACCGGAGCTGGAGATGACCGGCGCCAGAAGTCTGCGCAGTCGGCCTGCGATCCGCCGCCGCAGCCATCGTGCCGGGCGCGATGACCGACCGGAGACGGTGAACGACTGCACCTGGTCGGTAACCAGCTCCGGCGGCCGTTGTGCCGACGCGGTCAGGGCACTCGCCGCCTCGAGTTCCTGCGCCAACACCGGCAGGCCGAGCAACTGCGCGAGTTGCACGGTGTCCTGCTGCTGGAACCCCGCCTCGGTGCGTACCTCTAGCTTGCGGGAATAGAGATGCCCGTAGTCCAGATACTCCTCGAGGGTGTTGGCCAGATCAATGGCCAGCACCTGTCGCTCTGTCTCGTCGATCTCTTTCCCGAGGCGGAGCCGACCAGCGGCGTCGGGCATGCCCGCACCCTGCTTGTACCGGTCGTAGCTCTCGGCGATCCGTTCCGCCTCCGTGCCGGCTGCGGCACGGACGCGGGCTCGCCGCTCGGCGCAACGACCTCCAGGAGAGTCGGCGAAGTTTCCCTGCGCGTAGGCCGCGTGAGCGAGTGCCGCTAACACCGTCGCTGGCGGGAGACCGAAGCGTTCCACCAGGCTGGCAACACCCACGAGGTGGGCCACGAAGGGCTTGCCGTTCGGGCGGAATCGTCCCGCGAACAACTGCACATCGAGCTCGTACACGGTGCGGGCGGCGGCAAGGTCTGCCGCCGACCACCCGGCGTCGTAGAGCTGGTTGTAGAGCTGAAGGTTCGTCTGAGCGCAGGTCGCCATCGCGCGGGCTCCGGATGAGGTCATCCTGGTCCATTCTACCGGCTGAGCGTGTTGGACTGGGCTACCCCAACGTCATCTTCTGGGGCCTGTCCCAAAGACTCGGCGTGTCGCTGTTGATCGAACACGTGTTCGGATAGCGTCTTCCACAGGCCGCAACACGTTGTCCCCAGATCGCTCGGAGACCGCGGTTGTGTCGGTGGCCGGCCGTAGCGTCGTGTTCAGTCCCCGGATGCGGGGAGCGCGACCCGAAACGAAGGTGGGAGCACGATGGCAGGACTCGACCGGGACAAGGCGCTGGACATGGCTTTGGCCAACATCGAGAAGCAGTACGGCAAGGGTTCGGTCATGCGCCTGGGTGATGACCAACGCCCAGCGATGAAGGTCATCCCGACCGGTTCCATCGCCCTGGACGTCGCCCTCGGAGTCGGCGGCCTCCCGCGCGGACGGGTGATCGAGATCTACGGACCGGAGTCGTCGGGGAAAACTACAGTGGCTCTGCACGCCGTGGCCAGTGCGCAGGCCGCCGGTGGCATCGCCGCGTTCATCGACGCCGAGCATGCGCTGGATCCGGACTATGCCAAAGCGCTCGGCGTGGATACCGATGCGCTGCTGGTCTCCCAACCCGACACCGGTGAGCAGGCGCTCGAGATCACCGACATGCTGGTCCGCTCCGGCGCTCTGGACATCGTCGTCATCGACTCGGTGGCTGCGCTCGTCCCCCGCGCCGAGATCGAGGGTGAGATGGGGGACAGCCATGTCGGCCTCCAGGCCCGCCTGATGAGTCAGGCGTTGCGCAAACTCACTGGGGCACTCAGCAATTCGGGTACGACCCTGATCTTCATCAACCAGCTCAGGGAAAAGATAGGAATAATGTTCGGGTCTCCCGAAACGACCACGGGTGGAAAGGCGCTGAAGTTCTACGCCTCGGTCCGGTTGGACGTACGGCGGATCGAGACGCTCAAGGACGGCACCGACGCGGTCGGCAACCGGACCCGGATCAAGGTCGTGAAGAACAAGTGCTTGGCCGAAGGCAGCTTGATCTTCGACCCGATCACCGGAATCACTCGTCGCATCGAGGACATCGTCGACAACCGGATACCCATCTCGGTCGTCTCGGCGGCCAAGGACAACACGCTTCACGTCCGCCCGGTGACGGACTGGTTCGATCAGGGTGAGCAGGACGTCATCGGCCTTCGGCTGCAGGGTGGGACCGATCTATGGGTCACCCCTGACCATCAAGTCCTCACCGACCTGGGATGGCAATTGGCCGGAAACCTCGACCCCGGCGACCGGGTTGCCCGGCCGCGGCACTTCCACGGACTCGGGCAGGCAGAACCCATCTCACCGGCTCACGCGCGGCTACTCGGCTATCTGATCGGCGACGGCTATGTCGGGGGCAAAACCCCGGTCAACTTCATCAACGTCGAGGATGAGTTACATCAAGATGTCGCCCGCATCGCCGCGACGCTGGGCTGCCAGGCGAAACCACAGAGTGCGCTGTCAGTCGCACTGTCGCATCGCAAAGGCGAGAAGAACGGCGTTCTCGAGCTGTGCCGCTCGGCGGGCATCTACGGTCGGCTCGCCTGGGAGAAGCAGGTGCCACCTAGCGTGCTGGGCGCGGACACGTCTGCCGAAGTCATCGGCAACCTTCTGTTCGGGCTCTTCGAGACCGACGGACACGTCAGTCTCGAGCAGACCGGCGCGATCAGGGTTGGCTTCACCACCACATCCGAGCAGTTGGCGCACCAAATCCACTGGCTGCTCGTGCGGTTCGGGATCGGCAGCACGGTCCGGAACTACGACCCCACACAGAAGCGTCCGAGCGTGATCAAGGGACACCGCGTCGAGTCGCGCCGCCAGGTATTGGAGGTCCGGGTTTCCGGTAGCGACAACGTCGCGTCCTTCGCCGAGGCCGTCCCGATGTGGGGACCCCGTGGACGGGCATTGACCGTGGCACTGCTGGCCGACACCGGCCGGCGGCGCGGCTCGCAGGGCGGTTATCTCGCGCGCGACGTGATCGATCCAATCCTGAGCCACCTCGATCAACGGGGCGTGACCCCGCACGAGGCAGCGGCCATGGTTGGCCCATCGGCAGGAGACCCTCGCGGCGGCATGAAGCAGGTGCTCGGCGCTACGCGATTGCGCCGCGATCGAGTCCAGGCACTCGCCGATGGTCTCGACGACGAGTTCCTGCAGGGACTGCTAGCCGAGCAGGTCCGCTTCTCGGCGGTGCGAGAGGTGCTGCCGGCACGTCGGTGTCGCACCTTCGATGTCGAGGTGGAGGAACTGCACACCCTGGTGGCCGACGGGATAGTGGTCCACAACTGCAGCCCACCGTTCAAACAAGCCGAGTTCGACATCATCTATGGCCAGGGAATCAGTCGTGAGGGCTCGCTGATCGACGTGGGTGTCGAGCAGGGATTCATCCGCAAGGCCGGTGCTTGGTACACCTACGACGGTGACCAACTCGGCCAGGGCAAGGAGAACGCTCGCGCGTTCCTGCGGGACAACCCCGACCTGGCCAACGAGATCGAAAAGAAGATCAAGGAGAAGCTCGGCATCGGGCCGGTCCTCGACATCGACGCTGCGATCACCGTCGCACCGGTCGACTTCTGAACCCGATGAGCGGGAAGGCGGGCGGTACGTCACGGGGGCGCCAGTTCGGTGCATCCCATGGCGGTCGCCGCCGGCGCGAGGACGAGGCGCCGGCTGGGCACCCGGAGGATCCGCCGGGTGACCCGGAGTCGGTGGCCCGGTCGATCTGTCTGAAGCTGCTCACGATGTCGCCCAAGACGCGCGCTCAACTGGTCGACGCTTTGGCAGCCAAGGGAATTCCCGACGCCGCCGCCGCAGCGGTTCTGGACAGGTATACCGAGGTCGGCCTGATCGACGACGCCGCCTTCGCTCAGGCCTGGGTCAGCACGCGGCAGGCAGGACGCGGTCTGGCCACCCGGGCACTGGCTCAGGAGTTGCACCGTAAGGGGATCGACAAGGACATCGCTGGAGCAGCGCTTGCCACACTGGATCCCGACGCCGAGGAGGATTCCGCGCGGACGCTGGTGCACCGGCGACTGCGCAGCATGACCAGCCTCGAGCCGCACGTGGCCACGCGCCGGTTGCTGGGGATGCTGGCCCGAAAGGGATACCCATCGGATGTCTCGCTGCGAGTCGTGCGAGGGAGTCTCAGTGCAGAACGGGAGCGGCGCGACGTCTGAGCCAGGTGCCCTACGTCGCGCCCATGCCTGCGCCACCAGCGCCGAACTGTTCGGCGTTCAGCGGCAACGTCTCGCCCTCGGGTGCCTTCTTGCTGCGCGCCAGTCGCTTGTCCAGCCAGCGGGCGAAGGTCGACATGATCACGTTCACGATGATGTAGATCAGCGCGGCGGCTACATAGATCTGGAACGAGTACTGGTCACCGAAATCGCGTCGGAAGAACTCGACCAGACTGCGGGCCGAGCGTAGCAACTCGAAGTAGCCGATCAGGAAGCCAAGTGAGGAGTCCTTCAGCAGAACGACCAATTGGGCGATGAGCACTGGCAGCATTCGCCGAATCGCTTGCGGCAACAAAATGGAGGTCATCACCTGCCCTTTGCGCATCCCGACTCCGTAGGCCGCCTCGCTCTGACCCTGGTCGATGGACAGGATGCCGGCGCGCACGATCTCGGCGATCACCGCCATGTTGTAAAGGGTCAGCCCGATGACGACCGCCGTGAAGGCGCTGATGCGTAGGCCGAGGCTTGGGCCGACGAAGAAGACGGCGAAGATGATCACCAGGAGCGGCACGGCCCGGAAGAACTCGATGATCGTTGTGAGCGGAATCCGGACCCATCGACGATCTGATAGCCGGCCGATGGCCAGGAGGGCTCCTAGGACAGCGGCCAGAACCATCCCAAGCCCGGCCACCTGCAGGGTTGCTACGAGACCGTCCAGCAGGAATTGGGGCACGCTCGACCGGGGGTCGAACAAGATCGCCCATCGCTGAGCCTCAAGTTGGCCGTTCCCGGCCAACTTGATCAGAATGTAGGCGATGAGGATGAGAATCAAGGCGACCCCGACGATGCTGCCGATCAGGATCCGGCGGCGTGCCTTGGGGCCTGGATTGTCATACAGGATCGGCGCGGTCATCGGAGGATCGCTGCCCGCTTCTCCAGGCGGTTGACCGCGTAGGCCGACGGCAGGGTGATCAGCAGGTAGGCGATCACGATCCCGATCAAGGTTGCGATCAGCTCGTCCGCGGCCGCGTTGGCCAAGCGCGGCAGCAGGGAGGAGAGCTCAGGGATGAAGAATCCTGCTGCGATGGAAGTGTTCTTGACCATCGCGATCCACACATTGCCCAAAGGCGGGACGACGGTCCGGAAGGCTTGCGGCAGCACGACTTCGCGCAGGGACTGGCTGAAGGTCAGGCCGATCGCCCGCGCAGCCTCGGCCTGACCGGCCGAGATCGAGTTGATCCCCGAGCGGATTGCCTCGCAGACGAAGGCCGCGGTGTAGAGGCCGACTGCGACCACGGCCCCGGGCAGCGGTGAGACGACGGTGTCGATCTGCGGCAGACCGAAGATGATGAAGAAGAAGACAACGGTCAACGGGGTGTTGCGGAAGACCTCGACGTAGAAGGTGGCCAGCGCGCGCAGCGGCGGGACGGGGCTGACCCGCATCGCGGCCAGCACGGTCCCGAGAACCAGAGCCAGCAGGCCGGCGAGCACGGAGATCAGCACGGTCTGGCCGAAGGCGTCGACGAACAGCCCGAAGTTGTCGATCAGGAAGTCCATGCCACCTCCACCCGATACGGCCGCTCAGTACTGGTTGTCAGAACAAGTCCAGGTGCTGCCAGATGGTGGCCGGTCGGATCGACCGGCCACCACCTGGCTGAGCGCGGACTAGCTGGTGTAGCGGTCCACCGGCGGCGGCTCTGGGGCCTCGGTGCCGGTGATGTCGCCAACGGTCGCGGCGTAGGCATCCGCCCAGGCGCCGCTCTCGTAGGCATCTTCCAGAACATCGTTGATGAAGTCCCGGAAGTCGTCGTCGTCCAGAGCCAGCCCGATTCCGTATGGCTCCTCGGTGAACGGGTTGCCCACCAGTTCGAAGCTCTCCGGGTCGGTGGCCACGAAGGCGGTGAGGATGACGTTGTCAGTGGTGACCGCGACGACCTCGCCGTTCTTGAGCTGGTCGGCGCACTTGGAGTAAACGTCGGTAGTGACCAGGTTGACTTCCGGATAGTCCGTCCGGATGGTCTCGGCCGGGGTCGAGCCTTCGACCGAGCACACGGTCTTGCCGGCCAGATCGTCGGGCCCGGTGATGCCTTCCGGGTTGCCCGCAGCCACCATGATGTCCTGCCCGGCGACGTAGTACGGGCCGGCGAAAGACACCAGTTCCTTGCGGGTGTCGTTGATCGTGTACGTGGCGACGACGATGTCGACGGAGTCGTTCTGGATGAACGGCTCGCGGTTGGCCGACACAGACTCGGTGAACGTGACCCCGTCTTCGGGAATACCGAGGGCGGCGGCGATCAGGTACGCGATCTCGACGTCGAATCCCTCGGGAGTGTCGGTCGTCGGGTTGAGCAGTCCGAAGCCGGGCTGGTCGTACTTCGTACCAACCCGCAGCTCACCTGCCTCGTTGAGGTCGGCCATCGTCGAACCTTCGGGAAAGTCCACCTCCTCGGCGACCGTGGGCGCCGCCGACTCGTCCTGTTCGGCTTCGTTTCCGGCGTCACTGCCACCGCATCCGGCAGCCAACAAAATGAACGCCGCCACAAAGGCGAGGCGTCTTAGTCTCATGAACCGTCCTCCTTGTTGGTGATGCATGTGTTCGGTTGATGTGCGCCGCACCGGCTGGGACGGCCATGTACGTCAGTGGGTCAGGATCTTGGACAGGAAGCTCTTGGCCCGGTCGCTGCTCGGATTGGTGAAGAACTCTTCCGGTGTGGTCTCTTCGACGATATGCCCACCGTCCATGAAGACCACCCGGTTGGCCGCCCGTCGGGCGAAACCCATCTCGTGGGTGACCACGACCATCGTCATGCCGTCCTTGGCCAGCTGGGTCATCACGTCGAGCACCTCGTTGATCATTTCCGGGTCCAGAGCCGAGGTCGGTTCGTCGAAGAGCATGACCTTCGGGTCCATGGCCAGCGCTCGGGCAATGGCCACCCGCTGCTGCTGCCCACCGGAGAGTTGTGCCGGAAACTTGTCGGCCTGCTCGCCGATGCCGACTCGGTCCAACAACTCCTTGGCCCGGATCCTGGCCTTCTCCTTGGAAAGCTTTCGAACCTTGATCGGGCCGAGCGTGACGTTGTCGAGGATCGACTTGTGCGCGAACAGGTTGAAACTCTGAAAGACCATGCCGACCTCGCTGCGCAGTCGGGCGAGGTCTTTGCCCTCCTCCGGCAACACCTTGCCGTCTATCGCGATCCGGCCTTCCTGGATCGGCTCGAGCCGGTTGATGCAGCGGCACAGCGTGGACTTGCCCGATCCGGACGGGCCGATGACGACGACGACCTCGCCCTTGGTGATCGTGAGGTCGATGTCGGTCAGCACGTGCAGGTCGCCGAACCATTTGTTGACCCCGGTCATCTCGACCAGCGGTGGTGCAGGTCCGTCGCTGCTCGAAGAGGGCGGGCTGGTCATGGCGAGCACCCTAGCCATCACCGGTACCAGCTACGGTCAGATGAGATAACGGTTGCCTAACGCCCGGATATGGGTGCGCGGCAGCCGGCCGCTTCGCGCGCCGTACCCTATTGGACGTTGTGACTACCGTTCTGGCGCCTGACAGTCCGTACGTGCGCACGTATTCAGTACGAACATTCGGTTGCCAGATGAACGTGCACGACTCCGAGCGACTGTCCGGAATGCTCGAGGCGGCCGGGTACGCGCGTGCCGACAAGGGCGCTTACGGCGACGTGGTCGTGCTCAACACGTGCGCGGTGCGCGAGAACGCGGACAACAAGCTGTACGGCAACCTCGGTCACCTGGCGTCGGTCAAGGCCAAGCGTCCCGGCATGCAGATCGCCGTCGGTGGCTGCCTGGCGCAGAAGGACCGCGGCGTCATCCTCGACAAGGCGCCCTGGGTGGACGTCGTCTTCGGGACGCACAATCTCGGGTCGCTACCGGCGTTGTTGGACCGGGCCAGGCACAACCGGGCCGCACAGGTCGAAATCGCTGAATCGCTGGAGGTCTTTCCGTCGAGCCTCCCGGCAAGGCGAGATTCGGCATTTTCGGCTTGGGTATCAATCTCGGTGGGCTGCAACAACTCCTGCACATTCTGCATCGTCCCGGCCTTGCGAGGCAAGGAGGTCGACCGGCGTCCCGGTGACATCTTGGCCGAGGTGCAGGCGCTCGTGGCAGACGGGGTGCTCGAGATCACCTTCCTCGGCCAGAACGTCAACTCCTATGGCGCGGACTTCGGCGACCGCGGCGCCTTCGCGGAACTGCTCAAAGCCTGTGGCGGCATCGCCGGCCTCGAGCGGGTGCGCTTCACCAGCCCACACCCGCGTGACTTCACCGACGACGTCATCCTGGCCATGGCCACGACCGCCAACGTGTGCCCGCAACTGCACATGCCATTGCAGTCGGGATCGGATGACGTCCTGCGCCGGATGCGTCGCTCCTACCGCCGAGACCGGTATCTCGGGATCCTCGACCGGGTACGGCAGGCGATCCCGCACGCCGCGATCAGCACCGACATCATTGTCGGCTTTCCCGGCGAGACAGAGTCAGACTTCGGCGACACGCTCAGCCTGGTGGAGCAGGCAAGGTTCGTCAGCGCGTACACGTTTCAGTACTCCGTCCGCGCCGGAACTCCGGCCGCGACCCTGCCCGACCAGGTGCCCGGGGACGTCGTGCAGGAGCGGTACGAAAGGCTCGTCGAAGTACAACGGAAGATCTCGCACGAGCAGAACCAGGCGCTGATCGGCTCTGCGGTGGAGGTGCTCGTGGCTACCGCCGGGGGCAGCAAGGACCCGGCAACTGGTCGGCGGACCGGACGGGCTCGCGACGGGCGGCTAGTGCACTTCGCCGTGCCGGGGGATGGCAACGTGCGCCCCGGCGACGTCGTGACCACTCGAGTCAGTTATGCAGCCCCGCACCATCTCGTGGCCGACGGCCCGCTGCTGTCACACCGGACTCCGTCGCCGGCTGATCGTAGCGCTATCGCAACTGCGGGTTCGTCGGGCAGCACACCGGTCTCGCTCGGGATGCCAGGGCTGACGGTAGGAAGCTGAGTCGGGCTAGGCGTCGCGGAGCCAGCCCTGCCATTTCGCCAGGTCCTCCTGTGCCCCTCGAATTCGTCTGGCATCGCCGGACTTCTCCGCTCGGGCGAGTTTCTCGGTGGCGTCGGCAACCTTGTCCCGCATGCTGGCCAGCATCGGGTTCTCGTTCGCCGCAGAGCCCGCCCAACGGGCATCGAGGGCGTCGCGGACCTTTGCCTCCACCGCGCGCATCCGCTCGTCGAGGGGTTGGATCGCGTCCCGAGGGACCTTCCCGATCTTTTCGTAGCGATCCTGCAGCGACCGCAACGCGGTCTGCGCCCCTTGCGGGTCAGCCGTCGGGTCCATCCGCTCTGCCTCCGCGAGCAGTTCCTCCTTGCGCACCTTGTTGCCGACATACTCCGCGTCCTGTTTGCTGAAAACGTCGGTGCGGGCGGTGAAGAACGCGTCCTGCGCAGCCCGGAACTTCGTCCAGAGTTCGTCCTCGGCCTCTCGGCTGGCGCGTGGTGCTGCCTTCCACTGGCCCATCAGCCCTTTCATCCGGTTGGCCGTCGGAGCCCAATCGGTCGACGTGGACAGCTTTTCTGCCTCGCGGACCAGCTCCGCTTTCTGCTCCCGGGCGGTTTCCCGCTGACGATCCAGCTCGGCGAAGTGGGCACCGCGCGATTTCCCGAACGCGTCGCGAGCCGCTGCGAACCTCTTCCACAAGAGGTCGCCGGCCTTTCGGTCGGGGCCCTTGATGGCCTTCCACTCCTCGGCGATGGCTTTGAACCGCTCCCCAGTCACCTTCCACTGCTTGCTGTCCGCGAGCTTTTCCGCCTCGACACACAGCGCCTCCTTCGCAGCAGCTGCCTTCGCCCGCTCGGCGTCGCGGCGCTGGGCTTCACCGGCCTGGACAACGGCGGCCGCGGCCACGAGTGCCTCGGTACGGTGACGTAGTCCGGCCAGGTCCCCCACAACGGCGGCGGTGTCCAGGCCGGCACCGATCTCACGAGCCTTGGCGATGACCTGTCCGGGCTTGGTGGCACCTGACTTCAGCCGTTGCTCGAGCAAGGCGACTTCGGTGACCAGGTCGTCATAGCGGCGCGCGAAGTGTGCGAGGCCGCTCTGCGCGTCTCCGGCCTGCCACGAGCCCACGACGCGTTCGCCGTTCTCGGTCTTGACGTAGACGGTGCCGTCGGTCTCGACGCGACCCCATGAGCGCAGGTCGGGATGCTCGCTTGCCATGGCGGGCATTCTCACACGGACGAGCCGACGGCCGGCCGCTGGCGCGATTCCCACGGCCGACAGTCGTGACTGCCGCCGGCGGCGCGGCTTGTCCGGTCACCGACAATGAGTTGTGATCGTTGCCGCGGCCTTCTGTCCGCAGCCCCCCCTTCTGCATCCAGCCGTGTTGGGTTCGGGTGGTCGGGAGCCGGCGGAGGTTCTGCGGACGGCGTGCATGGACGCGCTCTTCCGGACGATGACCGCGAAGCCGGATGCGGTACTCGTGCTCGGACCGCCCAACACGCCTCAAGCGCAGGAGGCGTCCGCCGAAACGGGGTACCGACCAGGCGATGCCGGTGACCTGGGGGGGTACGGCGTGCCGGTACGCCTCTGTTTCGACGGACCGCTCAGCACCACCGCCACCACCAGCAAGGACATCGCCCGCTTGCCCTTGGCGCACACACTTGCCGCCTGGCTGCTCGATGCGGCCGGCTTTTCCGGTCAGCGCCTGGACGTCGCTGTGGGCGAGCGTGTCTTGGCGGCAGGGGTCCCGTCCTGGCGCGATGCGGGAACGGCCCTGGACGGCATAGCGATGACCGTACGACTGCACTACGTCGGGGCGCCGTTCGGCGTCCTCTACGTCGTCGCCAGCTGGATCAGCGCGCGATGAGCGCAGCGCACCAAGCTCCGAAGGCGCCGAGTCGGGTCCTCGCCATCGTCGGGCCGACCGCGACGGGTAAATCCGATCTGGCTGTCGCGGTTGCCCTGACGATCGGCGCCGAGGTCGTCAATGCCGATTCGATGCAGCTCTATCGGGGGATGGACATCGGCACCGCCAAGCTGAGCAGTGAGCAGCAGCAGGGGGTCCCGCACCATCTTCTGGACGTACTCGGTGTCAGAGAGACGGCAACGGTTGCTGCCTATCAGCGAGCGGCGAGATCCACTGTGGACGAGATTCTGCAGCGTGGTCGGACGGCGATCCTGGTCGGCGGTTCGGGCCTGTACGTTCGCGCCGCACTGGATGATCTGGACTTTCCGAGCACCGACCCAGACGTGCGAGCGGAGTTGGAGGCTGAGCTTGCTGCGCACGGATCGATCCCGCTGCACACTCGACTCGCCGGAGTGGACCCAGCGGCGGCCGCCTCGATCCACCGGCACAACGGGCGCAAGATCGTTCGAGCTCTGGAGGTCATTGCGTTGACCGGCCAGCCCTTCCGCGCCTCGATGCCCGAGCCGCGGGATCGATATCGGGCCGTCTGGCTCGGCCTCGATGACGATCCGGACGTGCTCGACCACCGGGTCGAGTCGCGGGTCGACCGGATGTGGGTGCAGGGCCTGGTCGGTGAGGTCGAGCAGCTGGCTGCTGCCGGCCTGCGGGACGGAGTGACGGCCAGCCGCGCCTTGGGCTACGCGCAGGTCCTGCGCCATCTGGATGGCGAATTCTCATCCGAGCAGGCTCGGCTGAGCACTGCGCAGGCGACCCGCCGCTTCGTACGCCGGCAGCGCTCCTGGTTTCGCCGCGAGGGCCGCATCCAATGGCTGTCCGGCAACGATCGGGGGCTTGTCGACCGCGCCGTACAGGCAATGGACGGATCTACGATCGACACGTGACGCGGTTTCTCAAAGGGCACGGAACCGAGAACGACTTCATCCTGCTCCCCGATCTCGCGGACCTGGATCCCACGGCCGAAGTCCCGTTGCTGTCAGCCGGACAGGTACGACGGCTGTGCGACCGACATGCCGGGATCGGGGGCGACGGAGTCCTGCGGCTGCTCCCCGTCGGCGCCGCGACCGAAGCCGAGAACCTGACCACCGGCGATGCCCGCTGGTTCATGGACTACCGGAACGCAGATGGCTCGGTGTCGGAGATGTGCGGCAATGGCGCCCGGCTGTTCGCCAAATACCTGCTCGAGGCCGGTCTCGAGTCCACCAGCACCTTCGATCTGGCCACCCGCGGCGGGTTGCGACGAGTGACCCGATCGCGATCCGGTGAATTGTCAGTGGACATGGGACCTGCCCGGCTCGGCGTGGAGTCGGTGGCCCGGATCGCCGGTGCGGAGTTTGCCGGGCGACAGGTCTCGATGACCAACCCGCACCTGGTCTGCCTCACCGAGGTGACGGTCAGTGCCCTCGACCTGTCCGGTCCTCCGATCGTCGACGGCGACCTATTTCCCGACGGGGTGAACGTCGAATTCGTCAACTTGCTCTCGGACACCCCTGCTGCTGCGCAGCTGCACGTCCGGATGCGGGTGCATGAGCGTGGGGTGGGGGAGACCCGGTCCTGCGGTACGGGCGCGTGTGCGACCGCCGCCCAGGTCCTGGCTCAGATCGGGCGAGACTCCGGCGAGGTCATCGTCGACGTACTCGGTGGCGAGGTTCGGGTGACGGTCACCCCGAACACCACCACTCTGAGCGGCCCCGCAGTGTTCGTTGCTTCCGGCGACATCGACCCCGACTGGTGGGCGATCTCCGAGTGAGCCGATCCCTCGCAGTGGGGATCAGACCCGCCCGACCTCGCTCTCCACGGCCGGTTCCTTGTGCGCGTCGTACTCCGCAGGCAGGTCGCGCATCGTCCGCAGCGGACTCAGGAAGACCGGCAGGAAGGCCAGGATGGAGCCGAGGGCTGCAATCCACAGGGTCGGCAGGGCCCCGTGCCACGCTCCGAGCGCACCGCCGACCAGGCCGCCGAGGGGCATCGTGCCGTACACCAGGAAGCGGATCGAAGCGTTCATCCGACCCAGCAGCGGGATCGGGCACAGCCGCTGGCGGAAGCTGACCTGCACGATGTTGTAGAGAACGACGAGGTAGCTGACGCCGGCCCACGACAAGGGCAGGAGGATTCCGGCCAGGCCCAGTGCCGAGAGGGGCACGAGCACTGCGAACGGGATCAGCAGCCCTGCGGCCAGCACGATCGATCGGCCGTCCCCGAAATACTTCGCGAACCGAGTTGTCGTCGCCGCGCCGATCAATCCGCCGACGGCACCGGCGGAGAAGGTCAGGCCGATCTGGGTGGCGTCGAAGCCGAGTTCGCGGACCATGAACAGGACCAACATGGTCGCCGTGACGGTCGAGAAGAAGTTCGACGTTCCAGTGCACGCCACGATCCGGCGCAGCAGCGGGTGACGCAGAACGAAGCTCAGCCCTTCGCCGATCTCGACCCGCAGCGAGCGACGGGTGCTTCGGTCGTGGATCGGCTCCTCGTGTCTGATCCGGCCGATGAACAGGGCCGATGCGATGAAGCTGAGCGCATCGAAGACGAACATCAGCGGGGCGCCAAGCACCTTGATCAGCAGGCCCGCCGCGCCTGGCCCGGCCACCTGAGCGACGGATTGGCTGATGGCCAGCTTGGAGTTGCCCTCCACGATCTGGGACTTGTCCACGATCGAGGGCAGATAGCTCTGATAGGCGACGTCGAAGAACACTGTCGCGATGCCGGTGACCAGGGCGACGGCGAACAGCTGCCAGAGGGTGAGCATGTCGAACGCATAGGCCAGCGGCAGTGACGCCAGGGCAACGGCGCGTACAAGGTCGTTGACCACCAGGACGCGCTTGCGCCGCCACCGGTCCACCCAGGCCCCGGCCGGCAGACCGATCACCAGAAAGGCCAGCGTCTCCAGGGCGATCAGAATGCCCATCTCGAACTCGGTCGCCGACAGGGTGATAACCGCGAGAATGGGCAACGCGATCTGGGTGATTTGCGTGCCGATCTGGCTGATCGTCTCGGCCGCCCAGAGCTGGCGGAAGTCGTGATGGTGGATCAGGCTGCGCTGGGGCGCGGGTTCGAGCGTGGTCATCGATGAGTTCCTCGGGGCTGGCGTCGCCGGGCCACCACTCTTGCCTCCGGCTTACCTGGGTGGCGCTGTCGAGCTTCGATCAGTGATTGGGAAATGTCAATCACTGATCTCGGATCCCGGTAGGCTCGCCCGGTGGCCGAACCCGAGTCCGCGAGAGGTCCGCACGTTCCGGACGGCGAGCGGCGCCCGGCCACCGAGGCGCAGGCCAGGGCGCTGGCCTCAGGTACCCGGCTGAGGATTCTTCGGTTGTGCCTGTCAGAGTCGTTGACCAACAAGGAGATCGCCACTCGACTGCGCAAGCATCCGGCCTCGGTGCTGCACCATGTCCGTACCCTGGTGGACACCGGATTCTTGGCAGTGGAGCCGATCCGACGCGGGTCGCGCGGTGCCCGGGAAGTGCCTTATCGTGCGACCGGGTTGTCCTGGATGGTCGAACTGGGCGATCAACCGACGCGGCAACAGGACGCACTGCTGGAAGCCTTTCTCGAGGAAGTGGCTGCGGTCGGCCAGGCTCGGCTGCAGAGCAGCCGGCTGGGACTGCGGCTACCGCCTGAACAGATCGAGGAGTTCCGCCAACGGCTGTTCGAACTGCTTGACGAATTCGCTCACCGCCGGATGGATCCAGACGGCCAGCGCTGGTCGTTCTATCTCGGAATGCACCCCGAATCCGAGTAACCGGCGTGCCTGTGCTGCCAAGTCGTGTCAGGCTGGGAAGAACATGACTGCTGCCAGATACCCCGCCCCCTCCGCCGATGCCGCCGACGTGCTTGCGCCTGAGCCGCCCGGCGAGCTCGATGAGATCGACGTCGAGCCGGAGACCACGACCCGCTGGGAGTCGCGGGTCGAGTCGACGTCGACCGGTGACCGTGACCTGGCCGACCGCGCGGCCCTGCGCCGGGTGGCCGGGCTCTCCACCGAACTCGCCGATGTCACCGAGGTCGAGTACCGCCAGCTGCGCCTGGAGCGGGTGCTACTGGTCGGCGTGTGGACCGAAGGCGGCGCCGGAGCCGCCGATCGGTCGCTGGCCGAACTCGCCGCGCTGGCCGAGACCGCAGGCTCGGAAGTCCTCGACGGCGTGATCCAGCGCCGTGACCGACCCGACCCCGCCACCTACGTCGGGTCCGGGAAGGTCACCGAGATCCGCGAATTGGTAGTGCACACCGGCGCTGACACGGTGATCTGCGACGGTGAGCTATCGCCCAGCCAACTGCGCAACCTCGAGCAGAAGCTCAAGGTCAAGGTCGTCGACCGTACGGCCCTGATCCTGGACATCTTCGCCCAGCACGCGCGCAGCCGGGAGGGCAAGACCCAGGTCGAGTTGGCCCAGTTGAACTACCTCGTCCCGCGGCTGCGTGGCTGGGGGGAGAGCCTGTCCCGCCAGGCGGGTGGACGTGCCGGCGGCGCGGGGGGTGGAGTGGGCCTGCGCGGACCGGGTGAGACCAAGCTCGAGACCGATCGTCGCCGGATCCGATCGCGGATCGCAAAGCTGCGCCGCGAACTCGCGCACATGGAGAGCACCCGCAAGACCCAGCGCCGCAGCCGGGATCGCAACGAGGTGCCTTCGGTCGCGATCGCCGGGTACACCAACGCCGGCAAGTCCAGCCTGCTCAATGCCCTGACCGGGGCCGGCGTGCTGGTGCAGGACGCGCTGTTCGCGACCCTGGATCCGACCGTACGGCGCACGCGCACCCAGGACGGCCGGGAGTTCACCCTCTCCGACACTGTGGGTTTCGTCCGTCACCTCCCACACCAGCTGATCGAGGCGTTCCGCGCCACGCTCGAGGAGGTCAGCGGCTCGGACCTGATCCTGCACGTGGTCGATGGAGCCGACGCCGACCCGATCGGTCAGATCAACGCCGTACATGAGGTGCTCGGCCAGATCGACGCGCTGGACGTCCCCGAGATCGTCGTGGTGAACAAGATCGATGCGATGACGCCCGAGGCGGTCACGAGGCTACGGGGAACGCTGCCCGACGCGCTGTGGGTCAGTGCGCGGGCCGGCGAAGGCATGGACGTGCTGCGGAATCGGCTGGCCCTGGCCCTACCGCGGCCGGAGGTGCAGGTGGACGTTCTGCTGCCCTACGACCGGGGTGATCTGGTCGCCCGGCTGCATCGGGACGGTGAGGTCCTGACCGAGGTGCACGAGGCAGCCGGGACCCGACTGTCGGCCCGGGTCGGTCCTGAATTGGCCGCGGTGCTCGAGGACCACGCCGCGCTCTGAGCTGTTTTAGGTCACGAACGAATCACAGGGCCGGTATCCTGAACTGGTGACTGTCGGTCCCCGCACCGACCGGCCCCTGGGTCTGGCAGTACGGCCGTCCCTGATGCTGGTCCTGGCGTCCTTCGCCGTGGCCAGCTTGCTCACCCTGGACCTGATCCTGAGCGGGCCGATGTCCCGGTTCGACGAGTTCGTCGCCGACCGGATCGGCCCGTGGCAGGTCGGCGACGATAACCCGCTCGTGTACGGGATCTGCTGGACCATCACCCAGATCGGCGGTCAGCGGGTCCTGATCCTGATCGTCATGGCGGGCCTGGTCGGTTACCTGTGCTGGACTCGGCGGACCCTGCAACCCCTCGCCCGCACGCTTCTTGCTCTCCTGCTGCTGACGATCACGGTGTACGCCTTCAAGTACGGACTGGGCCGCACGGCTCCGGAGTTTCCGGGAGGTTCTTTCCTGCACAGGGACGGGCAGAGCTATCCCTCCGGGCACACTGCCAACGCTGTGCTCATGTGGGGTCTGGCGACCTGGCTTGCCGTCTACTACGGGCTGCCGGTGCGCGTACAACGTCTGTTCGCGACGCTGTTCGTGGTCTCTCCGATCGCCTCCGCGGTCACCATGCTGCTGTTGAACTTCCACTGGGTCACCGACCTACTCACCGGTGCGGCGGTGGGTCTGATCCTGCTGTGGGTGGTCCACGTGGTCTTCGACGGCCCCCTGGGTAGGTGGACCGGCTTCCCGGACACTCGGGCCGATCGCATCCCGACGAGTTCGGTGTCCGCCTGAGGCGGTTCTGACGTGAGCACTGCGCCGATGCGTCGGGGTCAGATCGGCGCAGTGCTCTGTCTTGTTCCGCTGCTGGTCTCTGCGCCCGCCTGGGCCGAGCCGTCCGGCGACTACGGACCGCCCACCAGCCAATGCACGATCACCGATCCAGAGATCGACGAACTGTCCGGCCTGGTGGGGCTACCTGACGGTCAGATGTTGTTGGTCGAGGACAGCACTCCCGAGCCCCGGCCGGGCTCGACCTCGATCCTGATGTACCGGCTCGACCCGGCCTGTGCGGGCCAGGACGACGTTGTGGAGTACGACCAGGATCCGCGCGACAGCGAGGATCTGGCCTTCCGCGACAAAACGGTGTGGTTCGCCGACATCGGTGACAA
>Ga0136630_1000028_pt1 | contig 35971 bp, 33 predicted proteins | sample AntDrymUQ5682106_2_FD_105496 | JGI IMG/M metagenome (GOLD analysis project Ga0136630, IMG submission 105496) | Polar desert sand microbial communities from Dry Valleys, Antarctica - metaG UQ568 (21.06) | ecosystem: Environmental > Terrestrial > Soil > Desert | place: Antarctica: Dry Valley...
CGCGCGCGCGGACCCTGGACGGCGAGCATCGCGTAGTTGTCCAGCGCGTCGACGATCTCGACGTCCAGGCCGGCGGCGTGATCGCGGATCCAGGCGATGTCGCGGTCGTGGTTGGCGGCGTTCGTGACCGTCAGATAGCGGTCGGGGGCGAGCCGGTAGGTGAACAGATCGTCGAGCACCCCGCCCTCGTCGTTGCACAGCAGCGCGTACTGGGCGCCGCCGATGGCGATCTTCGACACGTCATTGCTGAGGACGCGCTGCAGCAAGGTCTCGGCGTCGGCACCGGAGACCTCGACCTCGCCCATGTGCGAGACATCGAAGATGCCGGCCGCGCTACGCACCGCGACGTGCTCGGCGCGAATCCCGGTCTCGTACTGGACCGGCATCTCCCAGCCCGCGAACGGCACGAGCTTGGCGCCCAGGCCACGGTGCAATTCGAACAGCGAGGTGCGCTTGAGCGTCGGCGACGGCACGGTTTGCAGGTTAGTGACGTCGTCCGAAGGTCGTCGGTTCCGACGACCGGAGGCCGAAACCTATTTTGTCCGAAGGTCGTCGGTTCCCACGACCGGAGGCCGTGTAACGTCGCCCTCAGGTCGCCGGGTTCCGGCGACCTGAGGGCGAAACACCTCCATTATCCCGCTTTGCGCCTGCGCAGCGCGCGCTCGAAGCCCGCCATCAGCGCGAAGCGATCGTCGAGCTGACCCAGCAGCTCGAGCATCCCCACGCCCGAGCGCAGCGGATCCGAGAGCAGCGTGTCGGCCGCGACGGCCGCCGCGAAGTCGACGTCGGGATCGGCTCGCTGCTCGCCGGTCGGCGTGTAGAAGCGGATGCCGATCCGCTTCATGACCTTGATGCACTCGTGCGCGATCAGGCTGTAGCCGACGGTCGTCGGGTGCACCCCGTCGAGACCGACGATGCCGCCGGCTTCGATGCCGTTCGGACCCGATCGCACGAACTCGGTCGTCGGCGTGTAGCCGAGTGCCTCGGTCAGCGCCGGCGGGAAGTCATACGGCGTCCACCACTCCGGCTGGGCTTCGGGCTGCTCGAAGTAACGCCGCACCGCCATCCGGTCCAGCACGCCGGAGAGGTCGACGAGGTGCCAGTCCAGGCCGGCGCTGCGTGCCCCGCGAACGGTGTCGCAGATCGCCTCGTTGTACTGGTCGATCGCACTGTCGACGGCGCGCGCCTGTGCGGCGGTGAGGTGTGGGTAGCGCGACGGATCGGCCAGGAAGCTCTCCTCCTTGACCCACGGCCGCCCGTAGAAGCGAAAGTAGCGCGAGCCGGCGTCGATCTTGCCGCCGAAGCCGCGCGCGAGCGGCGCGATCGTGACGTGCGGAACGGTGAGCCACAGGACGTGTCGCGCGCGGATCCGCCTGACCGCCTCGCCGACGGCGCGCAGCTCGGCGGCGAAGTGCGTCGGGCGCCAGACCGTGTAGGCCTCCTTGGCGCCCAGGCTCGCGTAGTCCAGGCGGCTCCACGTGACGTCGAGCGTCAGGACCGTGGGCAGCGCGTTGTTGGAGCCGAGGAAGACGATCAGGGTCTCGATGCCGTCCTCGTCGGCAAGCGGCGCGCCGTCGTCGCCGACCGCTCCGGCGCTGCCGAGCTGCGTTGCGGCCTCGATCGGCGTCAGCGCCCGCCCGCCGGCGTCGCGCGCGCTGTCGAGAACGCGCAGGGCAGCGAGCGCGGGGCTGTTCTCCGGCGCCGAGGGCCACGGTTTGTCGCGCGCATCGACGAGCTCGTCACGGCAGTTGTCGGCGTCGCGGGAGAGCGTGTCGCGCAGATCCCAGCCGAAGATCGCGAGGTTGTGGTTGATCTCGGGCGCGCGAGCGGCCCGTGCCGCAGGGCCGCGCTCCCAGAAGTCCTCGTGCGCCTCGAGCAGGCGGCGCGCGGCGAGCACGGTGTTCACAGCCTCGCCACGCTCGAGCTCGTCGCCGAACTCGCTCTCCAGCGCGCGCAGCAGCCATTCGAGGTCGAGCGGAAGGCCGCCGGGGCCATCGTAGAGCGGCACGCGGAAATCGCGCTCCCAGCCGAGCTCACGCGCGATCATCGCGGGATAGGACAGGCGCGTGTCGCGGATAGCGAAGTTCTTGAAGCCCTGTGTCAGCGAGTCGCCGATCGCGACGAGCCGATGGCGCGGCGTGCCGCGCGCCGGGCGCGGTGCAACCGGGATCCCGAGCGCCGAGTCGTCGACCGGTCGCCGCGCCTCGCGCGTGATGTCGACGTCGGCCGGCGTGCCCGGGTCAACGATCCCCGCCTCCATAGGGCGCGACGCTACCGGCGCGGCGACGCCGAGAGGAAAAGGTTTCGCTAGCGAAGGAAGCGGGGGATCTCGATCTCGTCGTCGTCGATCTCCAGCGAGGAACGCTGACGGTCGTCGATACGCGGACCGCGATCGGACACGCGCGCGTGGTCGCGGACGTCCTCGCGCGCGGTGCGCGGGCGAGCGCGCCCGTGGTCGAAGCCGGTGGCGATGACCGTCACGCGGACGTCGTCGCCCTGGGCTTCGTCGATGACGGCGCCAAAGATGATGTTCGCGTTCTGAGCCGCTGCCTCGCGAACGATCTCGGCAGCCTCGTTGACCTCGAACAGCCCGAGGTCCTTGCCGCCGGTCATGTTCAGCAGAATCCCGGTCGCCCCCTGGACGTTCTCCTCGATCAGCGGGCTGGAGATCGCGATGCGCGCCGCCTCGGCGGCGCGGTTCTCGCCGTTGGAGCTGCCGATGCCCATCAGCGCCGAGCCGGCGTCCTGCATGATCGTGCGCACGTCGGCGAAGTCGAGGTTGATCAGGCCGGGAATCGTGATCAGGTCGGTGATTCCCTGCACGCCCTGACGCAGGACGTTGTCCGCCTCGCGGAAGGCGTCGATCATCGTCGTGCGACGCTCGACGACCGACAGCAGCTTCTCGTTGGGAATCACGATCAGCGTGTCGACGACCTCGCGCAGGCGCTCGATGCCCTCGTCTGCTTGGCGCGTGCGCTGGCTGCCCTCGAACTCGAAGGGCTTGGTCACGACGCCGACGGTCAGCGCGCCAATTTCGTTCTTTGCGATCTCCGCGATGACCGGGGCCGCGCCGGTGCCGGTGCCACCACCTTCGCCGGCCGTGACGAAGACCATGTCCGCGCCCTTCAGCGCCTCCTTGATGTCATCGCGCGACTCGGCGGCCGCGCCGAAGCCGACCTCGGGGTTGGCGCCGGCGCCGAGACCCTTCGTCAGCTCGTGCCCGATGTTGAGCTTGATGTCCGCATCGGTCATCTGCAGTGCTTGGGCATCCGTGTTGGCCGAGATGAACTCCACGCCGCGCAGACCCGCGTCGACCATGCGGTTGACGGCGTTGGTTCCGCCGCCGCCTACACCGACGACCTTGATGACCGCGAGATAGCTGCTGGACTCCATGAGAAAATTCGTCCGACCCTTGAGTTAGCGTTGAGAGAGTAATGCTCCCCGGCGAGGCGCTGCGGAAATCACAGTAAGCACGGGCCGGAACGGATGTCAACGCGAAGTCTACTCACGCACGAACGATTGCAAAACGCTCGAGTCTCAACCTGTGCAGGAGGAAAGCGCTCAGACTGCTATCAACCTACACTAGAGGTTGAGTCTTCGCGGTCGCTGGCGGCGACGCCCCCGGCGACCGGTCGCTCGGGCAGCCGCAGGTCGACATAGGTCGCGCCGCGGGTTGCGCTGTCGGCGAGCAGGCGCGCCGCTGCGGACCACTTCGCCACGCGCCGCCCGCCACCGCCGAAGTAGAGCTTGGGCCCGTCATGCAGCAGGGCGATGAGGTTGCGCTGGGAGACCACCATCCGTTCCACGCGGGCTCGAAGCGCGACCGGCGCAGCGGCCAGCAGACGCACGGCTCGTGCGACCCCCGGGTCGCGCACGCGGTCACCCCCGGGGAGCGTGCGCAGCGCGACGACGGCCAGACCGTCCGTGGGGCTGCCGCGCAGCAGGGTGCCATCGGAGGCGACGGCGATGCCCTGACTGCCGGCTCGCAACACCGCCACCGGCTCGTAGGCATTGACCGTGATCCGCAGCTTGTGCGGGAAGTCGGTCTGGGTGCTGACGTTCTGTACGACCGGATAGGCCTTGGTCGCGTCCTTCAGCTCGTCCTCGCGCACATGCAGCGTGGTCATGTCCTGCGCCGCCGACTCAAGCCGCGCGCGCACCGCGCCGGCCTGCGGGCCCTCGATGCCGGTAACCGTGACGTGCTGCACGCGTACGAGCGAGCTGTCGCGCAGCCACAGCCCGAGCGGGGCCAGGACTGCGAGCAGCGCCGCGCTGATGAGGACCACGCGCAGGCGGCGGCGAGCGAAGCGGGCCATCGCCTGACTCTTCGCCGCGCGCGGCGCTGCCCCTGCCCGGTGATCCAGCTGCGGGCAACCATCTAGCCTGCGCGGCGATGCCCGTGGACCCCACGCTCAGCGAGCTGACGACGCTGCGGCTCGGCGGCCCGGCCGGGCGCCTGCTGCAGGCGCGCGCGGAGCAGGAGGTCGTCGCTGCGGTGCGCGCGGCCGACGCCTCCGGCGAGCCACTGCTCGTGCTCGCCGGAGGCAGCAACGTCGTCGTCGCCGACGCGGGCTTCTCCGGCGCCGTCGTGCAGATCCTCACGCGCGGGATCGCGCGCAGCGAGCTTGCCGACGGTCGCATGCGGCTCGACGTGCAGGCCGGTGAGAACTGGGACGCGCTTGTCGCCGCGTGCGTGCAGGACGGCCTGGCCGGCGTCGAGGCGCTGTCCGGGATACCGGGCTCGGTGGGCGCCACGCCGATTCAGAACGTCGGCGCCTACGGCCAGGAGGTATCGCGCGTGCTCGTCGGCGTGCGCGCGTACGACCGCGTCAGCGAGGAGAGCTGCGTGCTGGCGCCCGAGGACTGTCAGTTCGCATATCGCTCGAGCGTCTTCAAGCGCCACCCCCACCGCTGGGTCATCCTCGAGGCCTCCTATGCACTGGCGCGCCGCGAGCTGTCCGATCCGGTTCGCTACGCCGAGCTGGCAAGGCGGCTGCAGATCGAGCTCGGCGCGCGCGCACCGCTCGGCGACGTGCGCGCTACGGTCCTCGAGCTGCGCCGCGGCAAGGGAATGGTGCTCGACCCCGACGACCCCGACTCGGTCAGCGCGGGATCGTTCTTCACGAACCCGATTCTCGACGAGCGGGCGTTCGCCGAGCTCGAGCGCCGCGCCGCATCGCGACTCGGCCCCGGCGCCGCGCCGCCGGCATGGCGCCATCCCGACCGCAGCGTCAAGACGTCGGCCGCATGGCTGATCGAGCGTGCCGACTTCGCGCGCGGGCACGGCAATCCCGACGGCATCGCGATCTCCTCCAAGCACACGCTCGCCCTCACCAACCGCGGCGCCGGCACGGCCGCTGAGCTCGTTGCGCTCGCGCACGAGATTGCCGGCGGCGTGCGTGACGCCTTTGGCGTCGAGCTGGTTCCCGAGCCGGTGTTCGTCGGGCACCGGTGGCAGATGCCTGCTGCTACGGTCGGGCCGTGAGCGCTGCTCGTGGTTTCCTACGCCCGGTCGCGGCCGGCGCAGCGCTCGGCGCACTGCTGCTGGCCGGATGCGGAGGGTCGGACGAAAAGAAGCCGAAGCCGAGGGCCACGCAGCCACCCGCCGACCGCACACAGCGCACCGAAGCAGGTGCCCGAGCCACCCTGCGCGAGTACGCGGCCGCGTTCACATCGTCCGACGCCAAACGGACGTGCGACCTGCTGGACCCCACGGTCGTGCCGCTCAAATCGGCATCCAAGCAGCGCTGCCGGCGCGAGGTGGGGCGCCTAAAGGACACCATCACGCCGCAGGGCGCGGCGGCCCTGCGCCAGGGCTTTGCGGCGCTCAAGCCCGCCGTCAGCGACAACGTCGCGACGCTGCCGGGCAACGACAACCTGTCGTTGCGCTACATCGACGGGCGCTGGTACGTGACGCTCGCACCGTCCGACTGCTCGGCGACCGCAACGTCCCCGCGCTCGTCGCGCGGATCCTGACGCTGAACGTCATCGGTCCGACGATGACGGTGAACGCTGCGCGACGAGCCGGCGCCCCAGCTCGTCGATGTTGCCGGCGCCCATGACGAGGCACACGTCGCCGTCGCGCAGCGTCGCGCGCAGCAGGCCCTCGGCGGCGGTGAAGTCCGGCGCCCAGACCACCGGCCGGCCGGCCGCGGCGTCGGCAGCCGTCTCGGCGATCAGCAGGCCGCTGACGTCGGGGAAGTCCTCCGCGCGCTCGCGCGAGGGATAGACGTCGAGCACGCAGGCGGCGTCGGCGAGCGCCAGCGCGGCACCGAACTCGCGGCCGAGCGCCTGCGTGCGCGAGTACAGATGGGGCTGGAAGACGGCGACGACGCGCCGGCGCCCGAGCGTGCGAGCCGCCGCGATGGCGGCGCGCACCTCCGTCGGGTGGTGGGCGTAGTCGTCGACGACGAGCGCGCCGGCGGCCGTCTGGCCCAGTGCTTCGAAGCGTCGCCCGGCGCCCTGGAAGTCCGCCAGCGCGCCGGCCAGCGCCTGCGGCGCCACGCCTGCGACCGCGCACGCCGTCAGCGCCGCGGCCGCGTTGGCGACGTTGTGCGCGCCCGGCACCGACAGCACGACGCGCTGACCGGCCCAGCCGAAGCTCGCTCCGCCGGCGTGCAGCGTGATGTCGGTCGCCCCGAAGAAGGCCGCCTCGGCGATGCCCTCGCGGTCGAGGAACGCGACGGTGTCGTCGCTGTCGCCGACCACCACGCGCATGCTCGCGCGCAGGAACGCGCCGAAAGCCCGCTCGAGCTCGACGTGCGACGCGTAGCTCGTGTGATGGTCGAGCTCGATGTTCGTGACGACGGCGATCTCGGGCTCGAGCTCCAGAAACGAGCGGTCGGACTCGTCGGCCTCGACGACGAGCCAGTCGCCGCTGCCCAGCGCCGCGTTGGTGCCCCGCCCGGGCTCGCCCGGTCGGCGCAGCTCGCCGCCGATCACGTAGGACGGCTCCTGCCCGAGCGCGAGCAACGCGTGCACGGCCATCGACGCGGTCGTCGTCTTGCCGTGCGTACCGGCGACCGCGATCGTCCGGCGCAGGCCGCTGACCTGCGCGAGCAGCGTGCCGCGGTGCAGCTCGCGCAGCGCTCGCTCGCGTGCCGCGGCGCGCTCGGGATTGGAAGCCGCGATCGCCGTCGAGATCACGAGCTCGACGCCGGCGCCGTCCGGGACGTTGGCCGCCGCGTGGCCGAGCCGTGGCTCGATGCCGGCCGCACGCACGCGCGCGAGGTATGTCGACTCGGCGCGATCGGAGCCCGTCACCTGCGCGCCGAGCGCGCGCGCCACTAGCGCCAGGGCGCTCATGCCCGCCCCGCCGATGCCGACGAAGTGCAGCTGCCGCCGGCTCCAAGCGCCGCTCGCCGGACGCGCTCCACCGCGCCCGCTTTCGCCGTCGTTCACGCGGAGCGCTTTCGCGCTGCCGCCAGCAGCTCGTCGGCGATCCGCTGCGCGGCGTCCGGTCGAGCGAGCGCCGCCGATGCGGCCGCCATCGCGGCCAGGCGCGAGCGATCGCCGAGCAGTGCTCCCACCTCCTGGCCCAGGCGCGACGGCGTCAGCTCGCGGTCGCTGATGACGACGGCGGCCCCGGCGTCGGCCATCCAGCGCGCATTGGAGCTCTGGTGGTCGGCCGTCGCGTGCGGATAGGGCACGAGGATCGCCGGCTTGCCGGCAGCCGCGATCTCGAAGATCGATCCGCCCGCGCGCGCGACGCACAGGTCACAGGCCGCCAGCGCCTGCCCGAAGTCCTCGATGTAGGCGCGCAGGTCGTAGCGCGCGCCCGAGACGCGCTCGCGCAACGCCGCGTAGTCGCGCTCGCCGGCCGCGTGCAGGATCGCAAACGGCGCCGCGAGGAACGCCTCCACCGCGGCCTCGTTGATCGTGCGCGCACCGAGCGAGCCGCCGAAGACGAGCACGCAGGGCTCGCCCTCGCGCAGGCCGAAGCGCGCCCGCGCGGCTGCGACGTCGGTCGCCGGCGGCGGCACGGGCCGGCCCGTGATGACGTAGCGCGCCCCGCTGCGCCCGCTGATCGGGAAGGCCAGGCAGACGCGTCTGGCCAACGGCGCGAGCAGGCGGTTGGAGATCCCGAGGTGGCTGTCGGCCTCGGCCAGGACGAGCGGCGTGCGCAGCGCGGCAGCCGCCAGCCCGACCGGTCCGGCGACGTAGCCGCCGCCGCCGAGCACCGCCGCGGGGCGCAGCTCGCGCACGATCCGCGCTGCCGCGCCGATGGCGCCCGCCGAGCGTGCCAGCGCGCGCGCCGCTCGCAACGGGTTGGTGCGGCTGAGGCCCTCGACGCGGATCGTCCGCAGCTCGTAGCCGGCGTCGGGGACCAGCCGCGCCTCGGCGCGCTCGCCGCCGACGAACGTGACCTCGGTCCCGGCCGCCGTCAGCCGCTCAGCGACCGCCAGCGCGGGCACCACGTGCCCGGCCGTCCCACCGGCTGCGATCAGGACCCTGGGCACGGGCAGATCCTTGCGCATCCTCCCGACCCGAGTCGGGCTCGGGCAGCGCTGCCAGATGGCTGGGGCTGCGCGTCGCGATGTTGAGCAGCAGGCCCATCGTCGCCAGCAGCACGAGCAGGCTGCTCGAGCCCGACGAGATGAACGGCAACGGAACGCCGGTCAGCGGCGCGATCCCGAGCACCGCGAAGACGTTGAGCAGCGCCTGGCAGAGGATCAGCGCCGTCAACCCGGCGGCCAGCAGCTGCGCGTAGCGCGTGACCGCCGCCTTGGCCGTGCGCAGCCCGGCGTAGCCGATCAGCCCGTAGAGGAACAGCACGCCGCAGATGCCCGCGACGCCGAGCTCCTCGCCGATGACGGCGAGGATGAAGTCGGTGTGCGCTTCGGGCAGGTAGAAGACCTTCTGCACGGACTCGCCGAGACCGACGCCGAAGAGGCCGCCCGAGCCGAGCGCGATCTGGCCCTGAACGGCCTGAAAGCCGATCGAGTCCGAGTGCGCCCAGGGGTTGAGGAAGGCCGTCAAGCGCGCCGCGCGGTAGGGCTCGATGAGCACGAATACGAGCACCAGCGCGGCGCCGATGCCGGCCATCGTGTAGAGCGCCCGCAGCGGCACGCCGGCGACGAGCAGCAGCGTGAACAGCGTGAAGGCGATCACGAGCGCCGTGCCGAGGTCGGGCTGGGAGGCGATCAGCAGGATCGCCGCGCCGCTGACGACGAGCATCGGGCTGCGGATGCTCAGCAACCCGCGCAGCTTTGACGGGTGCGCGGCGAGCAGGCTCACGCTGTAGAGCACGAGCGCGAGCTTCATCAGCTCGGAGGGCTGAAACTGCAGCGGACCGGCGCCCAGCCAGCGCTGCGCCCCGTTGATGCGCACGCCGACGCCGGGCAGCTTGACGGCCACCAGCAGCACGAACGAGATCACCAGCAGCGCCGGCGTCACCCGGCGCACGAAGTCCAGTCCGCCGCCGCGCGCGAGCAGCTGCATGGCGACGAGCCCGAGCCCGCCGTAGATGAGGTACTTGACGAGGTAGCCGGTCCCGTCGCCGCCGCTCTCCAGCAGCGTCCGCGCCGACGAGGCGCTGTAGACCATCACCGCGCCCGCGGCGAGCAGGCACAGCGTCGCTGTGAGCAGGATGTTGTACTCGACCGGCTTGGGGGCGCGTTTATTGGCGGTCTGAGGCCCGGCGGCAAAGGCCATCAAAGCGCTCTTCGACGGCCATGCCGGGAGTCCTCGTCAGGGGCGGCTTGCGAGCGGCTTACCCTTGCGCTCCTGCAGCGCCAGCATCACGCTGATGAGGAGGATCAGCAGACCGGAACCGAGGAAGGCGAAGAAGCCGAGCGGCGTCACGGCGATCACGGCCAGCACGATCGCGATCCCGCCGATCCACTTCGGCAGCGCGCCGTGGCGCAGCACCGAGAGTCCGGTCGCGAGCAGGAAGATCTGAAGCCCCATCGCGAAGACCACGAAGTCGTAGTTGTACAGCGCACCCAGTGCCTGCACCGCGGCCGGGTCGATGTCGTCCGCCGTCTCGGCCAGCCCGAAGGTGATCGTGCTGTCAATCGCTATTCCGGCCGCGAAGATGATCATGCCGGCGAAGGCGACCGAGGAGAGGATGCCCCCCGGACCTTCGGCCTCGAGCAGCACCTGTCGCAGGTAGCCACCGAAGAACACGAACAGGGTCCCGGCGATCGCCGCCAGGGCTGCGCCGACCATCTTCGCATCCTTGTTGTCGGCGTAGAAGTCGACGATCTCTCTTGCCGAGTCCTCGGTCACGTCGGGTGGCTCGCCGCCGAGCACGAACCCGACGATCAAAAGTACGACGAAGGCAGCGCCCGTAAGTGGAACCAGCCAGACTGTCCTTGCGCATTGCATTCCTCCTGTTGTCTACGCACCGGGATGTGGAGTGCGAGTATCTCCGCGCCGGCGGGCAGAAAGCAACGCCCGCCCCACATTTGCCGGGGAGGCGGCGCGCCGTCAGCCGACGAGCGCCTTGAACGCGCGGCCGCGCGCCTCGAAGTCGTCGAACTGGTCGTGGCTCGCGCAGGCCGGCGACAGCAGCACCACCTCGCCCGCGCGGGCCGCGGCGCTCGCGGCCGAGACGGCCGCCTGAAGGTCGCCGCAGCGCAGGCCGCCGACCTCGCGCTCGAGCCTGGCGGCGTCCTCGCCGATCAGATAGACGCCATCGGCGCGATCGCGCAGTGGGCTGAAGTCCTGGCCCTTGCCCTGCCCGCCGAGGATCAGATGGACCGGTGCCTCGAAGCTCGCCAGCGCGACGAGCGTCGACGCCACGTTCGTGGCCTTGGAGTCGTTGACGTAGAGGACGCCGTCGCGGCGGGCGACCTCCTCGAGGCGATGCTCGACGCCGCCGAAGCTGCGCAGGCCCGCACGCACGGCCTCGCGATCGATGCCGCGCGCGAGCGCGATCGCCGCCGCCGCGGCCGCGTTGGCGCGGTTATGCGCCCCGCGCAGGCCGATCTCGTCGTGGGCGACAAGCGGCTCGTCATCCCACCACAGGTGGCCGGCGCGGTCGTCGAGCTCGCCGCCGGGGCCGAACGGAACGCGCCGCGCACAGCCGCCGAGGTCGTCGATCGCGATCCCGGCCGGCGCGACCGCGATGTCGTCGTTGCCCTGGCGCGCGAAGACGAGCAGCTTCGCCTCGAGGTAGTCCTCGAAGCTGCCGTGGCGGTCGAGGTGGTCGGGCTCGAGGTTGAGCAGCACCGCGCCCTCGGCAGCGAACGCGAGCGTGTCCTCGAGCTGAAACGAGCTCGCCTCGCAGACGACGACGGCAGCGGGATCCAAGCCGCCGACAAGGCTGCTGACGGCGGTGCCGACGTTGCCGGCCACCGCGACCGAGAGGCCGGCCTCGCGGTGGATGTGGCCCAGCAGCTCGACCGTCGTGGTCTTGCCGTTGGTCCCTGTGACGGCGACGAACTCGTTGGACAGCAGCCGCCAGCCGAGCTCGAGCTCGCCGAGCACCGGGATCCCGCGCTCGCGGGCGGCCGCGACGACCGGCGCTCGGCGCGGGACGCCGGGCGACTTGACGACCGCGCGCGCGCCGGGGAGCTGGGCGAGGCCGTCGGTCTCGACATGTGCCTCGAGGCCGCCGGGAACGTCCGGGCGTCCCGCGTCGACTGCGACGACCCGCTCGCCGCGCGCCTGCAGGGTGCGTGCCGCGGCGATCCCCGAGCGCGCCAGGCCGACGACGAGCCACGGGCCCGGCGGCAGCGGTGGGCGCTCGCGCATCGCCTAAGCGACCGACTGCTGGTACAGCGTGAATCCGATCGCGCTGCAGATCGCGGCGACGATCCAGAAGCGCAGGATGATCTTCGTCTCCGACCACGCCATCAGCTCGAAATGGTGGTGGATCGGCGCCATCAGAAAGACGCGCTTGCGGAAGGTCTGAAAGGAGAAGACCTGGATCAGCACGCTCAGCGCCTCGACGACGAAGATCCCCCCGATCAGGATCAGCAGGATCTCGGTCTTGGTCATGATCGCCAGCCCGGCGATCGCGCCGCCGATCCCGAGCGAGCCGGTATCGCCCATGAAGATCGTCGCCGGGAAGGCGTTGAACCACAGAAAGCCCACGCAGGCGCCGACGAGGCACGACGACAGCAGCGCCAGATCCTTCTGGCCGGCGGTGATGAAGGTGATGCCGATGTAGGCCAGCAGCACGATCGCAGCGCAGCCGGCGGCCAGCCCGTCCAGGCCGTCGGTCAGGTTGACGGCGCTCGTCGTGGCGGCGAGGACGATGTAGATCAGGATCAGGAACGGGATCCCGGCGAGGAAGCCGAGATCGATCTGGTAGTCGATCACCCGCAGCCGCAGCGTCTGGGGCAGGCCGACCTTCTCGGTGGCGATCCACCACAGCCCGACCGAGATCAGGATCGTGATGCCGAGCTTCGCACGCGCGCTGAGCCCGAGCGAGCGCCGCCGCACGATCTTGATGTAGTCGTCGGCGAAGCCCAGCAGCGCGCAGCCCATCGCGGCCCCGTAGACGCCGACCGCCCGCCAGTCGTAGTCGGACATGATCAGAAACGGGATCGAGATCGCCGTGAAGATGATGATCCCGCCCATCGTCGGCGTGCCGGCCTTGGCGTGGTGGCCCTCGGGGCCCTCGGTGCGGATGAACTGGCCGAACTCGCGCTCGCGCAGGAACTGGATGAACTTCGGCGACAGGAAGATGCAGATCAGCAGCGCGACCGTGCCGGCGATGAGAACCTCGCCCATCTAGTAGGTCTTCTCCGTCGCCGCCAGCAGGTGCTCGGCGACGACCTCCAGCCCGACGCCGCGCGAGGCCTTGATCACGACCGTGTCGCCGGGGCGCAGCAGCTCGCGCGTCAGCTCAGCGGCCGCCGCGGCATCCTCGACGCGGTGCAGCTCACCATCGAAGCGCTCGCCCATGTGCGCGGCGAGCGGGCCGACGGCGACGAGCACGTCGATGCCCGCCGCGCGCGCGTGGTCGCCGATCTGCGCGTGGTAGTCGGCCTCCTCGGGCCCCAGCTCGAGCATGTCTCCGAGCACGGCGATCTTGCGACCCGATGCGGACACGGCGAGGTCGTCCAGGGCGGCGCGCATCGACATCGGGTTGGCGTTGTAGCAGTCGTTGATGACGAGCACCTGGCCGGGCAGCTCGATCCGCTGCCCGCGCAGGGCGCTGAGCGTCACCTCGAGCCGCCCGCTCGGCTTCACCCCCAGCGCGCGCGCCGCGGCCAGCGCGGCGAGTGCGTTGCGGCGCATGTGCGCCGAGCTGAAGGGCAGCTCGAGGTCGCCGAGCTCCGACACGTCGCCGCCCGGGCCGAAGGTCACGATCTCGAGGTCCGTGCGCAGGTAAGCGTCGAGCAGCGGCTCGCTGACGGGCAGTACCGCCGTCGCTCCGGCTCGCAGGCCGGCGATCAGCTCGGCCTTGGCGGCCGCGACGGCCTGCAGCGATCCCAGCAGCTCGAGGTGCACCGGCCCGACGTTGACGATCACGCCGACATCGGGCTCGGCGATCGCGGCCAGCTCGGCGATCTGGCCCGCGCCCCGCATCGCCATCTCGAGCACGAGCGCCTGCGTCCCCGCGGGTGCTCCGAGGATCGTCAGCGGCAGGCCGATCTCGGTATTGAGGTTCTGCGCGCTGGCAACGACGCTGCGTTGCTGCGCGAGCATCGCCGCGAGCAGGTCCTTCGTCGAGGTCTTGCCGGTCGAGCCGGTGATGCCGACGACCTGTGCGCCGAGCTCGCGCCGCCAGGCGCGCGCCAGGCGCTGCAGTGCGCCCAGCGGCTCGTCGCTGATCAGCACCACGGGCACCGCGTGCTGCGCGTCGAGCGACTGCGCGTGCTCGCCCGCCACGAGCACGCCCCAGGCGCCCTGCGCGAGCGCCTGGCCCGCGTGGCGCCCACCGTCCGTGCGCGTTCCCGGCAGGCCGACGAAGAGGTCGCCTGGGCCGACGTCGCGCGAGTCGATCGTGACCCGCGCCGGGCCCGCCGCAGCGCCAGCGCCGCTTGGCGCGGGACCGGCGCTGGGCGCGGCCAGACGGGCGCCGGCGGCGTCGGCGAGCTGCTCAGGCGACCAGTCGCGCACGCAGCGCCTCGCGGGCAACCGTGACGTCGTCGAAGGGCAGCTTGCGCCCGCCTTCGAACTCCTGACCCTGCTCGTGGCCCTTGCCGGCGATGACGACCACGTCGCCGGGCCGCGCCAGCGCGACCGCGCGCTCGATCGCGACATGGCGGTCGACGATCGCCTCGGTGGCCGAGCGGTCCTCGATGCCGGTGAGGATCTGCTCGACGATCGCGCCAGGATCCTCCGAGCGCGGGTTGTCCGAGGTCACGATCGTCAGATCGGCCAGTTGCGCGGAGATCGCGCCCATCTGCGGGCGCTTGCCGCGGTCGCGGTCGCCGCCGCAGCCGAAGACGCACAGCAGCTGGCCGCGCGTCAGCGGCCGTGCCGCGGCGAGCACGTTCTGCAGCGAGTCGGGCGTGTGCGCGTAATCGACCAGCACGGCGAAATCCTGGCCGGCGTCGACCGGCTCGAAGCGTCCGGGCACACGCCCGGACTCGGGCAGCGCGGCGACGATCGTCTCGTCGTCGACGCCGAGCGCGCGTACCGCCGCGACGGCGCCGAGCACGTTGAGGACGTTGAAGCGCCCGGGCAGCGGCGCGCGCAGCTCGAGGCCGCCGGCGCGGAACGTCGAGCCCGCGAAGTCGCTGCGGACGTCGGTGGCGCGCAGGTCGGCGTCCGCGTTGTCGATGCCGACCGTGATCACGCGGCCGTCGAGCTCGGCCGCCAGGCGCGCGCCGTAGGGGTCGTCGATGTTGACGACCGAGACCTGCGGGCCGGCCTCGCCCGTTCCCGCGGAGGGGGTGAACAGCCTGCGTTTGGCGACGAAGTAGTCCTCCATCGTGGGATGGAAGTCGAGGTGGTCCTGCGTCAGGTTCGTGAAGATCGCCACCGCCCAGTGGATCGCCTCGGCGCGGCCCAGGGCGAGCGCGTGGCTGGAGACCTCCATCACGCATTCGCTGTCGCCGGCGGCGAGCATCTGCGCGAACGTCGCCTGCAGGTCGATCGCCTCGGGAGTCGTGCGCGCGACTTCGTGCTCGGCGCCGCCGACGATCGAGGTGACCGTGCCAAGCAGGCCCGTCCGGCGGCCCGCGGCCTCCAGCAGCGAACGTACGAGATAGGCGCTCGTCGTCTTGCCGTTGGTTCCGGTGATGCCGATCGTGCGCAGCGTCGCCGTGGGATCGCCGTGCAGCCCTGCGGCAGCGGGCGCCATCGCCGCGCGCACGTCGTCGACGATGACCTGTGGAACGTTGACCTCGAGCGGGTGATCGACGACGAGCGCAACCGCTCCGCGGCGAACTGCGTCGTCGGCGAAATCGTGCCCGTCGCGGGTGTAGCCGCGGACGCAGAAGAAGACGGTGCCGGGCTGCACCCGGCGGTTGTCGTAGGCGAGCGCGGTGACCTCGACGGGCGGACTGCCGGAGGCCGCGTCGCCGAGCACCTCGCGCAGCGTCATCTCGGCGAATGGTAGTGAGCGAGCCGGTCGCTGGCGGGTCCGCGCAGCTGCGCGGGTGTGCCGCCAGCGGCACACGCTCCGCGTGGCGGTGCCTGAGCGTGCGGCGAAAACAGCATCACTGAAGGAGAAGGGGCGGCGGTGCCTCTCTCGAGGAACGGCGGCTCCGCGGCGGAGCGGGGCTCCGCGGGGGTGGGACGAGAAACGACGACATGCTGGACGTTTCTCGTCACACCCTGACCAGGGCCGGACTCACCGACGTGGCCGGGTGATACGACCCGGCACGTTTCCTCGGTGATGCTGTTCGCCGGCGGCCACAAGCCAAATTGGCTCCGCCCACCCGCGTTCGCAACCGCCGCTCACCCCGGCGCGATGCCCAGGTACGGCAGCGCGAAGCGCATGATCTCCTGGAAGGCCGGAGCGGCGACCTCCGAGCCGTAGATCTCGCCGCGCGGCTCGTCGACCATCACGGTTACGAGCAGCTTCGGACGCCGGGCGGGCGCGAAGCCGGCGAACGAGGCGATGAAGCGCGTCTCGGAGTACTCGCCCTTGTTCGGACCGGTCGTCTCGATCTTGTTGGCCGTGCCTGTCTTGCCGGCCAGCGAATAGCCCTCGATCGCAGCCTGGCTGGCGGTTCCGCCGGCCTCGAGCACGCCTTCGAGCATCGTGCGGATCTGGGCGGCGGTGCGCGTGGAGATCACGCGCCGCCCGCGCGGCTGCGCCGTCGGCTTGCCACCGCTGCGCGAGATGATCCGCGGGCGCATCAGCGTGCCGCCGTTGGCAATCGCCGAGTAGGCGGTCGCGAGCTGCATCGGGGTCACCGACTCGCCCTGCCCGATCGGCAGGTTGCCCATCGAGGAGCCCGAGTAGCGGTCCAGCGCGAGCACCTGACCGGTCTCCTCGCCGGGCAGCTCGATGCCGGTGCCGCGGCCGAAGCCAAAGCGCCGCACCCAGCGGTCAAAGCGCCGCTCGCCGAGCCGCTGGCCGACCCGTACGGTGCCCACGTTGCTGGACTGCGACAGGATCTGCGTCGTCGTGAGGTCGACCGCGCCACGGTCGTGCGCCTCGCCGATCTCGCGGTCGGCAACCGTGATCGTCGGCGGCAGGTGGAAGTAGTCGTCGGGCTTGACGACGCCCTCCTGCAGCGCGCCCGCGACCGTGAAGGCCTTGAACGTCGAGCCGGGCTCGTAGTTGAAGCCGACGGCGCGGTTCTGCGACGCGTACGGCGGCGCCCCGCCGAGGTCGTTGGCATCGACGCGCGGCCAGTTGGCCATCGCGCGGATCGCACCGCTGTGCGGGTCCATGACGACGGCGGTAGCACCCTTCGGCCGCCACACCGCGCCGACCTCGGCGAGCACGTCCTCGACCTTGTCCTGAAGCTGGGAGTCGAGCGTCAGCTGCAGATCCCGACCCGAGACGGCGCGCTTGGTCTCCTGCACGTTGATCGGCTCACCGAGCGCGTCCTTGACGATCCGCCGCTTGCCGTCCTCGCCGCCGAGCAGGCTGTCGCGCGCGTACTCCACGCCCGACAGGCCTTCGCCATCGGTGCCGACCGCGCCGAGCACCTGCGAGGCCAGCCAGCGCCGCGGGTACGCGCGGCGCGATGTCGGGATCAGCTGCACGCCCTCGAGCTTGAGCTTGCGGATCGACGCCGCTTTCGTGCCCCCGACCTTGCGCGCGAGGTAGACGAATCCGGTGTCGCGACGGCTGAGCTTGCGCAGCAGCTCGGCCTGCGTGAGATCGACGTACGGCCCGAGCTGCTTGGCGACCTTCAGGGGCGACTTGATCAGATACGGCGAGACCGCGACGTCCGCCGCCGGCTCGGAGACCGCCAGCTCGACGCCGCGCCGGTCGCTGATCGTGCCGCGCCGTGCCGGCACCTGCAGCTCGTCGACCTGCTGCGTCGCCGCGGCGCGCTGAAGCGAATTGGCCTGAACGCCGCCGAGCCACATCGTCCGGGCGGCCGCGATCAACAGGAGCGCGAGGAAGAGCGCGAAGAGCAGGCCGATGCGCCGCTCGGTCAGACCCACCGGCCTAGTGCTCCCTTCGCCGGGGTGATTGCACTAGGGACCCGCAGCGGTCGGAGAGGAGGACGGCGGTGTCGCCCCACCGGATGCGGGCGGCAGCGAGCCCGCCGGCGTGCCGCCTGCGGCGGGCGGTGCCTGCGCGGTGGCGCTCTGCGCGGCCGGCGCGGCGCCGCCGGTGCCGGTGGGTGCGCTCTGCGGAGCGCCAGTCGGCTTGGGGACGCCGCCGGCGGCGGACGCGACGACGGCGCTGTCGGCCTGTGGCACAGCGGGCAGCGCCCCATTGGGCGTCTGCGCGAGCGCGCCCGGCTGCGGTGCGCGCATGTTCCTGGCGGCGCGACGGCCGTCGCGCTCGAGGTCACCGGCGCGCAGGTAGTGCACGTCCACCGGCGCCGGCATGACGAAGCCCTTCTCGGTTGCCATGCGCTGGATGCGGTCGGTCGCGCTCAGCTGCGAGATGTCCAGGCGCAGCGCCGAATTGCTGCGCTCGAGCGTCGACATCGCGTTGACGGCGCGGCTGATGCCCGTGTTGAGCTTGAGCAGCGAGACCTGCATCGCGACGATGCCGATCAGGCCGCAGCCGAGGATGACGATCCAGACTCGGCTGCGCACAAGGCGATCCATCGCGCGGCTGCCCGAGACGCCGAGCGCCAGGCCCGCGGCGCGCGAGGCGATCGCGGCGCCGCCGCCGGCGACCGCCCGCAGTGGGCGCGGCGAGGGCAGCAGTCGCGGTCGCGGATCGAGCGTGCGCGCGTCGTGGCCGGGACCCGAGACGCGGCGCGCAACGGCCGGGCCGTGCGAACGGCGCAACCTGCGTTCGTGTGGTGCGACGGCAGCGGAGGAGCGGCTCATTCCTGGTCCTCTCGTAGCTTGGACGCCACGCGCAGACGCGCCGAACGCGCCCGCGGGTTGGCGGCGACCTCGCCCGGGGTGGGCGCGACCGCACGGCGGCTGAGCAGTTCGGCCTCGGGCTCGCGGCCGCAGCCGCAGACCGGCAGGTCCGGCGGGCAGATGCAGCCGCGCGCGCGGGCGACGAGGAAGCGCTTGACGCGGCGATCTTCGAGCGAGTGGAAGGAGATCGCGGCGAGCCGGCCGTCGTTGCGCAGCAGGCTCCAGGCCAGCGGCAGCGCGGCGTCGAGCTGGCCGAGCTCGTCGTTGACAGCGATCCGCAGCGCCTGGAAGACGCGCTTGGCGGGATGGCCGGCGGCGAAGCGGGCCGGCGCGGGGACGGCCGACGTGACGACGTCGACGAGCGCGATCGTCGAGGAGATCTCGCCGCGGCCGCGCGCGCGGACGATCGCACGCGCGATCTGACGTGCGTAGCGCTCCTCGCCGAGGTCACGGAAGATCGCCTCCAGGTGACGCGGCTCGGCCTTGTTGACGAGCTCGTGCGCGGTCAGCTCCAGGCTGGGATCCATGCGCATGTCAAGCGGCGCCTCGTAGGAGTAGGAGAAACCGCGCTGCCAGGTGTCGATCTGCATCGAGGACATGCCGAGGTCCATCAGCACGAGGTCCGCACGAACGCCCTCGTCGCGCAGCTGCGCCAGGCCCTCGACGAACGACGCGCGGATGAAGCGCGTCGCGCTCGGCAGCTGGGGCGCGAGCTCGGCGAAGCGCTCGGCGGCGATCGGATCGCGGTCGATCGCAATCAGCGTGCCGCGCGTGCCGATGCGCTGCGCGAGCAGCCGCGCGTGACCGCCCGCGCCGAAGGTGCAGTCCACGACGAGCTGACCAGGGCGAGGATCGAGCAGCTCGATCGCCTCGCCGGCCATCACCGGCACGTGCGGAATGGTCATGTCAATCAGTGTGGCCAAGGAGTGCCGTGATGTCGGAGACTTCGGATGCGAGTGCGGCGTTGTAGTCCGCCCAGCTGGCGCGATCCCACAGCTCGAGCGCGCTGCCCGTGCCGGTCACGACGACGTCCTTGGAGAGGCCGGCGTGCTCGACGAGAAAAGGGGGCACCATGACCCGGCCGGCCGCGTCCAGTTCGGTGTCGAAGGAGTTGGCGGCGAAGAAGCGCTGCAGCTTCTGCGCCTCGCGCGAGACCGGGTGAAAGCCGGCCAGCGCGGACTGCGTGTAGTGCTCGTAGGCGCTCGGCGTCCAGATCGCGACGCACGGCTCGAGCCCCTTGGCGAGCACGACCCCCTCGGACAGCGCGGCGCGAAAGCGGGCCGGAACCGTGAGCCGGTTCTTTGCGTCGAGGGAGTAGTCGAAGGTTCCGCGGAAGGCCATGGGTGGCGCTGAGTCGAAGTGATGGAGCCGGGTTGGAGGGGTGGGAGGAGCCCCTCCGACCCGGCTCGCTGCGGCGACCGTACCCCACTTTCTCCCACAAGACAACCTATTTTGCACGCTTTCTCCCACTCAGCTGCCAAAATGGACGAATGGACGACAAAAACCCCCGTGCTAGCAGGGGTTTCGGTGGTGGGAGTAGATCGAGCCCACGGCGGCTCTGTTCGCACGAGCCGTTGCAGACGGGCCCGATGGGCACCGAATTGCACCACCGGCAGGATTCCGCCGGTGGCTGTGCTTAGCGCGGCGGAGCTGGTGGGATGCGCCGGCCCGGCGGCGCTGCGCAGGTCAAGAGCGTGTGCCCTAACCCATCGGTCCCAGCGCCTGCAGCAGCACCGCCGCGACGAGCAGCATGACCGCCGGCACGAGCACCAGGGCGACGACGAGCTGGATCTTCGGGGCGGCGCGGGCGGCCTGATCGCGCAGGCGGCGAGCCTGCTCGGCACGCGCCTCGGTGGCCAGCGCGTCCAGCGCGGGCGCGAGCGCGGCGCCGTGGCGGTCGGCACGAGCGACGGCGGCGGCGAGCGCGCCGGCGGCGGCGATCGGACAGCGCTTCACGAGCTCGTCGAGCGCATCGGCGCGGCGCGCACCGAGCTCGATGCGGGCGGCGACGCCGCGCAGCTCGGCGGCCAGCGGCCCGCTGCAGCGCCGGCCGACCTCGGCCAGCGCGCGGCCGACCGGCAGCCCAGCCTGGATCGCCACGCGCAGGAGATCGAGCACGTCGGCGAGCTCGTGGCTCATGCGCTCGGCGCGGCGGCGAGCACGACGGGCGAGCGCAACGTCGGGGGCCAGGAAGCCGGCCGCCGGCGCGCACAGCAGCATCGCGAAGCCCAGCCGCCCCGGCAGCGCGGTGAACAGCGGCACGGCGGCGAGCAGGCCCGCCAGCCCGGCCGCGCCCTTGAGCGCCATGACATCGGGCGCGGTCAGACCGAGCGGGCTGCCCGCGGCGACGAGCCGTGCCTGCAGCGCATCCGGGGCCGCCGGGGCTCCCCCGCGATGGCCGAGGCGGACGAGCAGCGCCGTCAACGCCCGCAGCGGTCCGGCGCGAGCCGCCGGCGAACTCCATCGGGGGCGCAACCAGGCGCGTCGGGTGCCGCGCGGGGCCACGCGCAGTTGCGCCAGCGCGGCCGCGGCGCACGCCCCGCCGGCAGCGGCGAGCAGCGCGGCGCCGCTCAGCACGGCAATCCGACCCGCGCGATCCGCCGCACGCAGACGAGCGCAAGGACCTGCAGCGCCATCGCCGTGCCGGCCAGCAGCGCGGGCAAGGGCGAGGAGACGAGGCCACCGACGAAGCCCGGCTGCGCGAGCTCGCCGAGCACGACGCCCGCGAGCGGCAGCCCGGTCACGATCCATGCCGTGAAGCGCGCCTGAGCGGTGGCCGAGCGCGCGTCGGCGCCGACCCGCGCGCGCTCCTCCAGGGCGCGGGCGAGCGCCCTCAGCAGGCCGGCAAGGTCGCCGCCGGCGTCGCGTTGCAGGAGCACCGCGGCGACAAGCGTGTCGCACGGCCCGCCGCCCGCCCGGCGGGCGAACGCGCGCAGCACATCGTCGGTGCGCTCGCCGAGCTCGAGCGCGGCGGCGGCGGCGCGCAGCTCCTCGCCGGCCGCGCCGGGCACGCCGCCGCCGGTCGCGGCAGCCGCGATCGCGCCACGTACGGAGTGCCCGCCCGCCAGCGCATCGGCGAGCGCGCGGGCGATCGCCGGCGCCTCGGCGGCGAGCCTGTCGCGGCGCCGCCTGGCGCGCGCGCGCACGACGATCCGCGCCGCCCATGGCGCAGCGGCGCCGAGCACGAGGCCGGCCCACGGACCGGCCAGCAACCAGCCGGCTGCCAGCAAGGACGCCACGCCAAGCGCCACCAGCCGCAAGCGCTCGGGACTCGTCGGCTCACGGCCCGAGCGCAGCACCTCGAGCGCCGGACCCAGCCAGCGCGCGAGCGCGCGCACGAGTCGCACCTGCTCGGCGGCTGCGATCAGCTCCCAGCCGGCAAGCACCGCACACACGCCCGCGACGCCGGCAAGCAGGGGCGCCGTGTGCATCGCGCTCACGCCGCCTGCGCCAGGCGCGACGCGAGCGTGTCGCCGACGGGCGCTCGCCAGGCCGGACGTCCGTCGCGCAGCGCGTACAGCTCGCGCGTGCCCGCGCCGCCCGCGACGCGCACGACCTCGCTGACGGCGACGACGCGGCGCGTGCCGTCGGCCATCCGTGCCTGATGCACGACGAGGTCGAGCGCCGTCGCGACCTGCTCGCGGATCGCCTCGTGCGGCAGGCCCAGACCAGCCATCAGCGCGAGCGTCTCGACGCGCCGCAATGCCTCCTCCGGCGATCCGGCGTGGACGGTCGACAGCGACCCGTCGTGACCGCTTGACATCGCGCTGAGCATGTCCAGCGCCTCGGCGCCGCGGACCTCGCCGACCACGATCCGGTCGGGGCGCATGCGTAGTGCGTTGCGCACGAGCCGGCGCACCGTCACCTCGCCGCGGCCCTCGAGCGAGGCGGGTCGCGCCTCCAGGCGCACGACGTGCGCGTGGCGCAGGCGCAGCTCGGCGGCGTCCTCGACGGTCACGATCCGCTCGCCGTCGGGGATGAACGCCGTCAGCGCGTTGAGCGTCGTCGTCTTGCCCGACCCGGTGCCGCCGCTGATGAGCACGTTGCAGCGCGCGCGCACGGCGCTCTTGAGCAGGTCGCGCAGCACCGGCGCCCAGGTGCCGTTGTCGACGAGGTCGTCGGGGCCGAAGCCGCGCGGGCGAAAGCGGCGGATCGTCAGAACCGAGCCGTCCAGCGCCAGTGGAGCGACGACGACGTTGACGCGCGAGCCGTCGGGCAGGCGCGCGTCGCACAGCGGCTCGGCCTCGTCGACGCGGCGACCGAGCGGCGCGAGGATCCGCTCAATCGCGTGGCGCAGATCGGACTCGCCCTCGAAGCAGGCGGCGGTCGGCTCGATCCGTCCTCCGCGCTCGACCCAGACCTGCCCGGGACCGTTGACCATCAGCTCGTCGACGGTCGGGTCGCACAGCAACGCCTCGAGCGGGCCGAGCCCGAACGAGCGCTCGGCGATACGGGCCGCCAGCCGGCCGCGGGCATCGTCGTCGAGCAGCCCCGCCTCGCGGTCGACGAGCCCGCGGATGCGCTCGTGCAGGTCATCGACGTCGCCGGATCCCCCGGCCTCCGACAAGAGCCGATCGCGCAGGACGCCGGCCAGGTCGTCGAGCGCCTCGTCGCGGTCGACGTGTTCCATGCCAGCACTAGATGGCTGCTCGAAGAATTCGCCCCCCGAGCTTGACAGTATCTCGTTTATCGATATAGATATATCGATTGTCGATATGCGAACGGATGGAGTCCCGCCATGAACATGCAGTTGCTCGTCGTGCTTCTCGTGATCACCCTGGTCGCCGGCGGCGGGCTGCTGCTGATCGCGCGCTGGCGACCGGGGCGCGTTGCGCTGTTGCTGGCGGTCATCGTGGTCGTCGTCGGCCTCGCCGCCGCAAGCGTTGATGTCCTCAACGGGATCGACGACTCACGTGTCGATTACCACGGCAAGCTCGACGCTCACGAGATCCTGAGCTCGTTTCAGCCCACCAGGAGCGAGGGGCTCGGGGACCCCGTCGATCGTGCCAAGCGCACCGGAATGGCCTACCTCAGCAGCGCGCAGGGAGAAATGACCGTGCCTCGGCCCAGCTCGACCGCCCAGGCGCTGTGGTCGATCCAGCAGCTCGCGCCGTGGCTGCTGGCGGCGGTCGTCCTCGTGCTCATGGTTCCGATCCTGCGTGCGGCCGATCGTGGCGATCCCTTCTGGGAAGGCGCGACGCGGCGGCTGACGTGGGTTGGCGCACTCCTGCTGCTGGGCATCCCGGCGACCGCGATCCTGCGCTTCGTCGCCGCCGAGCTGGCGAGCGAGGGGACGTCCGTCGCTCCGTTGGTCGAGCCGGGGCTCGCGATCTCGGTCGGCCACATCCTGCCCGGCGTCCTGGTCCTGGTCCTCGCGGGCATCTTTCGCAGGGGCGTCGAGCTGCGCGAGCTCGAGCGCCACACGATATGAACGACGAGCCACACGCGATCGAGCTGCGGCTCGACCGGATGCTGCTCGAGCGCAAGATGACGCTGGCCGAACTCGCCGAACGCGTCGGCGTCACCTACGCAAACCTGTCGGTGCTCAAGAACAACCACGCCCGCGCGATCCGCTTCTCCACGCTCGCGCGCCTGTGCGAAACGCTCGAGTGCCAGCCCGGCGACCTGCTGCACTTCACAGGTGCACCGCCGACCGACGCGCGCTCCGCCGGCACGTGAGCGCCGGTGCCCGCCGCGACGGCGTCAGCCCGAGAGCATTCCGCTGACCATCGCGCGCCACGTGACCGGGCCGACGATCCCGTCGACGGTGATCTCGAGCGCCTCCTGGAAGCCGCGCACCCAGGCGTCGGTCCTGGGTCCGAAGATGCCGTCGATCTGCACGCCGCCACCCTCGGCTCCACCGGACTGGTCGTGGAACTTCATGACCTCCTGGACTCCGCGTACGCCATCGCCCTTGCTGCCCTTCTTGACCGTGACGATCAGCTTGGGCCACGTCTTCGGGCCGACGATGCCATCGGCGCCGAGGCCCTGCTGCTTCTGAAACGCCTTGGCCGCGGCCTCCGTCTTGGAACCGAAGATGCCATCGACGGCGACGGAGTGCTTGCGGGCTCGCAGGAGCTGCTGCAGCGGACGGACGGGGAAGACCTTGGCGCCGCGCTTGACAAGCGGCCAGGGCGCGATCGGGTCGGGCGGGCTCATCAGGCACCTCACCTCCGAGAAGCTGCCGGGTTGAGCGCACCGTAGGCCACCGGCTGGCCCGCCTGCAACGGAAGTGTGTCCCTTCTCACGGCAGCGCGGCGCCGGCCGACAGCCCCGCGCGCCCGCGCCGCCGGTCGCCTGCCGCGCGTGGCAGCAGCCGCAGCTCGCGAGCGAAGTCCTGCGCCGCCGCGAGGTAGACCGCCTGGCGCAGCGTGACGCGCAACGACACCGCGACGCGAGCACCGGGCGACGGCTTACCGGCCTTGCCGCCCGCAGAGCTCTCCTGGTCCTGCGCGGGTGCGGCGGCCAGCACCTCGACGTCCTCCAGGGCGAGCACCGACGAGCCGGCCTCGCCGGGCTCGGGCTCGGGCGTGACGAGGACGTCGACGCGGCTGCCCGCCGTGACGAGCTCGGGCGAGCCGAGCGCGACGAGCTGCGCCACGCGCTCGCCACTGCGGATTGGCGCTCCCGCGCCCGACTGCGAGCGCCCGTCGCCGACCATGCCGGTGGTGATGTCGCTGCCGGCGGCGATGTCGACCGACGCGCGCAGCCCGGCCAGCGTCTGCGGTGTGGTGATCGCGCCATCGGGCGCGAAGCGGCGCGGCACTCGTCGCAGCGCCAGCGCAGCGGCAGGCACGGGGGCGCCGGACTCGATTGGCTCGCGCGCCACGACGACATCGACCAGGCCACCCACGCGGCGCTCCAGCGCCGCCTCGCGCCCAGCGACGTTGTGCGCCGCCAGCCCGCCGAGCAGCAGCGCGAGGCCACCGAGCAGCAGCGCGCGCCGCCGCGGGGTCACCGCGTGCCCGCCCGCAGCACGGGAAGCTCGATCCCCAGGCGGGCTCCGCGCTGCACCGGCGTCGCAACCAGGCGTCCGCCGTGGCGCTCGGCGATCGCAGCCGCGATCGCCAGGCCGCGGCCGCGGCGCCCCCGCCCACCGCGGGCGCGGCGAGTGAGATCGAGCACGGGGGCCGGCAGGCCCGGGCCTTCGTCGGCGACGTCGATGCGCACGTGATGCTGCCCGGCGGCGCGCGCGGCCAGCTCGATCCGGCCGGGCGCGTGCTCGAGCGCGTTGGCGACGAGGTTTGAAACGGCCTGCGCGAGGCGTAGCCGGTCACCCCGGACCACCGTGCCGGAGGCAAGCGGTCCGAGCAGCAGCGTGCTGTCGAAGACCCCCGCCACGACCTGCCAGCTCGCGAACTGCTCCTCGAGCAGCTCGGTCACCTCGACCGGCTCGTCGCGATCGAGCGTCCGTCTGCCGCTGCGTGCGGCGGCGAAATCGTCGAGCGCCAGCCCGGCGCGGCGCAGCTCGAGCTCGAGCCCTGCGATGCGCTCCGGCGGAGCCTCGTGGCGACGCTCCATCGAGGCAAGGCTGAGCCGTGCCGCCGTCAGCGGCCCGCGCAGTTCGTGGCAGGCACGCGCGACCAGCTCCCGGCGTCGCCGCAGCTCCCACGCTAGGGCGAGCGCGAGCGCGAGCCCGAGCGCAGACGCCAGCCAGCCCCACAGCTCCACGGTCAGCTCGCCGCTGTCCTGGTCATCACCGACGTCCTCCTCGCTGGCCGACGCGCTCGCGATGCGAGCGCCTCCAAGGGTGTTAAGGCGCGGGCCCCCGAACCTCGCCCCCCTCCAGCCGAACGATCAGGCGCTCAGCGCCTCCAGCTCGCGCGACGGCACGAAGGGCGCGTCGAGCAAGCGGTAGCCGACGCCCCACACGTTGATGATGTAACGGTCGCCCTGAGCTCCGAGCTTGTGGCGCAGGCGACACGCATGCGAGTCCAGCGTGCGCGTCGAGCCGCGCGCGCGAAAGCCCCAGATCGAGCGCAGCAGCTCCTCCTTGGTGAACACCCGCGTCGGCTCGCTGGCAAGCGTGCGCAGCAGCGAGAACTCCTTCTGGGATAGCACGACGCGCTCGCCGCGCAGTCGCACCTCGCGCGACGCCGGGTCGATCTCCAGCTCGCCGGCACGGATCGCGCCGCGTGCGGGCCGGCGGTCGCTGCGGCGCAGCAGCGCGGCGACACGCCCGCGCAACTCGGGGTAGGAAAACGGCTTGCAGACGTAGTCGTCCGCGCCACGGTCAAAGCCACGGACGCGGTCGAGCTCCGATGAGCGGCCGCTGAGCACGAGCAGCGGCGTGTCGGGGTCCACGCGGCTGACGACGCCGTCGGATGAGCGCACCCGACGCAGCAAGTCGAAGCCGCTGGCATCGGGCAGGTTGAGGTCGACGAGCGCCAGGTCGGGGAACTTGCGCTCGAGCAGGCGCAGCGCGTCGGCGGCGCAGTCGGCGATCAGCAGGTCGTAGCCGTCGGCGGACAGGTTGTCGGCGAGGAACGTGCGCGTGGCGTCGTCATCCTCGACGACGAGGATGGTGGAGGCGTCGTCGTTGGTCATGCCCGCACTAGGCGCCCGGCGGGCGAAGTTCTCCCCCCTTTCGCGCCCGCACGCGAGCAGGTCATCGCCGATCACTGCAAATTCACGTGCACCAGCCAACAGAGGCAGGAGTCGCACCTAGGATGCCGACGCGGCCCCATGGACGAGACCCAACGACGCGGCAACTACGACTCGGGGGAGGACTTCGTCCTTGAGTATGGCGAGCTGCGCTTCACCTTCAACGAACGCGATTTCAGCGAGCGCTGCGAACAGGCGGCGCTCAAGCTCGGGTTCGTGAACGGCCGCCTGGGCGAGCCCGAGCTCGAGGATCTCGTCAACCTCGCCGTCAACGGCGAGATCCAGGACCCGGCGTCAGCGCTCGGCGAGCATGTCAACGACTGCTGGCCGGAGTTGTGCGGACCGTCCGAGCGCTCGCTCGTGCACTGGCTGCGGCGGCTCGTCTTCCGCTCGGCGTGGCTGGACCAGCGCGTCAAGGAGGGCGAGCTCGACATCGCCTTTGACTCCGGCTCGCAGACGTTCGCCTACATCCAGCCCGACCGGGCCGGCGAGGCGATCGAGCTGTCGCCCGAGCCGTCCTGGAACCGCGTCGCGTACGTGCCGCGCTGAGCGCGCGGACGACGCGCTAGGCCGCGATCGCGGCCGCGCGTGCCGCGGCGATCGCCTCGGCGCCCTTGTCGCCGACGAGCAGCTCGGAACGGACCGTGCCGCTGGCGGCGAGGTCGAGTGCCGGCAGGCGGCCGCTGCTGGCCAGCTCGGCGTCGAGCGCGATCACGGTCGTCTCGCCGCCGAACGGCTCGCACGCGGCGGCGATGATCGTCAGCGAGCCGCCGTCGACGATCTTGCGTGCCGCGGCCAGCGCGCGGCGTGCGACCGGCACGGCGACCTGCTCGAGGGAATCGATCAGCACGACCGCGTGGCCGCCGCGGGCCGCGACCCGGCGGCCGGTCTCGACCGCCCGCTCGATCGCCTGACCCTGCGCATCCGAAGCGCTGCCCAGACCGAGCGCCGCGACAGGCTCGAGCCCAGCGGCGGTCCAGTCGCCGATCTCCTCGGGACGCACGCCCGTGAGCACGACGCTGCACTCGATCTCCTCCTGGCCGTTGAGCTTGACGGCGATGCGGCGCAGGGCCTCGGTCTTGCCCGCGCGCGCTGCGCCGACGATCACCACGCGTGAGCCGCGCCCGAGCGGCGTCAGCCACTCGATCGCCTTCAGCGTCGGGTCCTCCTCGGCGTCGAGCGCGATGCGCTCGCTGGCGTACGTGCAGGGCAGGTCGTCGTACTTCGTGCCCTCGGCGACCTCGTCGGCCGCGCGCCCGTTGATCGTGTCGATGCGAATCAGCGACGGGAAGCGCTCCGAGCGGCGCGGCGGGCGCACAGGGCCGCTGACCTCGTCGCCGGCGACGAGCTCGCAGCGGCGCACCTGGGCGGCGGAGATGTAGACGTCGTCGTCGGAGGGCTCGGGCGGCGCGACGCGCAGGAAGCCCGAACCGTTGGGCAGCAGCTCGATCGTCCCAGTCGCGATGCGCTCCTCGCCGCGGGCGCCGTTCTCGTCGCCGCGTCCGCGGCGCGAGCGCGATGGGCGCTCGTCGGTGTCGGCGGGTCCGGCGTCGCCGCGGCTGCGGCGCGAGCGCGACGGGCGCTCGTCGGCGTCGGCGGAGGCGTCCGCGGCACCGCCACCGGCTCCGGCCTCGTCGCCGGTATCGCGGTCGGGATCGCGGTCGCGGGCACGGGAGCGCCCGCGGCCTCCGCGGCGCGAGCGGCGAGCGGGCTTGTCTGCGACAGCGTCGTCCCCCTGCTCAGCGGCGACGGCGTCGTCGGCCTTGTCGATCGCAGCGGCGCCGTTGGCGTCTGCGGCGTCGTCGGCGTCGGCGGGTGCGTCGACGTCCCCGCCCTGGCGCTCGATGATCGCGAGCGCGAGATCGGACTTGCGTAGGCGTCGGTAGCCGTCGAGCCCGAGCTCGGACGCGATGTCGTGCAGGTCGGCGAGTGAGCTTGACTCCAGGGCGGAGCGTGAGATGACGGACATGGGACCTCCTGTGGATCGTCGGTTGGCGCCCGACCGCGTTGGACAGCGGCCGGCGACTTGTGTCCATGACCTTAGTACACGTGATCGGACGTTCTCAGCGCTCGTGACGAATCGCGTCGTCCAGCGTGAGCGAAGCGTCGACGGACGACTCGCCGCGCAGCGCCGCCCGCACGGTCAGGAAATCGACCGCCTGCGCGACGTCGTGGACGCGCAGGATGTGCGCGCCGGCGTCGACTCCGTGGGCGATCGCGGCGAGCGTGCCCGCGTGGCGCTCGCGCGGGCTGCGGCCCGTCAGCGCGCCGATGAAGTCCTTGCGCGAGACGGCCAGCAGCAGCGGGCGGCCGAACGCGTGCAGCGTCTCGAGCGCGCGCAGCACGGTGATCGTCTGGGCGGGCGTCTTGGCGAAGTCCGGCCCGGGGTCGAGCACGATCTGCTCCTCGCGCACGCCGCGCGCGCGCGCGATCTCGATGCGCTCGCCGAGGAAGGCCGTGACGTCGCCGGCGACGTCCTCGTAGCGCGAAGGGTCCTGCAGGCGCTGCTTGGGCGCCGCGCGCGTGTGCATCAGCACGAGCGCCGCGCCGCTCGCCGCGCAGACATCGGCGAGCTCCGGGTCGCGCAGGCCGCTGACGTCGTTGACAATCGCCGCGCCGGCCGCGATCGCGGCCTCGGCGACCGCCGGCTTGTAGGTGTCGATCGACACCAGCGCGCCGAGCTCGCCGGCCACGCGCTGCACGAGCTCTACGACGCGTTCGATCTCCTCCTCGACGCCGACCGCGGGCCGCTGCGTGATGCCCGACTCGCCGCCGATATCGATCAGGTCCGCGCCCCCGGCGAGCAGTTCACGCGCACGCGCGACACGCGACTCGAGGTCGGGATAGGCGCCGGCGTCGGAGAACGAGTCTGGCGAAGCATTGACGATGCCCATCAGCCACGGCCGCTCGCCGAGCATGAGCGCGCGGCCGGCGGCGGTTAGGTTGATCGCCCGGCTCACAGCTCTCTCCCCCTACGCGGTCCCGACGACGCCCTCGGCCGCCGCCTCGCTGCCCCAGCGCTCCACCTGTTTGTCAAGCTCCGCCGCGTCCCAGCCCAGCTCCCCCGCGAGCGTCGCCGCGACGCGCGCCACGACCGAGCCGCCGGGATCGAGCTCACGTCCGGCCAGCACGGCCAGCCGCGTGCGCCGCAGCAGGACGTCGCCGAGCGAGCCTGCCTGCTCGCGGCGCGCGGCGTAGACGACCTCGGCCAGCAGGTCGGGCAGATCGCCGACGATCGGCGCCGCGAGCTCGTCGCGCTCGCGCGCGATCGCCAGCACGTCGTGCGCGGCGTGGCCGTAGCGCCCGGCGAGCGCCGCGTAAGCGGCCTCGGGCAGGTCCCCCACACGGGGCAGCTCGGCGACCGCGACGGGAGCGCCGAGCGGGATCTCGTGCGTGCGGCACTTCGCTTCGCGCGCATCGCGCTCGACGAGCCGGTCGACGGCCAGCTTGGCCATCCGCCGCCACGTCGTCAGCTTGCCGCCGGTGATCGTGACCATCCCGCTCGACGTCTCGTACAACTCGGCCTTGCGCGAGATGTCGACCGACTTCTTCGGATCGCCGGTCGAGATCAGCGGCCGCACCCCGGCGTACGCGCCCGTCAGGTCGGCGGCTGTCAGCGAGCTGCCGAAGTACTCGTTGGCCGCGCTCAGCAGGTACTCGATGTCCTCCGCGGACGGCGGGATGTGATCGAGGTCGCCCTCGTAGTCGTTGTCGGTCGTTCCCAGCAGCGTGCGACCGAGCCACGGCAGCGCGAAGATCGTGCGCCCGCCGCCGGCCGGCACGATCGCCCCGCCGCCGCGGAACGGCAGGTCCTCGCTGCGCAGCGTGACGTGCGTGCCGCGGCTGGGCCGGATGCGCGGCACCTCGGCCTCGTCGTGCAGCTCCTCGGGGCGCAGGCGGTCGGCCCACACGCCGGTCGCGTTGACGACGTTGGCGGCGCGCACGACGAACTCCTCGCCGTCGCCGTCGGGCCGCACCCTGACGCCCGCCGCACGGCCCTCCTCCTCGACGAGCTCGACGACCTCCAGGCCGTTGGCGCAGATCGCGCCGAAGCGCTCGGCCTCGGCCAGCACGGTGAGCACGAGCCGCACGTCGTCGGTCTGGCAGTCGTAGAACAGGTAGCCGGACGTCGGCGTGCGGCGCGCCAGCGCCGGCACGAGCTCGACCACCTCCTCGCCGGAGATCATGCGGTGGCGCTCGGGGCTCCAGTCCGATTGATCGGCGGCGACGGCGCGCTCCACCGACCCGCGGCCGCGTAGTCGCGGTCGGCCGCGCGGCCCGCGCAGCCGCTCGACGGCCATGACGTCATAGAGGTTCAGCCCGACGCCGGTCAGGCGGTCGGGGCGATGACCGTCGAAGGCCGCCACGACAATCGGCAGCGGATGCACGATGTGCGGCGCCAGCGCGACCATCAGCTGGCGCTCGAGCAGCGCCTCGCGCACGAGCCCGAGGTCGAAGTTCTGCAGGTAGCGCAGGCCGCCGTGGACGAGCTTGGATGAACGGCTCGAGGTGCCCGCCGCGTAATCGGCCTTCTCGACGAGCGCCACGCTGTAGCCGCGGGCCGAGGCATCCAGCGCAACGCCGGCGCCGGTGATCCCACCGCCGATGACGACGATGTCGAAGGACTCGCTGCTGAGCGCCTCGAGGGCGTCGGCGTGGCCGATCATTCGAGCCAGTCTGCCACGGGCTCAGGGCGCGACGGGTCGCTGCCGATCACCCAGTCAGGCAGCAAATCCACACCGGTACCACCCTCCCGGCATGCGCACCCGCCGAACAGGCCACGCGCGAGCCGGAGGGCCCGCCGGACTTCTGGGGCCCCTACAGACTCCCGAGCTCGGACGTGATCTCCGACACGCTGGACTTCGCGTCGCCGAAGAGCATCTGCGTCTTCTCGTTGAAGAACAGCGGGTTCTCGATGCCGGCGAAACCCGAGGCCATCGAGCGCTTGAGCACGATCACCTGCTTGGACTCGTCGACGTTGAGGATCGGCATGCCGTAGATCGGCGAGTCGGATTTCAGGCGCGCATCGGGATTGGTGACGTCGTTGGCTCCGATCACGATCGCGACGTCGGTGCGACCGAACTCGGGGTTGATGTCGTCCATCTCCTTGAGCTGGTCATAGGGGACGTCGGCCTCGGCGAGCAGCACGTTCATGTGGCCCGGCATCCGTCCCGCGACCGGATGGATCGCGTACTTGACCTCGATGTTGCGCCGCTCGAGCTCCTTGGCCAGCTCGCGTACGGCGTGCTGGGCCTGTGCGACCGCCATGCCGTAGCCGGGCACGACGACCACCTGGCGCGCATAGGCCATCAGGATCGCGACATCGGCGGCGCTCGTCGAGCGTACGGTGCCGCCGGTCTCGCTGTCGCCACCTTCGACAGCGGGCGCGGTGCCACCGAAGCCGCCCATCAGCACGGAGCCGATCGAGCGGTTCATCGCCTTGGCCATCTGGTCGGTCAGGATCGTGCCCGAGGCGCCGACGATCATGCCGGCGACGATCAGCGCGGTGTTGTCCAGCGCGATGCCCGCTGCGGCCGCGCTGAGCCCGGTGAACGCGTTCAGGGTCGAGATCACGACCGGCATGTCGGCGCCGCCGATCGGCAGCACGGCGAGGTTGCCGAGTACCGCGGCGGCGAGAAGGATGAGGATGAACAACCCCTCGCTCGTCGAGCCCGTCAGGATCGCGATGCCGGCCCCGACGGCAACGGCGAGCAGGCCGATATTCACGAACAGGCCGGCAGGGATCTTCACCGGGCTGCCGGAGATGAGCCCCTGGAGCTTCCCGAAGGCGATGTTCGAACCCCAGAAGGAGATCGAGCCGACGATCGCGGCGAAGACGAGCGGGATGCCGGTCGCGAGATCCGCGCTGAGGTCGCCGCCGAGCTGGCGGAACTCGCTCCACGCGATCAGCGCGACCGCGCCGCCGCCGACGCCGTTGAACAGCGCCACCATCTGGGGCATCGCGGTCATCTTCACGTTGACCGCCGCCGGGATGCCGACGGCCGTGCCGACGATCAGCCCGATCGCGATCAGCAGGAACTCCGAGCCGTCGAGCGCGGGGTTCAGCAACGTCGCAACGACCGCGATCAGCATGCCGAAGGCGGCGATCTTGTTGCCTTGGACAGCCGTCGTCGGGCTGGTCAGCTTCGACAGGCCGATGATGAACAGCGAAAACGCGACGATGTAGCAGGCGTTGATGAAGTCCGGGTCCTGCAGGAAGGACGTGGCCAGCGGCGCGCTCATGCCGGCTCCGCGGGGGGCGCGGCGTCGGCCGGCGGCTTGGCCTCGGCCGGCGGCTTGGCCTCCTCGACGTCTGCCTTGGGCGGCTCGGGCTTCTTCTTGAACATGCTCAGCATGCGGTCGGTGACGAGGAAGCCGCCGACGACGTTGATCGTGCCGAACGTGATCGCGATCACGAGGATCAGCTTCTCCAACGCGCCGTCGGCGTGGGCGATGGCGATCAGCCCGCCGAGCAGGACGATCCCGTGGATCGCGTTGGTGCCCGACATCAGCGGCGTGTGCAGGGTGTTGGGCACCTTGGAGATGACCTGAAAGCCGACGAAGGCCGCCAGCAGAAGGATCGCGATCTCGGTCAGCAGGTCCATCAGCCGCTGCTCCCGGCGGCAGCCTCGACCGTCTTCTTCGCCGCGGCATGCACGATCTCGCCGTCGCGTGTGATGCAGGCGCCGGCGATGATCTCATCGTCGAAGTCGAGGTTCAGCGCGCCCTCTTCGTCGATCAGCAGCTCGAGCAGCGACTGCACGTTGCGGGCATACAGCGACGACGCATGCTCGGGCATCGACGACGGCAGGTTCAGCGGTGAGACGATCGTGACGTCGTGCTTGACGACGGTCTTGCCGGGCTCGGTCAGCTCGCAGTTGCCGCCCGTCTCCCCGGCGAGGTCGACGATCACGCTGCCCGGCTTCATCTTCTCGACGCTCTCGGCGGTCACCAGACGTGGCGCCGGGCGGCCCGGCACGAGCGCCGTGGTGATGACGACGTCGAAGGTCGCGATCTTGTCGGCCAGCTCCTGCTGCTGGGCGGCCTTCTCCTCATCGGTCAGCTCGCGGGCGTAGCCGCCCTCGCCCTCGGCGCCCTTGCCGGCCTCGAGCTCGAGGAAGGCCGCGCCGAGCGACTGGACCTGCTCGGCGACGGCCGCGCGCACATCGTAGCCGGTGACCTGAGCGCCCAGGCGGCGGGCGGTCGCGATCGCCTGCAGGCCGGCGACGCCGGCTCCCAGCACGAGCACCTTCGCCGGCGGCACCGTGCCGGCCGCGGTCATCATCATTGGAAGGAAGCGGCCGAGGTGCTCGGTGGCGACGAGCACGGACTTGTAGCCGGCGACGTTGGACTGCGAGGAGAGCGCGTCCATCGACTGCGCGCGCGAGATCCGCGGGATCGCCTCCATCGCAAACGAGGTCGCGCCGGCCTCGGCCAGCGCGGTGGTCGTCTTCGGGTCCGACAGCGGGCCGAGGAATCCGACGAGGACCGTGTCCTTGCCGAGCTTTGCGATCTCCTCGGCGTCGGGTGCGGCGACCTTCGCCACGACATCCGCGCTCCAGACGTCCTCGCCGATCGTCGCGCCGGCCTCCTCGAAGGCCTCGTCGGAGAGCATCGCCGCCTCGCCGGCGCCGGACTCGACGACGACCTCGAAGTCCTTCGCCGTCATCTTGCGGATGACCTCGGGTACGAGCGCGACGCGTCGTTCCCCTTCGGCCGTCTCTTTTGGCACGCCGACTTTCATGCGGCGGTGACGGTAGCCGATCCGATCGCGCCAACCGTCCCCGCCGAGCAACCGCTACCGGCGGCGGCCAGCTACTCCAAGCGATCCTGGTGGGCCCGCGGCCGCTCCAGCGCGGTGCGCAGGGCCGCGGTCTGTGCCGCAATGACGCTGCTGTGCTGCCGGAGATGTGCTCGAACGACCCGTCGTTGGCTCCCCGTTTGAGGAGTTGCTCGTCGAGCACGGACGACCGCGGGTCACGCCCACAATTGACGGATCGCCTCGTCGAAGATCACGATCCGTCGGTTGGACGCGGTATGCGCCCCTAGGTGACGGATCAGTTGCTCGCGAGTGCCGACCCGTCACTTGTGGGCGGTTCGGCCCATGCCGAGAGCCGCAGCACTGAGCACCGAGCTCGAACCCCAAACCGCTCCGTTCTCCGGGCCCCTCAACCCTTCCTTTGCCGGGATTGAACAGCCCTTCGGATCGAGCGCCGCGCGGACGTCTTCGCGACCCGGCCGACTCCGAACGCGCCTCACTCGCCGGTTGCCGAGAAGTGCTGGAGGTCCTTCGCCGGTGACCAGCGTCCACCCCAGCGCCAGCCGGCCGCGGCTAATGCGTCGACGAGCGTGCGTCCCGCGATTGCCATCCCGGGACGGATGCGGGAGCGATCGAGGTAGGTTCGCGACGCGCGATGGACGGTGGCCCCGTTGGCGTACACGTAGGGATTCTCGATCGGGTTGATGTCGATCGCGCGACCGTATGCGTGTTCTGACCAGCGGGTCGAGCCGGTGGCGCGGCGGCAGTTGAACGACGAGCTGTTGTCGGCTTCGATCGAGTCGAAGTCGTCGGCGCCGTAGTCGTCTACGAGGCGCATCCTGCGAATCGGAAATCGCTCGTCGAAGAGGCTGCCAAATGCGCTCCGCACAGCGCTGACGGCGGTCGCGTTGACGATCATCACGCCGTTGTGGACCTTGCGGTCAAAGCCCCAGTGGTTCATCTGGATGAAGCGCAGCCGGCTGAGCGCGACGGGGCATCCCTGGTGCCAGGAACGACCCTTCACGCGCTGCCGGATGCGTGCCGGCAACGGTTGTGCCTTGAAGCTGAAGTTAGCAGCGCCGCGACAAGGGCCGCCAGTCCGGTCGCCAGGATGCCCCTGCATGCGCTCATCGCGGCCCAGCCTAAGGTGGTCGATCTCCGAGTGCTCCCGACAGTTGGGAGCTCGATAGGTCTTTGAGGTCGGACGGCCCCGCCCATGGGCGGGGCCGTCCGCGCCTCGGCTCA
>Ga0136630_1000029_pt1 | contig 35777 bp, 36 predicted proteins | sample AntDrymUQ5682106_2_FD_105496 | JGI IMG/M metagenome (GOLD analysis project Ga0136630, IMG submission 105496) | Polar desert sand microbial communities from Dry Valleys, Antarctica - metaG UQ568 (21.06) | ecosystem: Environmental > Terrestrial > Soil > Desert | place: Antarctica: Dry Valley...
CTAGCCATCATCCACCAGAGCCAGCCGATCATGGCGGCGTTGACCAGCATTGAGAGCATTGACGTCCACGCCATATCTACCCAGTCCCAGACCCAGACCCACGGCGGCCCTAGGAACGCCACCCAGATCACGACTGGGCTGATCAACAGAAGCGCGACGAGGGTGCCGAAGATCTTGGCGTACCGGAGGCTGTTCGGCCGTACGACGTAGGGCAGGTCTTCGGGGACCCGACTACGCCATGTCGCTGGAGGCGTCCACTGCCGCATACCGGTCATGCCAGCTCTGACGCAGTCGGAGCGGGCGGCGTTCCCGATGCCGAGATGGTCAGGGCAGGACCGGAGGTACGAACACGGTCAGCAGGAGGTAGGCGACCGCCGCCGAGGGCAACAGTGAGTCCATCCGGTCCATCAGGCCCCCATGTCCGGGCAGCAGGGTGCCCATGTCCTTGATGCCGAGGTCGCGCTTGACGATCGATTCACCGAGGTCGCCGAGGGTCGCGGTCACCGCAATCGCCGCCCCGTAGAGCGCTCCCTGCCACCAGGACCCGTCGAGGGCCAAGGCCACCAGCAGAACGCCGACGATCATGCAGGCAAGTACCGATCCGCCGAGTCCCTCCCAGGACTTCTTCGGACTGACTGTCGGGGACATCGGATGCTTTCCGAACAGCACGCCCGCGGCATACCCCCCGACATCGCTGCACACGACGGTGAGGATGAACGCGACGATCCGTGCGGCACCGTCGTCGGGGCGCAGCATCAGCACCGCGAAGCAGGCCAACAGCGGAACGTAGGCCGTGATGAGTACCGCGGCGGAGGCGTCGCGGAAGTACCCGACCGGCCCGTCCGAGAGGCGCCACACCAGTGCGGCCAGCACCGTCAGCATGGTGGTGACTGCGAGCCCGCTCGGCCCGCTGAGCCAGGTGAGCGCAATCATCGCGACCGAGCCCAGTACCAAGGGCACCTTCGGCGGTCGAACGCGGGCTGAGCGCAGCGCCCGGGTGAGTTCCCACACACTGATCAACACCGCGGCCGCCAGAACGGCCAGAAACGCTGGCCGATAGACGGCCAACGAGGCGATGATCGCGGCGCCGAGGCCGACGCTGACGGCGATCGCCAGTGGCAGATCGCGACCGGTACGGCCGGCTTCGGCCGCTACCTCAGCGGCCGGTGCCGCATCAGCGGGGAGCGGCTGCACGCCCGGGGGCTCGGCGATCGAGGTCGGCCGGTCAACAGGCACCTCGACGGTACGGGCCCGGTTGTGGATCGAAGCTGGGTGGGTCGGCGGACCGCCCGCTGGATTCCCGGTCGGCACAGGGCGCGTCGAGCCTGTTGTGCCTTCTGGCGACGTCGTGTCGGTAGGGGCGGTCGGTGCGCCAACCCGGTTCTGGGGCTTCTCCTCGAGCACCGATCAGACCTCGAGAAGCTCGGCTTCCTTGGTCTTGACCGCCTCATCGATGGTGCCGACATGCGTGGAGGTGATGTCGTCGAGTTCCTTCTCCGCCCGGCGTACGTCGTCCTCGCCGACCTCGCCGTCCTTCTGCAGTCGCTCGAGTTCTTCCTTCGCTCGGCGCCGAATGTTGCGGACCGCCACCTTGCCGTCCTCGCCCTTGGTCCGGGCCACCTTTCCCAGGTCGCGTCTACGTTCCTCGGTCAGCTGCGGAAAGACGATGCGCAACATCGTGCCGTCGCCGCCGGGATTGACGCCGAGGTCGCTGTCCCGGATGGCCTTTTCGATCGCAGCGAGCTGACTGATGTCGTAGGGCTTGATGATCGCCATCCGGGCCTCCGTGATGTTGATCGAGGCCATCTGCGGGATCGGCGTCTGTGCCCCGTAGTAGTCGACCAGGATCTTGTTGAACATCGAGGGGGTCGCACGACCGGTCCTGAGCGTTCCGAGATCCTCGCGCAACACCGACACCGCCTTGTCCATGCGTTCCTCGGCGTCGAGCAATGTGTCGTCAATCATCGCGGTCCTCCATCCTCGGCCGGTCGGCTCACTCGGATCTGCCATGTTGTGCTGTCAGCGGCCCGGGGCGGGTCACGTTCTCAGGCAGGTGACGATCTGCGTACCGATCTTCTCACCATCGACCGCACGCGCGATGTTGCCGTCGACATCGAGGCTGAAGACGACGATGGGCAGACCGTTGGCCTGGCACAGGCTGATCGCCGCCGCATCGGCTACCGCAAGCCCTCGAGCGAGCACCTCGCCGTGGCTGATCGTGTCGAACCGCACGGCACCTGGCACTTTCTGCGGATCGGCGTCATAGACCCCGTCCACGCCATTCTTGGCAAGCAACAACACCTCACAACCGATCTCCAAGGCGCGTTGGGCGGCGACCGTGTCGGTGGAGAAATACGGCATGCCCGCACCAGCGCCGAAGATCACGACGCGGCCCTTCTCCAGGTGCCGGATCGCACGCAGCGGTATGTAGGGCTCGGCGACTTGCCCCATCGTGATCGCTGTCTGAACCCGGGTTGCGACCCCCGCCTTCTCGCAGAAGTCTTGCAGCGCAAGGCAGTTCATTACCGTGCCGAGCATGCCCATGTAGTCTGCACGGCCACGTTCCATGCCGCGCTGGGAGAGTTCGGCACCCCGGAAGAAGTTTCCACCTCCGACCACGAGCGCGATCTGGACCCCGCTGTTGGCAACCTCGGCCACCTGACGGGCGATGTCGGCCACGACGTCGGGATCGATTCCGACCTTGCCGCCGCCGAAGGTCTCACCCGACAGCTTGAGCAGGACCCGTCGATATCCCAGTGGCTGCATGGCCGCGATCCTGCCCTACGGCTGTCCGACCTCGAAGCGGGCGAACCGACGCACAGTGACTCCAGCCTCGGAGAGCACCGCGGCGACGTCGCGCTTCGGGTCAGTGATCGAGGGCTGCTCGAGGAGTACGAAGTCCTTGTAGAAGGCGCCGACGCGACCCTCGATGATCCGGGACATCGCCTGCTCGGGCTTGCCTTCTTCGCGCGCGGTCTGTTCGGCGATGCGCTTCTCCGAGTCGACGACGTCGGCGGGGACCTCGTCGCGGGCGAGGAACTTCGGCCGGCTCGCGGCCACCTGCATCGCCACCGATTTCGCGGTGCTGTCGTCGGCACCCTCGTACTCGACGAGAACGCCGATCGCCGGGGGCAGGTCGGTCGCCTTGCGGTGCAGGTAGGACGCAGTAGTGCCCTCGAAGGTCACGAACCGGGTGACCTCGATCTTCTCGCCGATCTTGGCCGACTCGTCCTGCAGAGTTTGCGCGACGGTGCTGCCCGGCATCGATTGCGCCAGCAGCGCCGGTACGTCTGCAGGCTTAGCGGAGGCGACCACGTCGACCAGTCGGTCAGCCAGATCCTGGAAAGCCGCATTCTTGGCCACGAAGTCGGTCTCGCAGTTGAGTTCAAGCATGGTGCCGCCCTTGATCAGGACCAGCCCGTTGGCAGCGGCACGTTCCAAGCGCTTGCCGACGTCCTTGGCTCCCTTGATCCGGAGCAGTTCCACGGCCTTGTCGAAGTCGCCGTCAGCCTCGGAGAGGGCGTTCTTGCACGCCATCATCCCCGAGCCGGTCATGTCGCGCAGCCGCTTGACGTCGGCAGCGGTGAAGCTTGGCATATCAGTGTCCTCCACTCTCGCGGGTGCTTGCCACGAGATCTCGGTAAGTGGGCGAGCGGGGACGAGGGGTCGGTCGTCTCTCGCTCCGGGCGCGTGTTGCGATTGGCCAGGACTCCGCTCGGCGGTCTAGGTTGCCGGCTCGTCGCTCTGCGCGGTGGTTGTGTTGGAGGCCGGGGCGTCAGCCGCCGCAGGGGGAGCATCGGCAGGCGCAGCCGCCGATGCGGTAGCTGACGCGGCGCCATTGGTCGACGCCGCCGGGGCGGCGGCAGACTGGTCGGCGGGCTTGGTGCCTTCGAGCAGTTCGCGCTCCCACTCGGCCAGCGGTTCGTTGGCGCCGATCTCGGCGGCGGCCCCGTTGTCTGCGCCCTCGCTGCCGGCACTCTGTGCGGCCTGGCGAGCCATCAACCCGTCGGCAACGGCGTCGGCCACCACCCTGGTCAGCAGAGCGGCGCTACGGATCGCGTCGTCATTGCCGGGGATCTTGTAGTCGACCTCGTCCGGGTCGCAATTGGTGTCCAAGACGGCGACCACCGGGATCCCCAGCTTGCGCGCTTCGCCGACGGCGATGTGTTCCTTCTTGGTGTCCACGATCCAGACGACGCTGGGGGTCTTGGCCATGTCGCGGATCCCGCCGAGGCTGCGCTCGAGCTTTGCCTTCTCGCGGGACAGACCCAGCGCTTCCTTCTTGCTCAACGTTGCGGTCACACCGGTCTGCTCCATCGTCTCGAGTTCCTTGAGACGCTGCAGCCGGCCGTGCACGGTCTGGAAGTTGGTCAGCATCCCACCGAGCCAGCGCTGGTTCACGTACGGCATGCCCACGCGATTAGCCTGTTCGGCTATCGCTTCCTGGGCCTGCTTCTTGGTTCCGATGAACAACACGGTCCCGCCGTGCGCCACTGTCTGCTTGATGAAGTCGTACGCGTCATCGATGTAGGTCAGCGTCTGCTGCAAGTCGATGATGTAGATGCCGTTGCGCTCGGTGAAGATGAATCGCTTCATCTTCGGGTTCCAACGACGGGTCTGATGTCCGAAGTGGACGCCTGCATCGAGCAGGTTCTTCATACTGACGACAGCCACGGGCCGTCCTCTCGGTTCACGCGTCGAGGCCGGATCCACCGGCGACGACGCTCACTCGGTTGTCGCAGCTCCCCGGGTCGGGGTGCTGCCCTGGTGACCAAGGAGCCGCATTGACCCGTCAGTGCCACTTGGCACCGTCGGGACCGAGACGAGGCTGCCTCCCACCGCAGGCGGGGCAGGTCACGCGAAGTCGGCCGGCCACGAGGGCAGACCGCTGGCTCGAGTATACGGCCCGATGTCCACAACCTGCCCGGGCGGGCTCGCGGGTTTCCCACAAGCGGTCGCTCCCGGGTCCATCTGCGGGTTCGCGTCGGCAGGATCTCATCCATGAGACTCGGCCCGATCCGGCGGGCGACGGCTCTGTTTGTGTTGGTCGCCGGCATCTGGTGGGCTCTGCCGGCTGAGACCGGCCGGGCCGCCGTCTGGGCGGCCCCGCTGCCCGAACCGCTGACCGTCACCAGGCCCTTCGACCCACCGGAGAATCCCTACGGCGCCGGCCATCGGGGCGTGGATCTCGCGGGAAGTCCGGGTCAGGAGGTACGCGCCGCCGGGTCGGGCACGGTCGTGTACGCGGGGCCGCTGGCCGGCCGAGGCGTGATCAGCCTGCAGCACCAGGACGGCCTCAGGACCACCTACGAACCGGTGCTCTCCGCCGTCTCGGCCGGAGTGGAGGTCTCGCTGGGACAGGTCATCGGCACCCTCGAAGCGGGGCACGCCGGATGCTGGGCGTCGGCGTGCCTGCACTGGGGGCTGAAACGCGGTGAGGTCTATCTGGACCCGATGCTGCTGTTGGATCAGGGCCCGGTGCGACTGCTCCCCCGGTATGGCGCTGGTGGACCCGGCGCGCGCCTGGACCCGGCGGTGGCGATGACCGCTGGGCCGGTCGTGGTCTGCGCTTTCGCATCGATACCGCTGTTGCGTCGACGGCGGGTTCGCATGGCTGAAGCTGAAGCGCGCTGGCCTGCGCCCAGCGGGTTTCAGGCGCGAGGATGAGCTTGGCGGTAGACCGCCTTGAGTCGTTCGGCGCTGACATGGGTGTAGATCTGCGTCGTTGCCAGGCTTGAGTGGCCGAGCAGTTCCTGCACACTGCGCAGATCTGCCCCGCCTTCGAGGACGTGCGTCGCCGCACTGTGCCGAAGACCGTGCGGGCCGATGTCCGGAGTGCCCGCGACCGCGGCAACCGCTGCATGCACGATTCGCCTCGCCTCGCGCTGCCCGAGCCGTCCGCCCCGCCGTCCGAGCAGCAGCGCCGGACCACTGTCGGCTCTGCTCAGGACCGGCCGGCCAGCGCTGCTGTAGGCATCAAGCGCGGATTGGGCCGGCAGGCCGTACGGAGTCACCCGCTCTTTGCTGCCCTTGCCGAAGACTCTGACCACCCGTCGATCGAGGTCGATGTCGCCGACATCCAATCCGACCAGTTCGCTGACTCGGATCCCGCACCCGTAGAGCAACTCCAGGACGAGCCGGTCGCGCATGTCGAGCGCACGGTCGACGTCATCGCCCGTCGGTCCACCTGTGGAAATCGACTCTCCGTCGCCGCCGATGTTGTCGCCGCCGTTGCTCTCGTCCCCGTCGCTGCGGCCCGCATTGCTGCCGCCGTCGGCCGGGAAACGGCGGCGGCCGACGCCTTCCAGCACGGCCCTCGCCTGGTCGGCAGTCAGGACCTCCGGAAGTGACCGGTGCGTGCGCGGGCTGGCCAATCGCGACCCTGGATCGACCGAGATCCAGCCGATCGCGCGGGCATGAGCGGTGAATGTACGGGCGGCTGCTGCCCTCCTGGCCAGCGTGGAGCGAGCCGCTCCCAACGTCTGCTGCTGGGCAAGCCAACTGCGTAACACACTGAGGTCCAAATCGCCCACCCCGTGTCCGCCGTGCCGGGTCAGGTGGTCCAGCAGACTGCGGATATCGCTGCGGTAGGCCCGGATCGTATGAGCCGAGAGATCACGGTTATGAGCCAGGAAGTAGAGGAAGTCATCCAGTGCGGTGGCCAGTGCCGTTGGCAACTCCGTGCTGTCCGGCCGAACCGGCTGATGGTTCACCCGTTGACCGTCGGTCAGCGGTGTTCGACGGTCAAGCGGCCACGCCGTAGGTGGTCACCCGCATGGCCTGTCATAGGCCTTGCGGCCTGCCCAGCCGGACAAGTCGCCAGGCCCCGTCGATGCTCTCGACGAAGCCCCTCGTCTCCAGGGCCGGCAGCGCGGAGAGGACCTCGAGCACGCTCAGGCCCGCAGCCCGGGCGATGTGCTCAGGGAGAACGGGTCGCCTGTTGGGCAACGCCTCCAGCGTCCGGGCCTGAACCGCGGTCAAGGCATCGCGGGCCGTGTCCGGCCCGCGCACCAACGGTGCCAGGTCGACACCGAGTTGCCCGATTTCTTCGATGACGTGCTCGACCCCGGTCACCAATCGGGCCTCGGTGTCTCGCAATAACGTGTGCGTGCCCACTGACATCGCCGAGCTCACCGGGCCCGGAAACGCCATTACCGGCCGGCCCAGTTCCTGGGCCCGTCCGGCGGTATGCCGAGCCCCGGATCGCGCCGACGCCTCGACCACCACGCAACCAGCACTGAGTGCCGCAATCAGCCGATTTCGGATCAGGAAGCGATGCCGGTACGGCGCACACCCTGGCGGCCACTCGCTGATCAAGAGACCGTCCTGGGCGATCCGCTCGAACAGAGCCGCATGCGCGGCTGGGTAACTTCGGTCGATACCGCCGGCCAGGACCGCGATCGTCGGCACGCCGGCGCTCAGGGCTCCCCGGTGGGCCGCCGCATCGATGCCGAAGGCTCCCCCCGACACGACCGTCCAGCCACGTTCGGCGAGGTCGAAGCCAAGCTGGGCGGCTTGCTCTGCGCCATAGGAGGTGGACGCGCGGGCACCCACGACCGCCACGGCCCGGCGGGTCAGATTCGCCAGATCACCGTTGCCACGTACCCACAAGGCCAACGGCGCTGCGATTGCCTCAACGCCCATGGCGGTTGCCACCGTCATGGCATGCAGGGAGTCCACGGGCCATTCCGGATCTCCCGGAGCCAGGAGTCGAGCACCGATGGAGGTTGCCGCAGCCAGATCCGCTGCAACCCGGTCATCGTCGTGCCGAGCGCCCACCAGGGCTTGCAATTCCGCGGGCGCTCGCGCTCCGCGCAGCGCACGCATCGCTTCCTTGGGTCCGACTGACTCCACGTATCGGTACATCAGCGCGTGCCCCGGCTCGACCGCTCGGCTGAGCCAGGCCCGCGCCCGCCGCGCGGCTTCGAGGCCGGCCACGACCTGCGGGCCCGGACCCAGCGAGCCCGCCTTTGATGGCTGCACCGCCCCTGGCTGTTCTGGCTGTGCACTCACCCGATCCTCCGAAGTCGGAGCCCCACAGCGGTGTCCACCTCGGTCGTCCGCGGACTGCTCAGCCCGCCCAAGTCAGCGAGGGTCCAGGCAACTCGCAACACCCGATCGAAGCCACGGACCGAGAGCAGCCCGCGATCCATGGCCAGCTCAGCGCCGGCCAACGTGGCTCGCGGCAACCTCAGTGCTTCGCGCAACACCACGCCGGGCACCTCGCTGTTGAGCCGTTTACCCCAGACTGACAATCTCTGCTCGGCCGCTGCCCGTGCCTGCTCGACCCGGGCGGCCACCTGCGCCGATGCTTCCCTGGGCGCAGCGCTGTCCAGAAGGGCCCGACGCGAGACTGCCGGCAGGGTGACCTGCAGGTCTACTCGATCCAGCAGTGGCCCGGACAGTCGGTCGGCATATCGTCGACGAGCTACCGACGTGCAGCCACAATCGGCGTCCCCAGTGGCCGGCGCGCACGGACAAGGGTTGGCGGCCAGGATGAGCTGGCAACGGCAGGGATAGGTCGACACTCCGGCGGCTCGGTGCAACGTCACGGCTCCGTTCTCCAGGGGCTGGCGCAGCGAATCGAGCAGGACCCGCCCGAACTCCGGTGCCTCGTCCAGGAACAGCACGCCGCGGTGGGCACGGGAGATCGCCCCGGGACGGGCCATCGGGGACCCGCCACCGACCAGCGCCGGCATGGTTGCCGTGTGGTGCGGGCTCTCGTACGGTGCCCGGCGGATCAGCGGCGCCCCGCGGGGTAGATCGCCGGCCAGCGAATGCACCGCCGTCACCTCGAGTGCCTCCTCGTCGGTGAGCGGCGGAAGGATGCCCGGCAACCGTTCGGCGAGCATCGTTTTCCCGGCGCCCGGGGGCCCGGTGAGCAGCAGGTGATGGCCGCCGGCCGCGGCGATCTCCAGGGCGAGCCGGCCGGCTGCCTGCCCGACCACGTCGATCAGGTCCGGGACTTCGGGTGCCGGCGGCGCCTCGACCGGAGTTGGCCGCTGGCCCTCCGCGTCGCCCCGAAGGAATGCGACGACCTCGGCCAAGGTCGCACCGACCCAGACGTCGGCGTCGCTGACGAGTTGGGCCTCCGGTCCATTCTCCTGGGCGACAACTACCGGCTGGTGTCCTCGCTTGACGGCGGCGAGGACCGCCGGCAGCACGCCGCGGATGGCCCGGATCCGCCCGTCCAGACCGAGTTCGCCGAGAAAGAGGAACTTTTCGGCCGCACCCGGCGGCACCTGCTCGCTGGCGGCCAGCACACCGACGGCCAGCGCTAGGTCGTACCCGCTCCCATGTTTGGGCAGAGTCGCCGGCGACAGCCCGATGGTGATCTTGCGGTTTGGCCAGTCCAAGCCGCTGTTGAGGACGGCGGCTCGCACTCGATCTCGCGACTCCCGGATGGCGGTGTCGGCCAGACCCACGATCGCCATGCCCGGCAGGCCCGCTGACAGATCGACCTCGACCTCGACCACGCCGCCGGACAGACCTACCAGCCCCACCGACCAGGTGCGGGCCAGCGACATCTACAACGCCGCCCGAAGATGTCGCACAGTCGGCGGCAGTCCGGCGCCGGCCAGAACGGCGATCACGTCGAAGCGGACCTCGCGGGCGTGTTCGTCGTGCTCGGTCAGCCACTGCCCGGCGAGTTGTCGCAACTTTCGGGCCTTGCGCCAGGTGACCGCCTCGGCGGGATCACCGAAAGCGTTGCTGCGCCTGGTCTTGACCTCACAAAAGACCAGCGTGTTGCCCTCCCGTGCAACGATGTCCAGTTCGCCGATCGGGCATCTCCAGTTTCGGTCCAGCACCCGCAGGCCCGCCTCGATCAAGTGAGCGGCTGCGAGATCCTCGCCGTACGCGCCGAGCGCGTCCTTGGGGTGCACCTCTCCAGGCTGGCCTCCCGAGGCGCCCGACGGACCGGTGAGATACCGATTGTGGACGCCCCGGCATCAGCCTGTGGACAACGCTGGCCCCTGGTTCGGCCTAGGCGATCGCCGGCTCGCCCTGAGTAGTACGCACGCCTGACCTCAACTGCGCGGACGCGAGGCTGATCGCGACAGCGAGCACCAGGTATCGAGCCGGCAACGGAGCAAAGCAGACCACCCCGCCGACGATCATCACTATGGATGTCCACCGCGGAAGAACCGCAGCCCGGAGGCTGGCGATCCCGAAGAGGAGTCCGCCGAGCCCGAGCAGCGAGTAGGACACCACGAAGCCGATCAATACGGTGGTCAGCCCACCGTCGGCCAGTACGTCGGGCGCGGCCTGGTGCAGGCCTGGAACGACGAAGACCTGGCTCCAGATTCCACCGAGGGTCAATGTGGCGCCGAACAGGGCCAGCAGGACACCGGACAACCCGAGCCGTCCGAAGGTCGCAGACTGTGCGGCATAGAGCGCGATGACCCCGACCACGAGCGCAAAGACACCCGCAAGGGCAAGGACGCTGGCGATGATGCCGGGCGGGCCTGCCGCCGCTTCGGGCGAACCGACGGCGCCGAACTCCACGGCCACCGACGCAATGACGAGCGGGCCGCTGAGGATTGCGATCGGGCGAACAACGGACACGAACGATTTCATGGTGTGCTCCTTGCGTTCTGGATGGTGCAGCCTCTGTGGTCTGCACCTGTCATCCAGCGTCCAGCTCGTCGAGGCACACGGGCATCGACCGAGAGAACCCGATCTGGCGCCGCCGGGGGGATTCGGCCGACCCCATGAGCCAGGGAGTTCTCCTCCGCCAGGAGGATGCGTTGCCGCGCTAAGGAGGATGCAGTCTCGGCGCAGGCCACCTAGATTGAGCCTGTGAATGGCTGGCTTCGCTCGCTGGCTGACGCCTGGCATCGAGTCGATCAACTGTGGTTCGACTGGATTCCGGTGGCGGGCTTGCTCCTGTTGAGCCAGTTCGATCCGAACCTCAGTGCCGCCGGCCAGAACGTTTCCGGGTTGGCCGACGGCGCCTTCGCGCTCGCGACCGTCATCCCGCTCGGATGGCGGCGTCGCTGGCCGCTGGCCGTCGTCGTCGGGGTGGCGTCGGTGATCGTCGGCCGGGCACTGGCCGTCGGCCCGGTGATCAGCTTCAGCAGTTTCCTCGCGCTCATCGTTGCCATGTACGCCGTGGCTGCCCATGGCCGGACCACCCTCGCCCTCATCGGCGCCGCGGTCACCGCGCTCGCCGTCGTCGTCGTGGCGCTGACCGATCAGCAGCCGAGCGCCCCGCTGGACTGGGTGTTTCCGCTGTTCTACTTCGGCGGGGCGTGGTTGCTCGGTCGGGGAACCCGGCGCCGGGTGAAGCACCAGCGCACCTTGCTCGATCTGAACATGCGGCTGGAGCGAGAACATGAGACCGAGGCGCGGCTCGCGGTGGCCGACGAGAGAGCCAGAATCGCCCGTGAACTGCACGACATAATCGCCCACGGCGTCGGCGTCATGGTGGTCCATGCCGAGGCGGCCGACGAGGTGCTGGGCACTGATCCGGACGGCGCACGTGAGTCGCTCCGCCAGATCCAGACATCAGGTCGTCAGGCACTGACCGAACTCCGCCAGCTGTTGGGTCTGTTGCGCGATGACCCACCGCCGGCGTCATTGACACCGCAGCCGACCGTCGCCGATCTCGATCACCTGGCCCGGGAAGTGTCGTTGACCGGATTGACAGCCGAGATCCACATCGAAGGCGAGCGTTATCCCTTGCCGGCCGGCCTCGACCTGACTACCTATCGGATCGTCCAGGAGGCGCTCACCAACGCAGGCAAACATGGGCACGCCGACACCGCCCGGGTCTGCATCCGCTATCGAGCCGACGAGCTCAGCGTCGACATCGATGACAACGGTCAGTGCACGGATACCCCCCAACCTGGAAATAGTGGGCATGGACTCATCGGAATGCGCGAGCGGGTCGCTCTCTTTGGTGGGTCGCTCGAGACCAGGCGCGGCGAACACGGGTACTCGGTTCATGCGGTGCTGCCCACCAGCGGTGCCCCATGATCCGGTTGCTGCTCGCCGACGACCAGACCCTGGTCCGCGATGGCTTGCGGATGATCTTGTCTGCCCAGCACGACATCGAGGTGGTCGGCGAGGCCGCCACCGGCGTGGACGCAGTCGCTGCGGCCCGGTCACTCAACCCCGATGTCGTGCTGATGGACATCAGGATGCCGGTTATGAACGGGGTGGAGGCCACTCGAGAGCTCATGCACAGCAAGGGCAAACCCGACGCCTGCCGGGTGCTCGTCCTGACCACATTCGACCTCGACGAATACGTCTACGCAGCCATGAAAGCCGGAGCCAGCGGGTTCCTGCTCAAGGACGTGCCACGCCGCCAGCTCGTCGAGGCGGTTCGCACGATCGCGGACGGGGACACACTGCTCGCGCCGGCGGTCACCCGGCGTTTGATCGAACACTTCTTGGTGCGACCGGCGCCGGCCCGCGGTATCCCGGTGCCGCTGCGATCCCTCACCGAACGCGAACTCGCGGTTCTCCGCCTGGTCGCCGAGGGCCTGACCAACGCCGAGATCGCCGCGCGCTTGTTCCTCGGGGTGACGACGGTAAAGACGCATCTGGGGCACGTCTTGGCCAAGCTTGGGCTGCGCGACCGCGTGCAGGCAATCGTCCTGGCCTATGAAACCGGCCTGGTCACTCCCGGCATTAGAGGGTCGACTGGTCCCCAGCAGCGGTGTTGAGTCGGTAGAAGCGCCACAGGTCGTTCTCGATCGGCAACACCTCGAGCCCGGCAAATCCAGCCTGTTGGGCGTACTGCCGCAGTATGTCGGGCCGCATCACTGTGCCGGTGCCTGCCGACGGCGAGTGCGACAACCCGTCGGGCAGGCATACGAACAGGGAGAACCCGTACATCAGTCGTTCGACGTCGTCACCCCGACCGGGGAAACGCTCGGCCACGCGTTCGTCCATGACGATCACCTGGCCGTCGGGTTTGGCCAGCCGTCGCATCGTGGCGAGCACGTCGACCGGGCGGGCCAGGTCGTGGATGCACTCGAAGGCCGTGACGACGTCGTAGTCGCCGTCCCGCTCGGCGGCTGCCGCGTCGCCGGCGAAGTACCTGACCCGCCCCGATACGCCAGCCTGCTCGGCGTGGGCACACGCCGCCTGGACAGACGGCTCGTCCAGGTCATACCCATCGACAGCGGCGGCTGGATAGGCAAGTGCCATCGCGATCGAGGACCAACCCTCACCGCACCCGATGTCGGCCACCCGGGCGCCGTCGCGCAGCCGCTGGTCCAGGTCGGGAACGGCGGGAAACCAGTCGCTTCCCAACGCTCCCAGGAACCAGGGCCGATTCATGTCTGCCTGTCCGGTCCGCATGTCCGGGCCGTACTGCGGCCAGCCCACACCATCGCCAGTGCGGTAGGCCTCGAGCAGAGCCGGGAGTTGCATCCCTGCGGCGGTCATCAACCGCATGAACGGGGCAAGATAGTTCAGGCTGTCGCGGTCGGTCAGCACCTCCGCATGGCTCGGAGGCAGCTCATATCGACGTTGATCGCCGGGCAGGTCAGGATCGTCCACCGCGAGTAGACCAGTGACCGCCTGCTGCTCGAGCCACTCGGTGGCATACCGGCGGTCGATCTGCGCTGCGGCGGCCAATTCACCGGCGGTCATCGTTCCCCGCTGGGCAAGTGCGGTGTACAGGCCGAGCTTCTCACCAACGTAGACCGACCACATGTCGATCGCGCCGAGCGCTGCGTCGAAGAGTCGCTGGCTGAGTTCTTCGGTGTCCATCTGGCTCTCTCGCTCGGGGGGCAGGGCCGTGCGTTCCTAGCTCAGGCCGGGCTCATCGGGCAGCTGGAGGTCGGGCTTGTCGAGCTCTTCGACGTTGACGTCCTTGAAGGTGACGACCCGGACGTTCTTCACGAAGCGGGCCGGACGGTACATGTCCCATACCCAGGCGTCGGACATCTGGACCTCGAAGAAGACCTCGCCGTCGGCATTGCGTACCTGCAGGTCCACAGAGTTGGCCAGATAGAAGCGCCGTTCGGTCTCCACGACGTAGGTGAACTGGCGGACGATGTCCTTGTACTCGCGGTAGAGCTGCAGTTCCATCTCGGTCTCGTACTTCTCGAGATCCTCAGAACTCATTCCAGTCACCTCCCTCGGCGTCGTCGTGCGTCGCATCGGCGGCCGGCACACTCAACGCGTCCACCATGTCATGGCCGGAGTCTGCCGGTAACCGACTCGACACGGTGATGAACCCGCGCCGGTGCTCGGGGCACGGTCCGCGAAGGTCGAGCGCACCGGTGTGTCCGGGGGTGATGTACCCCTTGTGGGTGGCGAAGTCGTAGCCCGGATACACCTGGTGCAGATCCACCATCATCCGGTCCCGAGTCACCTTCGCCAGAACTGACGCCGCTGCCACGCAGGCGGCCGTACGGTCGCCCTTCCAGACCGCCAGCGCCGGTACGCCCAGTCCGGCAATCGGAAACCCGTCGATCAGCGCGTAGTCCGGGTCCATCGGCAACCGCGCGAAAGCTCGGCGCAGGCCTTCGACGTTGGCCTTGTGCAGCCCCCGTGCATCCACCTCCCCAGGTGGGATGATGATGACGGACCAAGCGCGAGCCCGCCGTACGACCTGGGCGTAGACCCGTTCCCGGGCGGCCGCGGTCAGCAGCTTGGAATCGGCCAGTTCCGGAACCCGGCCCCGCGGACCCGCGGGGAGGACGCAGGCGGCGGTGACCAGCGGTCCCGCGCACGCGCCGCGTCCTGCCTCGTCCGCTCCGGCGACGCAGGAGAACCCACGTCTGTGCAGCGCCTCCTCCATGGCCCAGAGGCCCGCCTCCGGATTCACGACCGCACGCCGGGGCCGAGCAATCAAACCGGTAGCAGAAGGGGCCATGACCTGCCGAGCTTAACCGGAGCGCGGCGCACGGCCAGCACCTCCGGACTGCGACCAGCGGCGGCACATTCGACCCAGAGATGTTCAACTCTTGACGGCATTCCAATCACTTATTGTGAGGGACCCGCTACACTGAGCCACGGTCCGAATCGACGAGGTGAGTGAGGGCATGACCGCTTCGCCGCTCGGCACGAGCCCGGCCGTGCTTTCCCCGCTCGACCCTGACCCGGCATTGCACCTCCTGCGCCGGGCCACCTTCGGTCCGACGGCACAGATGGCCGCGGACATCCTCCGGAGGGGGACCTCGGTGTGGCTCGACGATCAGCTGCAGCCGACCCGGATCGCGGATGGCGCGGTCAACACTTTCCTGACCCGCTATTCCACACTGACCTTCAGTGCCGCGAAGTTAGCCTCGCTGACCGTTGCCAGCGAACGTCAGTTGGCCTTCACCGAGACGGTGGAAGCGACCCTGGTGCGCCAGATCTGGAGCAACCGGCAGCTGGTCGAGGTCATGGTCGACTTCTGGAGCAACCATCTCAACGTGTTCGGCGCGCTGGCTCCGGCGTGGACCGCCAAGTCGCTCGAGGACCGAGTCGTGATCCGGAAGCATGCGCTGGCCAGCTTCGAGAGTCTGCTCCTGGCCGACGCCCGCAGCGCCGCGATGCTCATGTACCTCGGCAACGACAAATCCCGACTGGATCGGCCGAACGAGAATTACGGCCGAGAGCTGCTGGAGTTGCACACCGTCGGCATCGACGCCGGGTTCACCGAAGCCGACGTGCTCAACAGCGCGTACGTGCTCACCGGCCGTACCTGCGACGAGAAGCGCCAGTACTACTACCGTCCCGACTGGCATTACGTCGGTCCGGTGAAGGTGCTGGGCTGGTCCTCGGCGAACTCCACGGCCACCGGTGGCTTGGCAGTCGGAGACTCCTACCTTCGCTACCTCGCTCGGCACCCGAGCACCGCGCTGGCCCTGTCCCGGAAGCTGGCGATCCGGTTCGTGTCCGACGACCCACCCGATTCGTTGGTGAACGCTCTGGCCGAGGTCTACCTTGCCAACGGTACGGCGATAGTGCCGTGGCTACGGGCCTTGTTCGGCTCCGCGGAGTTCGCCGACTCGATCGGCCGTAAGGCGCGGCGCCCGCTGGAGGATGTCGTTGCCAGCATCCGGGCGATGGGAATCGGCCTGCCCGTCGGCTCCAACAAGACGGCCATCTCGGAGATCCGGGCGATCAGCGTGTGGCTGGACAACCAACCCTTCAGCTACCGAGCGCCGACCGGATATCCCGACATCGCCAGCAGGTGGCATTCGGTGACCGGCACGGTGAGCCGGTGGAATGTGCACCGGACGCTGGTGACCGGTGCACCGGAGGGGCTCACTTATCCGGCCCTTGACCAGCTTCTGGCTGGACCACCGATGGCCACCCATGGGCAGATGGTGGACCGGCTGACCGTCGCACTGACCAGACAGATCTTCCGCTCGGATCACCGTCAGGCGTTGCTCACCGCCGCTGGCATGACCGACGGCGAGCCCTTCAACAAACGCAAGGTCGACCAGACGTTGCCCAACCTGACCGTTCTCGCGCTCGACTCCCCGTACCTGTTGCTGAGATGACGAGCCCCGCGCAGAGCCGCGCGATCATCGCCGCCGCCGAGCGAGTCAAGACCGGACATGCCGAGCAGGAGGCGCTCTGGAGGCACGGCTTCACTCGCCGGCGCTTTCTCGCTGGGGCAGGCATGGTGGCCACCGCCGGTCTGGGCTCGCAGTTGGTCACGAGCCGTTACGCCTTCGCCGCACCGGCCACCGGGAACGGTAAGACACTTGTGTACGTCTTTCTTCGCGGCGGCTTCGACGGGTTGGGCACTGTGATTCCCGGCTCGGACCCGGACTACATCGCCGCGCGCGGGAGCATGGCTATTCCGAGCGGCTCGCTGCTGAATCTGGACCGCACATTCGGCCTGCATCCGTCGGTGGCTGCGCTACTGCCGCTGTGGACCAGCGGACAACTCGGCATCGTGCACGCGGTGGGCGCCACGGAGAGCAGCCGTAGCCACTTCGACGCACAGGAACAAGTGGAGCGCGGCGTCGCTTCACCCGGGACGCACACCGGCTGGCTGGCCCGGGTGCTGGCCGAGATGGGGCCGGGTACGACGTTCCGGGCGGTCAGCGAAGGAGTGACGGTTGCCCGTTCCTTGGCCGGAGCGCCGGGCGCCATCGCCATGTCAGGGATCGGGTCACTCACGCTGCTCGACAGCCAACCCGCGATGTTGACCGCGCTGGAGTCGCTGTTCACCGGCTTGGACGATCCGGCCGGAGCCCACGGCCTGAACACCCTTCAGGCGATGGCCGACGCGATACCGATCCAGGCCCAGTTCCCCACCCCCGCGCCCGGAGCTGTCTATCCCAACGACGGGGTCGGCGACCGCATGGCCGACATCGCGCGTCTCATCAAGGCCGATGCCGGTCTACGGGTGGCCACGCTCGACATCGGCGGTTGGGACATGCACACCAACGCCGGCGCGGTGACCGGCGACATGGCCAACAACCTCGCGGCCCTGTCCCAGACTCTGTCGGCCTTCGCCACAGACGTCGGTCCCCGGATCTCAGATGTGACCGTGGTGACCATGTCTGAGTTCGGTCGGCGGCTGGCGCGCAACGGCAGCAGCGGAACAGACCACGGCAAGGGCGGGGTCATGTTCCTTCTCGGCGGCGGCGTCCGCGGCGGACTCGTACACGGCGCCTGGCCCGGCCTCGCGCCCGCTGCGTTGGTTCAAGGTGATCTGGCCACGCCGAATGACTACCGCGACGTGCTGGGAGAGGTCGCTCAGCGCACTCTCGGGCTCGGGTCGCTCACATCCGTCTTCCCCGGGCACACGTACCGCCCTCTCGGCGTCATGAGCTGAACCCCCCCTTTCGGCGGGGACCGACCACGCAGGCCAGCGCGCCGTCCTACGGCGAAGGGCACAACGACGATGCCGGCGCCCAGAGCCATGGGGACGCCCGCGGCGGAGTAAGCGGGGAGCCCGGACAGGGCCGCGGCACCGAAACCCTGGATGTCGGGGTCGTCGAGCATGGTGAAACGGCTGAACGGCCACACGATGATGGCCGCTTTGCCGATCACGTCGTCCACTGCGATGGTGCCGCTGTACTGATCAGTGACGTGGTACCGGGAATCGGCCGAACCCGCGCGATTGTCACCCATCACCCATAACCGTCCCTCCGGGACGGTCACCGCCGCGAACGAGCGAGTCGGCAGCGGGCTGTCGGTGACGATGTAGGGCTCCTCCACCGGTTCCCCGTCGACCAGCACCAGACCCTGCGCATCGCAGCACTCGACGGTCTGACCGCCCACGGCGACCACCCGTTTCACGTAGTCCTTCTCACTCGGCGGTCCTACCCCGATGGCACGGCCAAGGGTGGCCATGATCGATGCGAACCAGTTCGTCGGTTCGGCGATCTGGACCTCCGGCGCCCAGGTGTCAGGACCTTCGAACACCACGATGTCGCCGGGCTGGGGATCGCCGAAGTAGTAGACGACCTTGTTGACCAGGACCCGGTCGCCGGTGCAGCCCGTGCATCCGTGCAGGGTCGGTTCCATGGATCCGGATGGAATGAAAAAGGCTTGGAACAGGAACGTCTTGATCAGAACCGCCAGTCCGAAGGCGATGATCAGCAGGACCGGCAGCTCCTTGAGCAGCGAGCCCTTCTTCTTCGGCTGGCCCGTCGCCCGACGCCTACCCCACCGGCGCTTGCCGGTGGCCCGGGTCGCGGGACCGTCCAGGCCTGCGGTGGCCCCGGGGGGAACGTGACCATCCTTGTGGTCGGGCTGGTCGATGAGGTTCTTCCGGTGATGCCCACTGTCGGCCCGAGCAGGACTGGGCGGTTCGACTGGGTTGCTCATGGCTGACTCAGCCTACGTCGGTGGGTTGCGCGATGGCCGAGATGGCGACATTGCGGTGCTAGCGCGTCGCGGTGTCCCGCTTCTCTTTGATCTTGGCGGCCTTGCCGCGCAGGTCGCGCAGGTAGTACAGCTTCGCGCGGCGGACATCGCCGCGGGTGACGACCTCGATCTTCTCGACCACCGGAGTGTGCACGGGGAAGGTGCGCTCGACACCTACGCCGAAGCTGATCTTGCGAACTGTGAAGGTCTCGCGGATCCCGCCGCCCTGGCGGCGCAGCACGACGCCCTGGAACACCTGAATCCGGGACCGGTTGCCCTCCACGACCCGGACATGCACCTTGACTGAGTCACCGGGCCGGAAGTCCGGGATGTCGTCGCGCAGGGATTCAGCGTCGAGTGCGTCCAGGGTGTTCATCGCGTGTCCGTTCTGGAAAGGTCTTCGGGTCGGGTACCTCGGGGCAGCACTGCAGACGTCCACATGAACCCCGGGGGCGTTATGGCCGTTGCCAGACGATGAGATCGCCGGCCAGCAGCTCTCAATGGTGCCACATCGACGGTTTCGCTCCCAATCGGGATGCGGTGTCGAATGCACCGTGCTCAGCTGCGCCGGTCCCCGCTCTGGACGTCGATGAACTCGGGTGGTCCCGACCACGGCCCGGCCAGTACCGCCGGCAGGACCGTCGCGAGATCTCGGGGGGCGAAGCTCTCGCGGCTCGAGGCGATCTCCCGGAGAGTCCACCAGCGATAGGGCTGATCCTCGAACTGTTCGATCTCGGTCTGCCCGGTCACGTCGACGACGTGGTCGACCTCGCGCAGCACAAAGAAGGTCTCGCGGGAATCCATTCTCTTGCCGAGGAACTGGTCCACCGATCGCCGTAACCACACCGGTCCCTCCAGGTCGGCCTCAGCCACGACCAAGCCGATCTCCTCGGCGAGTTCGCGTACGGCGGCAGCCCGCAGGGATTCGCCGGCATCCACCCCTCCCCCGGGGGCGTACCAGAAGATGACCTCGGCCGGGGCGGTACGCAGCTCCACGATCCGAGCTCCGAACAGCAGCACCCGCTGGTGGCGATCGAGAAGGAGCACTCGGCTGGCCAGGCGCACACCTGGACCGGACCCGTAGCCGGCCAGTAGATCCATCAGATCGATTCGCGCGCAGCAGGGTGCCCCTGAGTCGGTTCGGGCCGAGCGCTCATGTCGGGTCTGTTGTCTCTGGCAGCAGATCCGGGCGTCGCTGCGCCGTACGGGCCTGGGACTGCTCGCGGCGCCACCTGGCTATGGCCGCATGGTCACCGCTTCGCAGGACCTCGGGTACGTCGAATCCACGCCAGGTGGCCGGGCGGGTGTAGCTGGGTCCTTCGAGCAGCCCGGCCGAGTAGGAGTCATCAGCAGCGGATCCGGAATTGCCGAGGACGCCAGGGATGAGGCGGGCCAGTGCCTCGACGATGACCAGGACCGCGACCTCACCACCGGCCAGGACGTAGTCCCCCAAGGACACCTCGTCGACCGGGCCGCGCTCGGCGGCCCAGTCGATCACTCGCTGGTCAATCCCCTCGTAACGCCCGCACGCGAATACGAGATGCGGCTCCTGTGCATAGGAGGCGGCCATCGCCTGGTTGAAGGGCCGACCTGCTGGAGTGGGTACGACCAGCCGGATGCCATCCGGCCGAACGGACTCCAGCGCCCGCGCCCACGGCTCAGGGCTCATGACCATGCCCGGTCCGCCGCCGTACGGGGGGTCATCGACGCTTCGGTGCACATCGTCGGTCCAGGCACGCAGGTCGTGTATGGCGATGTCCAGCAGGCCGTTCTCGCGCGCCTTTCCGACCAGAGATTCGTTCAACGGCTCCAGATAGCCGGGAAATATCGTGACGACATCGATTTTCACGCGGATCGTCACAGGATGCTGTTCTCCGCTGAGCTGATCACAGTTCGAGCAGGCCCGGCGGCGGATCGACGACCACCTTGCCCGCCGCTAGGTCCACCTCGGGCACGATGGCGGACACGAAGGGCACCAACAGCTCCCGGCCATCGTTTCGTCGGATGACCAACAGGTCACCGCCGACGTGCGAGATTCTGCGGACCTGCCCTAGTTCGAAGCCCTCGGTGTCCTCGACCCGAAGTCCGATCAGCTGGTCGTCGTAGAACTCGTCGACCTGGTCGAGCGGCGGCCGCTCATCAGCGGCAACGAGAAGCAGGGTGTTGCGCAAGGTCTCTGCACTCGGCCGGTCCTCGATGCCCTCGATCGAGAGCACCCAGGCCGACCCGTGTTGACGCGCCGCCTCGATCCGCAGCGGGCCGCGCTCCGGCGGGTCGGTGGTCAGGACCGAGCCAACGGCGAAGCGCTCCTCCGGAGCGTCGGTGTGCAGTTCGATGGTGACCTCGCCGAGGACTCCCTGTGGGCGACCGATCCTGGCGACAACGACGGTCTTCACGATCGTGAGCGCCTCAGGTGGAGCGGGGCTGCACCGGAGGCGCTCATGATCTTGGTTGGTTGTCCGCGGGTCAGCGACCGTCGGTGTCGACGACATCGACCCGCAAGCTGCGGCCGCCGACACTGGTCATGATCTGACGCAGCGCCTTTGCCGTACGACCGGCCCTGCCGATCACCTTGCCGAGGTCCTCCGGGTTGACCCGTACTTCCAGGGTGCGGCCACGTCGGTTGGTGACCAGGTCGACCTGCACGTCGTCCGGGTGATCGACGATCCCCCGAACCAGGTGCTCGAGAGCGTCTTCGAGCATCAGGCGTCGGTGCCCGGCGCCGCCGGAACCTCAGGCTCGGGAGCGGCCTGCCGTGCACCGGCGCGAGGGCTCTGGGCCTCCACGTCGACCTCGACGTCGGTCTTGTCGGTCCGGTCGACGCGCACGTCGGCCTTGGCATCGGGGCTCGGCGCATCGGCGCTCGGGGCGTCGGCGCTCTTGGTGTCGGCAGGCTTGGCGGCCTTCTTCTTCGGCGTGGTCGCTGCGGCGTCGGGCTCACTTCCACCGAGCTGGGTCGCAGCTTCGAACGCGGCCCGGCGGTCCGGCTTGGCGGCCTTGACCTTCATCGGCTCGGGGGCGGGCTCGCCATAGAACTTCTGCCAGTCGCCGGTCACCCTCAGGATGGCCCGGACAGCTTCGGTCGGCTGGGCGCCGACACCGAGCCAGTACGAAACCCGTTCGGCGTCAACCTCCATGTAGGAGGGGTCCTCCTTGGGGTGGTACTTGCCGATCTCCTCGATCGATCGACCGTCCCGCTTGGTGCGCGAGTCGGCGACGACGATGCGGTAGTACGGCTGGCGCGTCTTGCCGCGCCGCATGAGCTTGATCTTGGTGGACACGTGCGGGACTGCTCCTCGAGTTCTGGTGCGGGTGAGCGCGCGAGGGCCGGGTGGGTCCGGACTTGCGACACTTCATGGACGTGATCCGTAGCGGGTAGAGGGCCGTACGGCACGTTCGCGGTCCTATTCTGCCAGACCGGCTCGGACGTCCACCGGTTGACGTCAGTACGAGCGGCCGACGACCGCGATCAGGCCCGGCTCGTCGTCGCTGTCGGGAAGGCGCCCGTCGGCCCGTACCAGGCACCGGACACTGATCGCCTGCTCGGCCAGGGTCGCTTCGCCCTCCGGACCGAGGGCGGCCCAGTCGATCCGAGCCCAGCCGGTGGCCGCCGCCTCGGCAGCCTCGGCGACAGTGCTCACGTCGGCGGTGGCGGCTTCGCGGCGCGTCGACGCTTCGACGTAGAGCTGGGCCTGATCCTCGATCAGTGCCCGCGTGACCGCTTCGGTAAGTCCGGCCAGTGGGGTCGACGTCTTGCTGCCCCGGATCCGGCGGACCAGTACGGCGGTCCCGTCGGCGAGTTCGCGGGGTCCGACCTCCACCCGTACCGGTACGCCCTTGAGTTCCCGGTCGATCGCCCGGCGACCGAACGGCGTGTCCGTACGGGCGTCCAGCTCGCACCGAACTCCAGCCGCGGTGAACTCTGAGACCAACTGTGCCGCAGCCTCGCTGACCCCATCACCGTCCTTGACCACCATGACCACGGCTTGGATCGGGGCCAGCCTGGGCGGGATCTGCAAACCCGCGTCGTCGCCATGACACATGATCAACCCGCCGACCATCCGGGTGGACACCCCCCACGAGGTTTGCCAGACATAGTTCTGTGCACCATCTGCGGCAGAGAACCGGACGCCGAAACTCTTTGCGAAGTTCTGACCCAGCTCGTGGCTGGTCCCCATCTGCAGGGCCTTGCCATCGCGCATCATCGCCTCGCAGGTCAACGTGCTCACTGCTCCGGCGAACCGCTCCCGCCGGGTCTTGCGCCCGCGCAGCACCGGCATGGCCAACACCGACTCCATGAAATCGGCATAGACGTCGTCGAGGATCCGGCGCGCGTATGCGCCGGCATCCGCTTCGGTGGCGTGGCAGGTGTGCCCCTCCTGCCAGAGAAACTCGGTGGTGCGCAGGAAGATCCGGGGCCGCAGTTCCCAGCGGACCACGTTGGACCAGTTGTTCACCAGCATCGGCAGGTCGCGATAGGACTGCACCCACTTGGCAAAGAAGCTGTTCACGATGGTCTCCGAGGTGGGCCGGACGACGACCGGCTCCTCGAGTTCCTTGCCGCCGGCATGGGTGACCACGGCGAGCTCAGGGCTGAAGCCCTCGATGTGCTCGGCCTCGCGCTGGAGGTAGCTCTGCGGGATGAACAGCGGGAAGTACGCGTTCTGGGCGCCGGTGGCCTTGATCCGGTCGTCGACCTCGCGCTGCATCCGCTCCCAGACCGCATATCCCCACGGTCGGATCACCATCGTCCCGCGGACCGGGCCGTTGTCGGCCAGCTCCGCCTTGGCGATGACTTCTTGGTACCAACGGGCAAAGTCCTGTGCCTGGGAGGTAAGGACGGGAGCGCGTGCCACGGCGTGCAGCCTAGATTCGTCGCCGGCGAGCCGACGAATCAGCCGTCGAGGCCCGGGCTCATCGGGCGCAGCCCCAGCGTGGCCGCGGCATCGAGCAGGCGCCGGTCATAGGCAACGAAACCGGTCAACGCGGACCTCAGTTCAAGCGCGGTCGCCAAGTGGATCGCGTCCAGGCTGCGGAGCTGAAGCCGCCCGATCCTCCCGGCTTCATTGATGATCTGATCCGTAATGTCGACGGAGTCGACCGATGCCATGAGAAGGCGCGCTGACTTCTCCTCAACCGGTCCTTTGCCTCGCACCGCTCGAATGACTTCGATCCGGGCGAGAGCGCTGCTGATCATTCCCGGTCCGGTACGTACGACACCGGCGAGCACTGAGCTTTCTGGCTCGGTCAAGACCAACTTAACCAGTGCCGATGAATCCAGATAGAGCATGTCAGTAGCGCTCTTCGTTGCGCATTTCCTCCAGGATCTCGCTCAACGGCCGCTGGCCCGCTCGGGCTGGGAGAGGTGCGGGGAGTTGTCGGTAGTCCAAGGTCGCTGGATGCAGCACACCTGCATCGATCAGTTGTTGCACCGTCGTTTCCGGGGAGTGCACATCTTTCGGAATGGGAACCAGTCGTGCTACCGGATCGCCACGGTCGGTAACCTCGATGATCTCGCCCCCCTTCACCCGCGCCAGGTACCTACTGGCGTGCTGCCGCAGTTCCCGAACACCGATGCGTTCCATGTGCTACATGGTAGCACATTAACACCACCGAGGACCTTCAGCCGTGTATGGCCTGGTGGATCGAGGCGGCTGCCCCGACGACAGGGACGTCGGTGCGCTGGTCGCTACGTCGGTCCCGCACTTCGACCACGCCCTGAGCCAGTCCTCGTCCGACGGTGACAATGGTCGGCACCCCGATCAATTCGGCGTCGGTGAACTTCACCCCGGGACTTATCTTGCGACGATCGTCGTAGAGCACGGCCAGCCCGCCGTCGACAAGCTCCTGAGCCAGCCGTTGCGCTACCTCGAACACCGCTGGATCCTTGCCGGTTGCCGCCACGACGTGAATGTCAGCGGGTGCCACCCCGCGTGGCCAGCACAGGCCAGCTTGGTCGTGGGTGGACTCGGCGATCGCGGCCACCGCCCGGGAGACCCCGATGCCGTACGAGCCCATGGTCACCGTGACGAGCTTCCCGTTCTCGTCGAGCACCTTGAGATCGAGCGCCTCGGCGTATTTGCGACCCAGTTGGAAGATGTGCCCGATCTCGATCCCGCGAGCCAGTTCGAGGGGTCCCGAGCCGTCCGGGGCCTGGTCCCCGGACTTGATCTCGGCTGCCTCGATCGTGCCGTCCGGGGTGAAGTCGCGGCCACCCACCAGGTCGAAGACGTGCCGGCCGGTCTCGTTGGCACCGGTCAGCCAGCGGGTGCCCTCGACGACTCGTGGATCGACGAGGTAGCGGATGCCGCTGGGCGACTTCTCACCCAGTGCGGCCGGGCCGATGTAGCCCTTGACCAGGGCTGGATTCGCCGTGAAATCGGCCTCGGTGAAGGGCTGCACTGTGGCCGGATCCACCTGAGCCTGCAGACGTTTGGCGTCCACCTCCCGGTCTCCGGGCAACCCGATGGCAAGGGGTTCCCGGGTCCCGTCGGGGTGGGCGAGCATGACGAGCACGTTCTTCAACGTGTCGCCGGCAGACCAGGGGCGATCACCCCTCGAAAACCGTTCGTTGGCCAGCGCGACGAGGGTGTCGATGGTCGGCGTCTCGGGGGTGTCCTCGACGTGGGCCGGCGGGGCGTCGTCGTACGGGACCGGGTCGGGTACCGGAGTACGCACCGCCTCGACGTTCGCGGCATACTCACCGGCGCTGCGGACGAAGCTGTCCTCGCCGACCTCGTTGGGGTGCAGGAACTCCTCGCTGCGCGACCCACCCATGGCACCCGACATCGCCGAGACGATCACATATTCCAGGCCGAGCCGATCGAAGGTGGCGATGTAGGCCGCGCGGTGGGCCGCGTAGGAAGCGTCGAGTCCTGCGTCGGAGATGTCGAAGGAGTAGGAGTCCTTCATGACGAACTCGCGTAGCCGCAGCAGGCCCGCCCGGGGCCGCGCCTCGTCACGGAACTTGGTCTGGATCTGGTAGATCCACAGTGGAAGATCCTTGTACGACGAGTAGAGATCCTTCACCAGGAGGGTGAACATCTCCTCATGGGTGGGAGCCAGCAGATGGTCCACACCCCGCCGGTCCTTGAGCCGGAAGAGGTTGTCCCCGTAGTCGCTCCACCGGCCGGAGGTTTCATACGGCTCACGCGGCAACAGCGACGGGAAGTGCACCTCCTGGGCACCCATCCGGTCCATCTCCTCGCGGACGATCCGTTCGACATTGCGAAAGACGCGGTAGCCCAACGGCAACCACGTATACCCGCCCGAGCCGGCTCGCCGGATGTAGCCGGCACGGACCAGCAGCCGGTGGCTCGGGATCTCGGCGTCGGCCGGATCCTCCCGCAGGGTTCGGACGAACAGGGTCGACATCCGCAGCAGCACGTCGCGCAGTCTCCCAGGCCCCGTCCGGCCGGGGTGCAAGGCCCGCAAGGGCCTGGGCAATACTTGGTTGCGGGCGCTTGTAGCTTGCGAATATGTCGGCGCCGGATCGTGCCCAGGAACTCGATCAAGTGTGCTCGTTGCTCACCAGGTACTACGTCTTCCCGGACGTCGGCGAGCAGGTGGTCAAACTGTTACGAGGGCGGCACTCGGCGGGTGCCTTTCCCGGCGGCTCGACGGACGAGGAGTTCGGCATCGCCGTCACGCAGGCCATGCAGTCGGTCAACGGTGACCGACATCTCCGACTCCTGCACAGCGTTGTCGAGATCCCGGTGCAGGATGACAACGACGCTGAGGTTTTCGACGAAGATGCCTATCGACAGGAGGTGCTCCTGTCGGCGGGCGGTATCGCAACCGCCCAGCGGCTCGATGGCAATGTCGGCTATCTCGACATCCGCACCCTGCACGACGCCAACGTCGCCGCCCCCATCGCCTCGGCGGCGATGACCCTCCTGGCCGGCACCGACGTTCTGATCATCGACCTCCGACGTTGCCCCGGTGGCTCGCCTCTGATGGTGGCGCACTACTGCAGTTACCTGTTCGACGATCCGACGCACCTCAACGACATCTATGACCGTCCCGGCGATCAGACGCGACAGTTCTGGACAGCGCCATCCGTCCCTGGGACGAAGTTCGGCGGTTCCAAACCGGTCTATGTGTTGACCGGCTCGGCCACATTTTCCGGGGCCGAGGAGCTGGCCTATGACCTGCAATGCCGAGGGCGCGCCACCATCGTCGGGGAGACCACCATGGGTGGTGCCAACCCTGGGCGCCGCTATCGGATCGGGCCGCATCTGCAGCTGTCCGTCCCTCAGGGCCGAGCGATCAATCCCGTCACCGGCACCAACTGGGAAGGAGCCGGGGTGGGGCCGGACGTCGATGTGTCCGCCGAAAGCGCATTCGACACGGCCTATGGGTTGGCGCTCGAGCATGTGCTCACCCTGGGGCGCGATGGTGTACGGCGCGCCGTCGCGGAGGAGGCCGAGGCTGCGCGGGACCGTTTGGACGCGGTCAGGCGATGACGGTGCCGCGCAGGATGATCCGAGCCGGCCGGCTGAGCACTGAGAGATCCGTCCGCGGATCGGCATCGTAGGCAATCAGGTCTGCCGGTGCGCCTTCCTCGATCCCGGGTAGCCCCAACCAGGATCGCGCGGCCCACGAGCCGGCGGCCAATGCATCGGTCCGGGTCATCCCAGCCTCGGCCAGCGCCGCGATCTCCTGCGCGATCAGCCCGTGCCTCAAAGACCCCCCGGCGTCGGTGCCGGCATAGATCGGCACACCCGCGTCGTACGCCGAGGCAACCATGACGCGGACCCCGGTGTGCAGCCGCCGCATGTGCGCGGCGTACGCCGGAAACTTGGCCTTGCCGGCGTCCGCGAAGGACGGGAAGTTGTCGATGTTGATCAGGGTCGGCACCAGGGCCGTCCGGCGGGTGGCGAGTTCGTCGATGAGGTCGGTCGTCAGGCCGGTGCCGTGTTCGATGCAGTCGATGCCTGCCGAGATCAGATCCGGTAGCGCTTGCGCGCCGAACACGTGCGCGGTGACCCGGGCACCGGCTGCGTGGGCGGCCGTGATCGCGTCCCGGATCGCCTCGGCCGGCCAGCACGGCGCAAGATCGCCCACCCCGCGCTCGATCCAGTCCCCCACCAACTTGATCCACCCGTCGCCGACCCGAGCCTGCTCGGTGACAGCTGCAGGCAGCCCGGCCGGATCATCCAGCTCGATCGCGATCCCGGGGATGTAGCGCCGGCGCGGAGCAAGATGACGACCGGCACGGATGATGCGGGGCAGGTCTGCCTGTCGGTCGAGGTGCCTGGTATCCACCGGTACGCCGCAGTCCCGGATCAGCAACGCCCCGGCATCACGGTCGGCCAGCGCCTGCGCCCGCTGATCCTCGACATCACGGGTCGGGCCCGACGGAGCCAGTCCGATGTGGTTGTGCGCATCCACCAGGCCCGGTACGAGCCAGCATCCCTTGGCCACGGTGACGGCCCCGGGCACGGACTCGAAGCTGATCTGCCCGTCGCGTACCCATATATTCCGCGACTCCTCGCCCGGCAGCACCACCCCCTCCAGGTGCAGGGCGCTCACCACCCTCGGCTACTACTTCTTCTTGCCGAAGCGCAGTGCCGAGAGGTCCGGCAGTTGCATTCCCGGCGGCAGCCCGCTGGCACCCAGCAACTGGTTCAGGTCTTGGCCCGGTGCGGCTGAACCCCCCGAGTGGTCGCCGGCCCGTACAACTCCCGGCTGCCGAGCCTGGCCGCCACCCTTCTTGCCCTTCTTGCCTTTGGCGCTCTTGCGCGCCTGCAGTTGCTGCTGGCGCCCTTTGGCCTTCTTCGACATCGACCGCGCGCCGGGCATCCCCATGCCGCCAGCCATCTGGGTCATCATCTTGCGAGCTTCGAAGAACCGCTCCACGAGCCCGTTGACCTCGGTGACCGTGACCCCGGAACCGTTGGCGATCCGGACCCGCCGTGAACCCTTGATGATCCTGGGATCGGCGCGCTCGAGCGGCGTCATCGAGCGGATGATCGCCGCCGTACGGTCCAGGTCCTTGTCATCGACCTGAGCCAGCGCCTCTTTCATCTGCCCGGCGCCGGGCAGCATTCCGAGCAGGTTTCCGATCGGACCCATCCGTCGGATCGCCATCATCTGGTCCAGGAAGTCCTCGAGAGTGAAGCCGTCGCCGGAGACCAGCTTCCCGGCCATCGCCTCGGCCTCGTCGGCGTCGAAGGTCTTCTCGGCCTGTTCGATCAAGCTCAGGATGTCGCCCATCCCGAGGATGCGCGATGCCATCCGTTCGGGGTGGAACACGTCGAAGTCGGCGAGCTTCTCGCCCGTGGAGGCGAACATGATCGGTCGGCCGGTGATCTCGCGGACCGAGAGTGCCGCACCGCCTCGGGCGTCGCCGTCGAGCTTGGTGAGAACCACCCCGGTGAATCCGACGCCGTCGCGGAATGCCTCAGCTGTGGTCACCGCGTCCTGGCCGATCATCGCGTCGATGACGAACAGGATCTCCTCGGGCGAGACTGCGTCGCGGATCGCAGCGGCCTGGCCCATCAGTTCGTCGTCCAGGCCGAGCCGGCCCGCGGTGTCCACCACGACGATGTCGTGCATGGTCCGGGCTGCATGGTCGACCGAGGCGCGCGCGACCGCGACCGGGTCGCCGACCCCATTTCCGGGCTCCGGCGCGAAGACGTCGACCCCGGCCTGTTCCCCGACGATCTGCAGTTGGGTGACGGCATTGGGACGTTGCAGGTCGGCGGCAACCAGGAGCGGGCTGTGGCCCTGCTCTCGTAGCCACAGCCCGAGTTTGCCGGCCAGCGTCGTCTTACCCGAGCCCTGCAGCCCGGCCAGCATGATGGTGGTCGGCGGTTGCTTGGCGAAGCGCAGTCGGGGGGTCTCACCGCCCAGGATGGCGATGAGTTCCTCATTTACGATCTTGATGACCTGTTGCGCGGGATTCAGCGCGCGGGCGACCTCGCTGCCCCGAGCCCGCTCTTTGATGGCCGCGACGAAACTCTTGACGACGGGGAGGGCAACATCGGCTTCCAGCAGCGCGATCCGGATCTCGCGGCAGGTGGCATCGATGTCGGCGTCGCTGAGCCGACCCTTGCTGCGCAGGCCCGAGAAGGCGTTCTCGAGTCGGTCGGACAGAGTCGCGAACACGCTGGGCGAAACCTCTCAGAGACTGGCGCACGCTGGTCGGAACGGTGCGTCGCGCGCTGCACCCACTCTAGCCAAGCAGCGAAACCACCCCAATGTGAGCGACGGCCCGTTCTTCGTCCCCAGCGGCGGTGGGTCCGCGGAAGGCAAGACCCTGCCAGGGCCACTCAACATGGAGTACGACCCATACGGGTCCACGTGTTACGGCAAGAGTCGCACTGCGATGACGGCATGGATTCGGGACTTCCACGACACCTACCACGCGTTGACCGGCGTTATCCGGTCATCTACACCTCCACGAGTTGGTGGAGCCAGGGAGTGGGTAGTGGACACGGCTTCGGCGCCACCGTCCCGCTGTGGGTGGCCCGGTCGGCCCGAGGCTGAACGGCAATAACGTGGCGGACCGCTGCCTCACGCCCTGCGCCATCGTCGGCCGCTGTGTCGACCGACGATGGTGGCCGCGCCGCATTCGGTGCAGTACCACTCCGGGCAGTCCTGACCGTGACCGTCGGGGCAGGGTGGCTGCTCGAACGTGGTTCGTGCAGCACAGTTGCGGCAGGCCGAGCTGGCGATGCTCGCCGCCGGGGCTAGTTCGGCGATGCCTGATCCCATCTCGAACCTCCTTCCGCAGGAGTTCCTCACGTCGCTTGCGGTCACGGTCGCACAGACCGGTGACATCGCCGGCCACCTCCGTCGGCGTGTCACTTGCCGTTGGGACAGACTTGGCCGATGACAACCGGCACCTCTTCCTCGCACGTTCGGCCCACAGCCGATGCACCCCGGCGCAAGGACCGCCTGTGGCTGGTCATCCTGGCCGCTGCCCTGTGGGGAACCGACGGGCTGTTGCGGGTCCCCCTGGTCAGTGATCTCGCGCCGAGCACGATCGTGTTCGCCGAGCACGCCATCATCTGCCTCCTGATTCTGCCTTGGCTGCCCGGTGCGGTACGTGCCTTCGCGGCCGCTCCGCGGCGGGTCCAACTGGCAATCCTTGCCATCGGGATCGGCGCCTCCGCGGTGGCCACCACGCTGTTCACGGCGGCGTTCGCGCTCGGGGATCCGGTCACGCCGCTGGTGCTGCAGAAGCTTCAGCCGGTGATTGCCATTGCCGGTGCCGCGGTACTGCTCGGTGAGCGGGTCACGGCTCGTTTCCCGCTGTTCCTCGTGCCCATCCTGATCGGCGCCTGGCTGCTGAGCTTCGCCGACCCGCTGGGCGTCGCGCTCAGTCAGGCGCAGGCCGCCCTGCTGGCGGTCGGGGCGGCGACTCTGTGGGCCGGCGGAACGGTGCTCGGCCGGTACGCCGCGACAGCGATGGCGACCCGGCACGTCACCATGCTCAGGTTCCTCTTCGGACTGATCGCCTCATTCGTGATCGTGCTGACCCTGGGCGACCCGCTGCTGCCGGCGGCGGCCGACGTCCCGGGTCTGGTCCTGCTCGCGCTCATCCCGGGACTGCTCGGGCTTGCTCTGTACTACCGCGGCCTGGCTGGTACCGCCGCCGCGCGAGCCACCCTGGGGGAACTCGCCTTTCCGATGACCGCCGCCCTCATCGGGGTGAGCTTCCTGGGCGGCTCGCTGGACGGATCCCAGTGGACCGGCTTCGTGCTGCTGCTGGGGTCGGTAACGCTGCTGGCACTGCATGAACGCAGGGCGCGAACCCCCGCCGTCATGGCCGGTCCGCTGAAGCCTGCAACATCTGGCTGAGCCGGCGGCGAACCTGGCCGCTGAGGGTTGCCTGGGTCGGCAGGTAGAAGACATCGATGGCGTCGGCCCCGAAGGTCTCCACCCGCGCGGAAATGACGTCGACGCCGGCTTCTTCGAAGACAGACGTGAGCCGATACAGGAGTGCGGCCCGGTCGTCGGCGCGGACCTCCACGACCGTCGCCTGCGTCGCGGCGTCGTCGTACCAGATCACTTCGGTCGGCTGGACAACTCGCGAGGCGCGAAAGTATGCGCGCTCGCGGGCGATCAGCCGCTCGGCCACGTGAAGGGTGCCGGCGATGCTCGAGCGCAGGTCTGCGGCAAGCAGGCTCGGCTCGGGAGGCCGACCGAACAGCGGTCGTACGGAGAAGATGTCGCGGACGTGGCCGTTGACGGTGGACACCGTCGCGTGGCGAATCTCGAGTTGGTGCAGAGCCAGGACTCCCGCGATCTGGGAGAGCAGCCCCGTCTGGTCGGCGGCATTGACAACCACCTCGAAGCCGTCGAGATCCGGGCGCATTCCCACTCGCAGTGCGCTGCCCTTCCACTGATCCACGCTCTCGGGCACCTTCGCGGGGCGCGTGGTCGTGGGAACATCAGGCGACAACGCCGCAGTGACATGACCCACGAGGTCAGCGATGACGTGGGCTCGCCACGGCGACCAGACGCCCGGCCCGGTGGCCCGTGCATCTGCCTCGGCCAAGGCGTGCAAGAGCCCGAGATGGTCCAGCCGGTCCCCGATCCGGTTCGCGATCAGCCTGATGGTCGCCGGATCCGACGGGTCCCGGCGCAGCGCCGTGTGCGGCAGGAGAAGGTGCTGATCGACCATCATCGTGACGGTGGCGATCTCCGCGATCTCCAGTCCCATTCGCCGCGTGACCGACCCGGCGATCTCAGCACCTTCGAGGCAGTGGTCGTGTCTGCCACCCTTGCCGATGTCATGCAGCAGGGCGCCGATCAACAGGAGGTCTGGACGACGCACCCGGCGAGTCAACTCCGCGGCCACCGCCGCCGTCTCGACCAGATGCCGGTCCACTGTGTACAGATGCGCCGGATGTCGTTGCGGCAGAGCACGAATGCGCTTCCATTCAGGGAGATACTCACACAGCAAGCCGGACTGGTCAAAGGCCTCGAAGACATCGACGATCCCTCGTCCGGCGGCCAGCAGCCGTACGAACCACGACCTGGCCGGGCGCGGCCAGGGGTCTGGCAGCGGCTGATGCCGATCGACGAGCACGGCCATCGTGGCCGGCGAGATCGCAAGCCCTGACTCCGCCGCTGCAACCGCGATCCGCAGCGGTAGTACGGCGTCATCGGACGGGTCGACGCCGCGAGCCAGCGTCACCTCCCCCTCGTGAGCGACCACCCCGTCCAGCAGCGGGCTCCTGACCGGCTTCCGACGACCCGACGACCCGGTGCCTGTGCCGCGTCGGCTCCCGAGTTCAGATTCGACCCCGCGCCATCCGGCTGCGGTCGCGAAGGCGATCGTCCGCGCCGCGCCGGATACCGACCGCAGGAGGTCGTCTTCTGACTGCAACCCGAGTTCCCGCATGACCGGAATCTGCTCCTGGCGGACCAGGACGTCGGTGCGGCGCTTGGAGGTTCGGTGCAGTGCGTCCCGTACGTCGAGCAGGGTGCCGTAGGCGGCCTCGACTGCGGGACTCGGCTGGTCACTGAGCTGGGCGGCGGCCAGAGCTTGCAGGACAAGCACATCCCGCGTCCCCCCGCGACCTTCCTTCAGATCGGGTTCGACGAGATAGGCGGTATCTCCGGCCAGCTTCCCGCGCCGGATCCGCTCTTCGCGCAGCAATGGCAACAATCTTCGTGCCTTCGACCGCCACGTCGTGGCTAGGGCATGCCGTAGCCGGTCGGCCAGTTCCTGGTCTCCGGCGATCCGGCGTACATCCAGCAGTCCTAACGCCGCGATGGCATCAGCTTGGGCTACCCGAACCGACTGCTCGACGGTCCGCACCGAATGGTCAAGGCGCAGACCGGAATCCCAGATCGGATACCACACCTCATCGGCCACTGCCGTAATGTCAGCGAGTTCGTCGTGAACCAGGATCAGATCGAGATCACCGTACGGAGCGGGCTCGCGTCGACCAAGTCCACCCACCGCGACCAGAGCGAGACCGGCTCGTTTCGGCAGCAGGCGCGCGAGCCATCGATCGAGCAGGGCAGTGCGCTCGAGCCGACTCAGTGCCGCCGCGACCGAGTCAGAGTGCGTCTGGACCCCTCTCGCCGGTACGCACCCGGACCAGCTGTTCGACGTCGGTCACCCAGACCTTTCCGTCGCCGATCTGGCCTGTTCGCGCGGCCTCGACGAGGGCATCCACGACGGCAGCGGCACGCTCAGCGGAGATCAACACCTCGATCTTCACCTTGGGCACGAAGTCCACCTGGTACTCCGCGCCGCGGTAGACCTCGGTGTGCCCGCGCTGACGCCCGTAGCCCTGAACCTCGCTGACGGTCAGTCCCTCGACGCCGTGTAGCTCCAGGGCGGTCTTGACGTCCTCGAGCTTGAACGGCTTGATGATGGCAGTGACGAGTCTCATGCCTAGGCACCTTCGGTACTGCGGTGTGGCAGGGATGCTGCGAACAACGACGGTTCGGCAGGCGCCGCGGATTCGGCGGCTCTCGCTGTTCGCGTGGGTCTGCTGGGCAACGCATGTTCCTGAGTATGCGAACCGCCACCACCCCCCAGAGCGCTGAAGTCGTAGCCGGTTTCGGCGTGCACGACACTGTCGATGCCCGTGAGCTCGTCGTCCTCGTTGATCCGGAAGCCCATGGTCTTCTGGATGAGCAGGCCGATGATGTAGGTCGCCACGAAGCTCACGACCAGAACCGCCAGGGCACCCACCACCTGGCGCCAGAGTTGATCGGCTCCACCGCCGTAGAACAAGCCGTCGACTCCGGCCGGTGCCGCCGAGGTGGCCAGGAAGCCGAGCCCGATCGTGCCGACCAAGCCGCCGACCAGATGTACTCCCACGACGTCCAGTGAGTCGTCGTAGTTGAACCGGTACTTCAGGCCGACGGCCAGTGCGCAGAGCACTCCGGAGACGAGGCCGAGCGGAATTGCACCGAGCGGCGAGACTGCCGAGCAGGCAGGTGTGATCGCGACGAGACCCGCGACGACGCCGGAGGCTCCCCCGAGTGACGTGGAATGCCCGTCGCGGACCTTCTCGACCAGCAACCAGCCCAGGCAGGCGGCGCCGGTTGCCACGAAGGTGTTCACCCAGGCGACGGCGGCGGTGTTGTTCGCCGCCACGGCCGAGCCCGCGTTGAAACCGAACCAGCCGAACCACAGCAGGCCGGCACCGATCATGACCAGAGGCAGGTTGTGCGGTCGCATCGCCTCGCCACCGAAGCCGGTGCGCTTGCCCAGGACCAGCGCCAGCGCCAGACCCGCGGCCCCGGCGTTGATGTGCACCGCCGTACCGCCGGCGAAGTCGATCGCGCCCAGATTATTGGCGATCCACCCGCCCACGTGGGTGACGACGCCGTCGCCATCGGTCAGCGTGAAGTCGAAGACCCAGTGGGCGATCGGGAAGTACACCAGCGTGACCCAGATGCCGACGAAGACCATCCAGGCGCCGAATTTCGCGCGCTCGGCGATCGCGCCGGAGATCAGAGCGGTGGTGATGATCGCGAAGACCGCCTGGAAACCCACGAATGCCATCACCGGAAGGCCGCCGGTTTCGCTGGTGGTGTCCTCCATCAGCCCCTCGAGGCCGAGGAACTCGGTCGGGTTCCCGAGCAGGCCCGCGCCCACGTCGTTCCCGAAGGACATCGAGTAGCCATAGAGCACCCACAGAACGCTGATCAGCGCCAGCGCTCCGAAGCTCATCATCATCATGTTCAGCACGCTCTTCGCACGGACCATGCCGCCGTAGAAGAGCGCCAGGCCCGGGGTCATCAGCAGCACGAGCGCGGCGCTGGTGAGGATCCAGGCAGTGTCCCCGGTGTTGACCAAGGCATCCTCCTGACTTCGTCGGCCGGCTGGCCGCAGTTGAACAGGCCCGCATGGGCCTTCCGCGTACGGTCGCCGTCGCGTGTTACGTGGCGGGTCCTGGATGTGTTTCGGTCAGATGAAACCACTCAGGCCCACGTGTCGGCAGAGTTACCTGTTCGCTCTAGAGCTGTCGCCGGTAGCAGCGGATCGAACCGGTCGCCTGGTAGCCGAGGCTCTC
>Ga0136630_1000030_pt1 | contig 35314 bp, 39 predicted proteins | sample AntDrymUQ5682106_2_FD_105496 | JGI IMG/M metagenome (GOLD analysis project Ga0136630, IMG submission 105496) | Polar desert sand microbial communities from Dry Valleys, Antarctica - metaG UQ568 (21.06) | ecosystem: Environmental > Terrestrial > Soil > Desert | place: Antarctica: Dry Valley...
GGTGCTGTTGATGGACGAGCCGTGCTCGGCACTGGACCCGATCTCCACGAGCGCCATCGAGGACCTGATCCACGACCTGCAGCACGACTACACGATCGTCATCGTGACGCACAACATGCAGCAGGCGGCGCGGGTCTCGGAGACGACGGCATTCTTCAATCTTTCCGCGGTCGGCGAGCCGGGCAGGCTCGTCGAGTACGGGTCGACGACCAAGATCTTCTCGAACCCGGACAACGAGTCCACCGAGGCATACATCTCCGGCCGCTTCGGCTGAGCGTGCTGGTTCGTCCCCGGCCGGACCAGAGTCAGCGGCACTGCAAGCTGCTCGGTGAGGACCGTGACTCGCTCTGCGATGTCGCGGACCGACCGCGTCCGTTCGATGCCGGGCTATCGAGCCGCGCGGATGATAGCCGCCCGGGCGTGGGCGTGCACGCGGTGGGTGGGGCGGATCTCGACCTCGGTGAAACCGGCCGCCGTGAGCGCGTCGCAGAACTCGGTCTCCGTCAGCGCGCCGGCGATGCACCCGGTCCAGGCGGCCATGTCAGCCTTGGTGGCCTCGTCCATGCTGTCGTCGGCCACGACGTCGGAGAACGCCAGCCGGCCCCCGGGGCGCAGCACCCGGGCTGCCTCGGCCAGGACGATGTGCTTGTCGGCGGCGAGGTTGATGACGCAGTTGGAGATGACCACGTCGACGGTTGCGTCCCGGAGGGGTACGTCCTCGAGGTAGCCGTGGAGGAAGTCGACGTTCTCGACGCCGGCCTCCGTGGCTTTGCGCCGGGCGAGGGTCAGCATCTCCTCGGTCATGTCCAGGCCGATCGCTCGCCCGCCGGGTGCGACGCTCCTGGCAGCCAGCAGGACGTCACCCCCCGCGCCGGAGCCGAGGTCGAGCACCACCTCACCGGGGTGCAGGTCCGCCACGGCGGTCGGTACCCCGCACCCCAGGGAGCCGGCCAGCGCGGCCTCGCTCGTGTCGGCATCGTCGTACAGCGCGGCGCCGAACACGGCGGTGCCGTCTTCGGTTCGGTCCAGGTCGCTGGGCACGCTTCCGCAGCAACTGGTCGTGGTCGCCGCTGATGCGTAGCGCTGACGCACTGTCTCGCGGATGTCCTCCGGTGCGGTCATGCTCGTTCTCCTTCGTCGGGTAACAGCTCCCCAAGCAACGTCTGTACGCGCTCCTTGATGTCGTCGCGGATCGGGCGGACCGCGGCAACACCCTTGCCGGCGGGGTCGGCCAGGTCCCAGTCCAGGTAGCGCTTGCCGGGGAAGATCGGGCACGCGTCGCCACAACCCATGGTGATCACGACGTCAGCGGCCCCTACGGCGTCGGTGGTCAGGATCTTGGGGCTCTGGTCGGAGATGTCGATGCCGACCTCTGCCATCGCCGCTACGGCGGAGGGGTTGACCTCGTCACCGGGCTCGCTTCCGGCGGAGCGTACCTCCACCCCACCGCCACCGAGATGGGTGAGAAACCCGGCAGCCATCTGGGAGCGGCCGGCGTTGTGCACGCATACGAACAGGACAGAGGGCTTGTCAGACACGGGGAGTGCCTTTCAGTGCGGGATCTAGGTTGCTGGTGAGGGCCGTGGTTCCCGCATCGGGCAGCGTCGGGTCGATGAGCTGGCGTAGCAGCACCTGCACCCGGTCGTCGAGATCGTCGCGGATGCGCCGGACGGTGTCGAGGTCCCGGTCCGCTGGATCCTCCAGTGCCCAGTCGAGGTAACGCTTGCCGGGGTAGATCGGGCACGCGTCTCCGCAGCCCATGGTGACCACACAGTCCGCTGCCGCGACCACGTCATCGGTCAGGGGCTTGGGGAACTCCTGATCGAGGTCGATGCCCAGCTCGGCCAGCGCCTGGACGACGACCGGGTTGATCGAGTCCGTGGGTGCGGACCCGGCGGAGCGCACGTGCACCCGTCCCTTCGCATGGTGATCGAGCAGCGCTGCCGCCATCTGGGAGCGGCCGGCGTTGTGCACGCAGAGGAACAGGATCTCGGGCACGTCCTTGGCCACGGCGCCTTGTGCTTGGGCCAGGGCGGTGAGCCGGTCGGTCGCGAAGTGTTGGGCCAGCAGCGTCAGGTGGGTGTTGACCTTCGCGGTGCGCCGCAGGGCGGTGTAGGACTCGAACACGTAGCGCTCGACCGTCTGCTGGGAGAACACCCCTTCGAAGCGGTGCGCCAGCTCGTCGGCGGTGCGCGAGAGCTGTGCCTGGGGCATGAGCAGCTCGGGCTGGGCGCGGTGGTGGGAGAAGGGTTCTACGGGATCGGACATCACGACTCCTGGGTGTCGGCGCTGACGGCAGCGGTTGACGTACGAGGGCCCGGAACGACTGGGACCACGGCCTGTGCAGCCGCTTGCGGGCTCAGCGCCGGGTAGAGCAGCCGGACGAGCGCGAACCCGACCGCGCCGCCGACCAGCTGGGCGGCGATGTAACCGGGCGCCGAGCCGGGGGCGATGCCGGCGAAGGTGTCGGAGAACGTCCGGCCCACGGTGATGGCCGGGTTGGCGAAGCTGGTCGAGCTGGTGAAGAAGTAGGCGGCACCGATGTAGGCGCCGACTGCGGCCGGCGCGACCGCGCTCCGGCCGGAGCGGGCAAGGGAGAAGATGAGCAGGACCAGTCCCGCCGTGGCGACGATCTCGGCCACGAAGTGCGGACCGGTCATCCGGTGCGTGGTGCTGATGGACACCGCCTCGCCGGCGAACATGACGTTGGCCAGGACGGCGCCGGCGATGCAACCGATCACCTGGGCGGGCAGGTAGGCCAGGGCGGTGCGCCACGGCAGCCCCCCGAACCCGGCCTCCGCGAGTGACCACCGGGTTGAAGTGGCCGCCGCTGACCGGGCCGAACATGAGGATGATCGCGAACAGCCCGGCTGCCGTGGCGGCAGCGTTCTCCAGCAGCTGCAGCCCCACGTCGTCCGGTGAGAGCTGCATCGCGGCGATGCCGGAGCCCACTACCAGCGCGGCGAGCATGGCACTGCCCAGCAGCTCGGCGAGCAGTCGCCGTCCCACGTCATCCATCAGCTCGGCCGTCCGTACGCACCCGTCACGCGTCTATCGACATGGGTCGATGCGTGCTCAGGCAAGCGTCCCTTTCCACATCGATGTTTGTCAATGTCAGATGGTTCGGCCCGCGCCCGGGCGGGTGACCGCGGCCGCCAGCTGGTCGAGGGCCTGATCCTCGACGCGGTAGTAGGCCCAGCGGCCGCGCTGCTCCCGGCTCAACAGACCGGCTTCGACGAGCTGCTTGAGGTGGTGCGACACCGTGGGCTGGGACAGTCCGACCGGCTCCGTCAGCTCGCACACGCAGGCCTCGGCGCCTGTATGGGCGGCGATGAGTGACACGAGGCGCACTCGGGTGGGGTCGCTGAGTGCCTTGAACACCAGGGCCAGCGCCTCGGCTCGGCCTACGTCCAGGACCGCTCCGGTGACCGAGGAGTCACAACAGTCCTGCTCCGCCGTCCGGACGCTCCGGGACGGGGGGCTCATCGCGCGGGTGCTCATCGGCACAGTCTGCCAGGTCCGATTGACAATGCTCGATCCATCGAGCACAGTCGATACGACGACGGCTCGGAGCCACGAAACGCGGTGAGCCCCTGATGATGACGGAGCGTGCGATGACGACGGTGCAGGTGTTCGATCCCGCGATGTGCTGCTCGACCGGGGTGTGTGGCCCACAGGTCGACCCTCACCTGGCGACGTTCGAGTCCGATCTGCGCTGGCTGGGCACCCAGGGCGCGCAGGTGACCCGCTACAACCTCGGGCAGGAGCCCGGGGCCTTCGCCGAGAACGATGTGGTCCGCACCGTCCTGCAGTCCGGCGGAGAGGAGGCACTGCCGGTGATCCTGGTCGACGGGCGGCTGCGCTGGACCGGCCAGTACCCCACCCGTGACGAGCTCGCCGCCGCAGCGGCTGCTGTGCCCGCTGCGCAGGCGTGCTGCGTACCCACCGAGCAGGCCAGCGGCCGTTGCTGATGCCCACGTCGGGACTCGCACCGCTCATCGACGCCCTGAGCACCCGCTACCTGTTCTTCACCGGCAAGGGCGGCGTCGGCAAGACGTCCACCGCGTGCGCCACGGCCATCGCCCTCGCCGATCGGGGCCGCCGGGTGCTGTTGGTATCCACGGACCCGGCATCCAACCTCGACGAGGTTCTCGACACGTCGGTCGGCACCGCACCGACCCCAGTGCCCGGCGCCGGCGGGCTGGCCGCGTTGAACGTCGACCCCGAGCAGGCGGCGGCCGCGTACCGCGAACGGGTCATCGGCCCCTACCGCCGCGTGCTGCCCGACTCCACCGTGGCCCGTGTTGAGGAGCAGCTGTCCGGAGCCTGCACCGTCGAGATCGCCGCGTTCGACGAGTTCACTGAGCTGCTCGCGGACGACACCATCGCCGCGGCCTACGACCACGTTGTGTTCGACACCGCCCCGACGGGGCACACCCTGCGCCTGCTCGCCCTACCCGCGGCGTGGACCACGTTCATGGGTGACGGCACCGGCACCTCCTGCCTCGGTCCGCTGTCGGGGCTGCGGGCCCAGCAGTGGCGTTACGCCGCCGCCGTGGCCACGTTGTCCGATCCCGCCCGAACCACCCTGCTGCTCGTCACCCGTCCCGACCTCGCGGCACTGACCGAGGCCGAGCGGGCCGGCGCCGAGCTGCGTCGCCTGGGCATCAGCTCCCAGCGGCTCATCATCAACGGCGTCTTCACCGCCACCGCCGGTACGCAGGACCCCCTTGCTGCGGCTCTGGAGGCACAGAGCAAAGACGCGCTCACCTCGATGCCCGTCGGGCTGGCCGAGCTCACCCGTACCACCGTGCCCCTGCTCGTGCGCAGCCCGCTGGGGATCGCCGGTCTGCGGGAGCTCGCCGCCACCGATGGCAGCAGCACACAGGCCGCTGACGTCACGTTGGCGGAGGCACCCGAGACCGCCCGGTTCAGTGACGTCGTCGACGGCATCGCGGCTCAGGGACACGGCCTGGTGATGACCATGGGCAAGGGCGGCGTCGGCAAGACCACCGTCGCCGGCGCCGTCGCGGTCGCGCTGGTCGCCCGCGGGCACCAGGTGCAGCTCACCACCACCGACCCCGCTGCCCACGTCGCCGGCGTCCTCGGTGGTGACGCATCCGGGGTACAGGTCGCCCGCATCGACCCCGTCGCGGAGACCGCCGCCTACACCGCCGAGGTCCTGGCCGCAGCCGGCCGCGACCTCGACCCCGGTGCCCGCGCCGTCCTCGAGGAGGACCTCGCGTCGCCGTGCACCGAGGAGATCGCTGTCTTCCGCGCCTTCGCCCGAACCGTCGCCCGAGCCCAGGACGGGTTCGTCGTCCTCGACACCGCACCCACCGGGCACACCCTGCTGCTCGACGCCGCCCGCTCGTACCACCGCGAGCTCGACCGGCAAACCGGACAGGCTACGCGACCCCCTCCACACCCACGTGCTGCTCGTCGCGGTACCCGAGGCCACCCCCGTCCACGAGGCCGCCCGCCTCCAGGTCGACCTCGTACGCAGTGGCATCACGCCCACCGCCTGGGTCGTCAACCAGAGCCTGCTCGCCAGCACACCCACCGACCCCACCCTGCGAGCTCGCGCCAACGAGGAAGCCCGCCATCTGCACGAGGTCTCCACGGGTCTCGCGCTGCGCACCGTCGTGCTGCCCCACTCACCCGCGCCGCCGGTCGGTGCGCATCTCCTGCGGGAGCTGGTCGGCGACCTGACGGCCACCATCACCGGCCGACTCATCCAAGGGCCATCGACGCCAGGACGTACGCAAGCGCGGCCATCGACGCGGCCATCGGGATGGTCAGCACCCACGCGGTGACGATGGATCGGGCGACTCCCCAGCGCACCGCGGACAAGCGCTTGGTCGCGCCCACGCCCATCACCGACGAGGTGATCGTGTGGGTCGTCGAGACCGGTGCTCCCAGGCCGATCGCCATCACGTACAGCGTGCTCGCGGCCACCGTCTCGGCGGCGAACCCGCGGGCGGGGTCTAGGTCGATGATGCGCCGTCCGAGGGTCCGCATGATCCGCCAGCCACCGGCGTACGTGCCCAACGAGATGGCACTCGCCGCTGCGACCTTCACCCAGGTGGGGATGGGGTCGTCGCCTGCCACGTTGTCCGAGACAAGCAGGGCCAGGAAGATCACGCCCATCGTCTTCTGGGCGTCCTGCAGACCGTGGCCGAGGGCCATCGCGGCAGCGGACACCGTCTGGGCCCTCCGGAACCCACGGTTCACCCGACCAGGGTTCGCCTTGCGGAACAACCACATGGTGGCGACCATCAGCCCGAACGCGCCGAGGAAGCCGATCGCCGGGGACAGCACCATCGGGATCAGCACCTTGTCGAGGATGCCGCCCCACTGGACACCCACCGAACCGGCGAGCGCGGCGCCTACCAGACCACCGATCAGCGCGTGTGACGACGAGGACGGCAGGCCGACGTACCAGGTGATCAGATTCCAGGAGATCGCACCGAGCAGTGCGCCGAGCACCACGGTCAAGCCGTCCACCCCCGACACCTCGGTGCTCTCGATGACCCCCCGACCGACCGTGTCGGCCACGTCGGTGCCCAAGAACGCGCCGACGAAGTTCATCACCGCCGCCAGCACCAGCGCGACCCTCGGCGTCAGCGCCCGGGTGGAGACCGAGGTGGCTATCGCGTTCGCCGCGTCGTGGAAGCCGTTGGTGTAGTCGAAGACCAGCGCGATCGCGATCACCGCGACCACCAGCGTGAGCTCCACGCGTCAGGACTCCTTGACCGCGATCTGCTCCACCGTGTTGGCGACCTTCTCGAGCGCGTCGATGGCGTGCTCGAGGGAGTCGACGACGTCCTTGAGCTTCATCACCTCCAGCGCCTCGTACGTCCCGTCGAACAGCGAGGCCACCAGCCGTCGGTAGGACCGGTCGCCGTGGTTCTCCAGGCGGTTGATCTCGATCCAGTACTCGTCGAGATCCTTCATGGTCCGCAGCCGCGGCATCGCGTCGGCGGTGACCTCGGCACCCCGCTGCAACACCTGGACCTGCGCTGCGAACTCTGTCGGGAGGTCCCCGATGCCGTACAGCGAGATGAGGTCGACCGCCTCCTCCATGTAGTCCATGACGTCGTCGAGGGCCGAGGCGAGGCGGTAGATGTCCTCCCGGTCGAACGGGGTCACGAAGGTGCTGTTCACCCGGCGCACGACCTCGTGGGTCGTTTCGTCGGCCTCGTGCTCGATCTCGCGCATCCGCACCGCGAGATCGTCGCGATCCGTCGTGGGGTCCAGCAGCGTGGCCATCAGCGTGGCGCCGTTGACCAGGTGGCGGGCCTGCTGGGCGAACAGGTCGTAGAACGACTCCTCCGTGGGCCGGAAACGTAGACGCACGGCGAACTCCCGGTGATGGTGTGAGGACGGCGCCCATGCTAGGGCGTGGTCATCTCAACCCGACACCTCGATGAGCTGCGTCACGCCGTGGGTCGCAACCCGAGGATCTCGTCCACCTGCGCCTGAGTCAGCGGTCCGTCGTGCTCGGACGCCGCGATCATCAGGTTGCTCGTCATCTCGATCTCCGACAGGACGTCCTCGTCACGAAGGCGCAGGTCCAGTTCTTTCCCCATCGGGGCACCTCCTCGGCCACCGGCCGCCGGTGTGTGTCCATCAGCGTACGCCGAGCGGATGAGCACGCACTGCGGAACGGTGGGAACAGTCCGGCCGAACGTACGACATGACACTGCGTGATGAGAGCACATACTTTGCGTGACATCTGTTCACATTCCATCCCTGGAAGCCGCCCTCATGCCGACGCCCCCCACCCGTACCCTGCTCGACACCGCTGTGGGCGCAGGCGTGGCTCTCGGGCTCGCCGCCTGTTTCCTGGCCACCGCGCCTGCCCATGCAGGTAGCGACGCCCCGCTGCCCTTCCCTGCCAATCCGTCGGGCATTGCACCACCGGGACCAGTCGGCAGTCAGGTCGACGACGCCACGGGCTACCAGGGCCAGGTCTCGTGCGCGAGCAACCCGCTGCCCGGAACCGCACGGCTTCGCGACCTGGTGCTCTCGACGTACGGGCAGGGGTACGACGGCGGCACGATCCGTTCCTGCTCCAGCGGCGGTGCGTCTGAGCACAAGGACGGCCGCGCCTGGGACTGGATGCTCGACGTCACGGACAAGCGGGAGCGTCAGGCCGCCGCAGACTTCCTCGGCTGGCTGACCGCGCCCGGACGCGACGGCACCCCCGCCGTGATGGCCCGACGGCTCGGCGTGATGTACGTGATCTACAACCGCAAGATGTGGTCGAGCTACACCGGCGTGTGGAGGGACTACTCGGGCTACAACCCGCACACTGATCACATCCACATCTCGCTGTCGTGGAACGGCGCCCGAGGCAACGTCAGCTTCTGGACGGGCCGGACATGGGCCACCGACTACGGCACCTGCCAGGTGTTCACGGAAAGCCCGGCCACCATCGCTCGTCCCGAGCCGCGCACCCGGCCCTGCGCCGACCCGGTCGTACCGGCTCGGCCGCTGGACCAGCCGATGCTCTGGCTGGGCTCCACCGGTGACGCCGTGAGCACAGCGCAGCGGCTGCTCGGTGTGCCGGCGAGCGGCAGCTTCACCCGCGAGACCCGCGACCGGGTGCTCGGCTACCAACGCCGCCACGACCTGCCGACCACCGGCGCGGTGGACCGTGCGACCTGGGGCTCGCTCAAACCGCGCGCGGCGGTACCGAGCACGCCGAGCTGGACACCCGCGCAAGCCGGTGACTGGGGCCGCGACGAAGCAGGCTCCCCACGGTTGTATGCCGGCTCCGCCGGTGTCGCCGTGACAGCACTGCAGGCGGCACTCGGACTGCGCGTCATCGAGCGGACCGGCTACTTCGGCCGGCGTACCCGGTCCCTGGTCGGCGTGCTCAAGGAGTCGCATGGGCTTAACGCCACTGCTGTGGTGACCCCGAAGGTCTGGCGAGTCCTCCCCTAGCAGCCATGATGGTCTGCGTGAGCGAGCCGATCAGCAGCGCCAGCAACCCGCTGGTCAAACGGCTCCGGGCGCTGAGTGACCGGCGTGCGCGGACCCGCGAGCAGGCGTTCGTCGTGGAAGGTGTCGCGCCGGTCTGGCAGGCGGTCGAGGCAGCAGCGCGGATCGAGGTGCTGGTGTGCTGCACCGAGCTGCTGGCAGACTCCCCGGCCGTCGCGATGGTGGAGCAGCAGGCGGCCCTCGGTGTCCGGGTGACAGAACTGACCCGGGAGCTGTTCGAACGGGTCTCCGGGCGTGACGGTCCCTCCGGGTTGGCAGCGATCATCTCCTCGTCCACGCTCGCGGCCCACGACCTGCGGGTCGCCACCGACGGGTTCCTCGTCGCCGCCCACGAGATGTCCAACCCCGGCAATCTCGGCACCGTGATCCGTACCGCCGAGGCGCTCGGCGCGGATGGCCTGCTGCTGGTCGGCGGCTGCGCCGACCCGTTCTCTCCGCAGGCGGTCAAGGCGTCGATGGGGTCGTTGTTCCACCTGCCGATCGCGCGACTCCCCGACCTCGGGTCGTTCTTCGACTGGGCCGAGGACACCGGCGTACGCACCGTCACCAGCTCGGCGCGCACCGGCATCGAGGTCGCCGGGGCCGACCTCTCCGGGCCGGTCGTCCTGCTGCTGGGCGCCGAGCGGACCGGTCTGCCCACCGAGGCCATCGACCGCAGCGATCTCGCCGTCGCCATCCCGATGGCCGGACGGGCCACATCCTTCAACGTCGCGGTCGCAGCGGGCATCCTGATGTACGAGGCCAGCCGGCAGCTCCGGCGTTGACTTCGACCGCACCTCAACTCCTAGCGTGCTGATCGTGATCACGACGAATATCGAACCCCGCGAGCGCATTGGATCCCCGGCGTACCGGATGACGACCATCGGCAGCGTTGCGCTGATCTCATTGTTCGCCTTCGAGGTCCTGGCGGTCAGCACCGCGATGCCGGTCGCCGCTGCGGCCCTGGACGGGCTGAACCTGTACGCCCTGGCCTTCGGTGCTCCACTGGCCGCCGGTGTGATCGGCATGGTCCTGGGCGGGCCGTGGAGCGACCGCAGCGGCCCGGGTCCCGCGACCTGGGCCGGGCTGAGCGCGTTCGTGCTGGGGCTGCTGGTGGCCGGCGCCGCGCAGACGATGGTGCAGCTGGTCGTCGGTCGAACCCTGCAGGGCGCGGGTTCCGGGCTGGTGATCGTCGCGTTGTACGTCGTGGTGGGCCGGGAGTATCCCGCCGAGCTTCACCCGCACATCTTCGCGGCCTTCTCCACCGCCTGGGTGCTGCCGTCCCTGGTGGGCCCGGCGATTGCGGGTCTGCTGGCCGAACACGTCGGATGGCGCTGGGTGTTCCTGGGCGTCCCCGCCATCGCGATCCCGGCCGCGTTGCTGCTGCGGCCGGCTCTGACCCGGCTCACCGATCCCGGGGAGTCAGGCGGGGAGGGACTGGGCCCGTTGCGCTGGGCCGTGCTCGCCGCCGTGTCAGCGGGGACGTTGCACGTCGCCGGGCAACACGTCTCGGTCACCGGAGCTGTTTTACTCGGACTAGCTCTGCTGGGGCTCGGCCTGGCCCTTCCGCGGTTGCTGCCGACCGGTGTCTTTCGGGCCGCCCGGGGGTTGCCGGCGGTGATCACGCTGCGCGGGCTCTTCGCGGCCGGCTTCTTCACCGCCGAGGTGTTCATCCCGCTCATGCTCATTCGCGAGCGCGGCCTGTCGCCCTCGCTGGCCGGCATCGCTCTGACCATGGGCGCCCTGTCCTGGTCGATCGGCTCCAACCTGCAGGCGAGGATCAGCAGCCCTGCTCGGCGGCCGGCCATCCTGCGCAGCGGCGCCTCGATGATCGCAGTGGCCATCGCGGTCTCGGTCATCACTGCCGTGCTGCCGGTACCCACGCCGGCGCTCGTCGTGGCCTGGGGACTGGCCGGGCTCGGCATGGGGATGGCCCACCCGACGCTGTCGATGCTGGCGCTGTCGCTGGCACCGTCACGCCGCCAAGGCGAGGCCAGTGCGGCGCTGCAGATCAGCGACTCGATGACCACGAGCGTCGCGCTGGCCGTGAGCGGGTCGATCTTCGCCGTGCTGGTCACCGTATCCGCCCCGCTGGCGTTCCTGGCCAGCTTCCTGCTCGCACTGGCGTTCGCGCTGGGAGCGGCGAGCCTCGCGGACCGCGTGCGCCCCTGACTGTCAACGGCGCATGGTAGGAACAGCCGTGCGCAGACCCGACGACGTGGTTCCCCTGGGAGAGGCGACACGGACCTGGTTCGCCATCTCACTGCAGACCTTCGGCGGGCCGGCCGGGCAGATCGCGGTCATGCAGCGTGCCCTGGTCGACGAGAAGCGCTGGCTGGGCGAGCGGCGGTTCCTGCACGCCCTCAACTACTGCATGCTGCTGCCCGGCCCGGAGGCCCAGCAGCTCGCGGTCTACACCGGGTGGCTGCTGAACGGGACGCTCGGCGGTCTCGTCGCCGGCACGCTCTTCGTGCTCCCAGGGGTGGTCGCGCTGCTAGCGCTGTCCGCGACGTACGTCGGCTTCGGCGAGACCACCGTGGTCGCCGCGTTGTTCGCCGGCCTCGCGCCGGCGGTGCTCGCGATCGTGACACAGGCCCTGTGGCGGATCGGGCGACGAGCACTGACCCATGTGTCGCTCGTCCTCCTCGCCCTGGTGGCGTTCGCGGCACTGACGGTGTTCGCGGTGCCCTTCCCGGTGGTCGTCCTCGGGGCCGGTGTCGCCGGCTGGTCCCTGAACCGCTGGCGTCCCGGGCTCGCTGCCTCCGGTCATGACGGCGGTCGCGACGACGCGGCAGCGCTGCTGCATGACGAGTCCTTTCGCCAGGAGCATCCGAGTTGTGGCCGGGCGGTGCGCATCTTGGCGATCGGGCTGCCGCTCTGGCTGGCTCCGGTGGGCCTGGCTGCGTTGCTGTCCGGGGGCGACTCGACGTACACCCAGCAGGGGTTGTTCTTCAGCGGCACGGCGCTGGTGACCTTCGGCGGTGCGTACGCCGTGCTCGCCTTCGTCGCTGACCGCGCCGTGGACTCCTACGGCTGGCTGATGCCAGGGGAGATGGCCCGTGGACTGGCGCTGGCCGAGAGCACGCCAGGACCGCTGATCATGGTCGTGCAGTTCGTGGCCTTCCTGGGTGCCTACCGCGATCCCGGCGGGCTCGACCCGTGGGTCGCCGGGTTGGTCGCCTCACTGCTGGTGACCTGGGTGACCTTCGTGCCGAGCTTCCTGTTCATCTTCCTCGGTGCACCCTACGTGGAACGGTTGCGCGGCAACGTCGCCCTGGCGGCCGCGCTCACCGGCATCACCGCCGCAGTGGTGGGCGTGATCGGCAACCTCGCGGTGTTCTTCGCCGTGCACACGCTCTTCGCCGGCTCGGCCGACCGGACGTGGGGCCCGGTGCAGCTGCTCGTCCCCGAGCTGTCCACCCTGCGCTGGGACGCCGTGCTCATCACTGCAGTCGCGGGGTGGCTGCTGTTCGGCATCCGGTGGAGCGTACTTCGGACCCTGGGCGTCTGTGCGCTTCTCGGACTCGCCCTCGGGCTGCTCAGCTGACCCGCCAGGTGCGTTTAGGCCCGACGAACTCTAAGATCAGGCTATGCTCATACCCACGAGCGCAGCACTGAGGACGCTCGAACCCCGTCTGTCACGACCCAGCCAGGAGCTGACCTGTGCCGAACAGTTCACGTGAAAACTGACGCCCGGCGGCGGGCCCCGCGTCGCACCACGACGCGCGGACCACTGCCGCTGCTGGGGCCGGCCTTCGTGGCGTCCATCGCGTACGTCGACCCCGGCAACTTCGCGACCAACGTCTCTGCAGGCTCGTTGTACGGCTACCTGCTGGTGTGGGTGGTGATCGTCAGCAACCTGATGGCCATGCTCATTCAGTACCTGTCGGCCAAGACGGGGGTCGCCACCGGCAAGAACCTGCCCGAGCTCTGCCGACAGGAATTCCCACGCCCGGTCACCCGTGGCCTGTGGGTCCAGGCAGAGCTGGTGGTCATCGCGACCGACGTGGCCGAGGTCATCGGGGGTGCCCTCGCCCTGTACCTGCTGTTCGGCGTCCCACTGTTGGTCGGCGGGCTCATCACCTCCGTGGTCGCCTTCGTGCTCCTCGCCTTCCAGAGCCGAGGCCACCGCCCCTTCGAGTCGGTGATCGGGGGCCTCCTGCTGGTCATCCTGCTCGGCTTCCTCTACAACCTGGTGCTCGGCGGAGTGGATGCCGGCGGGCTGGCCACCGGCGTGATCCCGAGCTTCGAAGGCACGGACAGCCTGCTGCTGGCCGCCGGCATGCTCGGCGCCACCGTGATGCCGCACGCGATCTACCTGCACGGTGCCCTCACCCAGGACCGCTACCAGCGCGATACCGAGGACGACCGCCGCGCGGTGCTGCGCAGTCAGCGGGTGGACGTGGTCGTGGCGATGTCGATCGCCGGCCTGGTCAACCTGTCCATGCTCGTGATCGCGGCCCAGGTCATGTCCGGAGACGCCGAGCCGGTCGACACGATCGAGGGCGCACACGCTCGCCTGGGCGACGCTCTCGGGCCCACCGCCGCCTTGCTGTTCGCCCTGGCGCTGCTCGCCTCGGGCTTTGCATCGACCAGCGTCGGCACCTTCGCCGGCCAGGTCGTGATGCAGGGCTTCCTGCGCCGCCGGATCCCGCTCTTCGCCCGGCGCGCGATCACCCTCGCCCCGGCGCTGCTCATCCTCGCCGTCGGGATCGATCCCACCCGGGCTCTGGTCGGGTCCCAGGTCGTACTGTCCTTCGGCATCCCGTTCGCGCTGGTGCCCCTGGTGCTGCTGACCCGCCGCAAGGACATCATGGGCGGACTGGTCAACCGCCGGCTGACCACCGGGATCGGGTCGGTCGTCGCCAGCCTCATCATCGTCATGAACGTGGCGCTGATCTGGCTGACCTTCACCGGCTGAGCGCCCCACTCACGCTGACGTCCAGGCCGCCGTGGCTGGGGAACGCTTCACTCTCGGGCAACTGTTCACCCAGTGGGACGTCGAGCTCACCGGGCGCCGGATCGGTGATGTCCGCGTCCGAGACGGGGAGGCAGTGGCCCGTTGATGTCAACAGGCAAACATACGAAGGCCACCCCAAGGATGTGGCGTTGCAGCGCGAGCAGAACTCCGGACCGCCAGTTCGAGGACAGTCCTCGTTGCGGCGGGACAGTCACCTCCGCTCCAGGCGATCCGCTGTGCGGCGTGCCATCATGGGCCGGTGGCGACTCCCGGTGAGGGTCTGGCCCGGATGCGCGCTGCCGCTGCGTCGGGTGAAATCGACGCGCTCTGTGCGCGACACGCGGTGCGTGTCCTCACGGTGTTCGGTAGCGCGGCGCGCGGTGCGCCGGAGGCGCGTGATCTCGATGTTGCCGTCCTCAGCGAACCGGACCTTCCCTTCGACCCGGTGGCACTGGTCGCCGACCTCATCGGGCTGACCGGCGTCGAGGACATCGACCTCGCCCACCTCAACCGAGGGAGCCCGGTCCTGCGGGAACGGGCGCTCGTCGGCTGCGTGGCGCTGTTCGAGAGCGGCCCCGGTCGTTACGCAGACGCCCAGACCGCAGCCATCGGCGAGCGGATCGAGACCGACGCCCTGCGCCGACTGGACCTGGAGCTACTGGGCCGGTGACACCCCGAGAGATCGACTGGCGGTCCGTACGGGCCAAGCTCCGCCGGATCCGTGAGTTGCTCGACCAGCTGGTCGACCTCGGTCCGATCGACTCGGCGCGGCTCTCCGCCGAGCCCCTCACCGCGCTGGCCCTTGAGCGCATCCTCACGCTGCTTGTCGATCTGGCCTTCGCGAGCAACAGCCACGTCGCGGTCGGCCTGCTCGGCCGGGCGCCCGACAGGAGTCCTTCATCCTGGCCGCCGAGGCCGGGATGATCGATACCGAGCTCGCCACCGCCCTGCGACCCTCGGTCGGCATGCGGAACGTGCTGGTGCACAACTACCTGGACGTCGACCACAACCGAGTGGCCGTCGCTGTACCCATAGCCGTGGAGCAGTACGGCGCCTATGTCCGTCAGGTCGCAGCCTTCCTTCAGACCCGCGCGGGTTGAGGAGCGCACGATCAAGAGTCCGGACCAAGCTCGACAAGGTCTGCCTCGTCGGAGAGTCGTGGCGGCCAGGTGACCGTGTTCAGCACCATCACCTGCGCCAGTGGCGCGAAACCGGGCCTGACCAGCCCCGCGACGCCGCTTCTGCACCACTGACCGCCGCGGGTCACGCGACTCAGGGCCTTCGCAGTTCGAACGCCACAGGAGTCACACCCGTATCAGATCTGTGGCGTTTGGGTGATCCGCCCGGGGGTGACCTGCAGCGGGTGCGCTCCCTGACGGACGCGCGTACCCCGACGAACTGACGCAGGTGTCCACGAGCTGTGCTCCCGCAGAAAGTAGGGGTGCGGTGCCTCCGGGCGGGCCGCGGGCATGCCGCTGACCCCACCTGGGTACATGCGTACGGCCAGGACCTGGTTCACGCCGACACGGGCTCGGTCGAACGCGATGGCCGACGCGGTCATGTACAGCTCCCAGGTCCTGGCACGGTCCACGCCGACGTGGTTCACGGCATCGTCGAAGTCGCGGCGCAGGTTCGCCGTCCAGGCCCGCAGGGTGCGCGGGTAGTGCTCGCGCAGGGATTGGACGTCGCGCACCTCCAGCCCGCTGGACTCGATGGCGGCAACCGTCGCATGCATGGGTTGCAGCTGACCGTCGGGAAACACGTAGCGGTTGATGAAGGTGTCAGCGCGACTGCCCTGCCTGGGCTCGACGGGTCGCCGGTTGCGCGTGGAGATGGTGTGGTGGAGCAGCCGACCACCAGGCCTCAACAGCTGCGCGATGTGGCGGCTGTAGGTGGCGAGCTCGCTGGTCCCGACGTGCTCGGCCATCCCGACGCTGGCGATGGCGTCGACGTGCAGGTCGGTGAGGTCGCGGTAGTCCTGTCGGCGGATCTCGACCAGGTGGGCGACGCCTGCCTCAGCCACCCGGCGGCGCGCCAGGTCGGCCTGGGCGCGCGACAGGGTGACTCCGAGCCCGCGGGTTCCGTGGCGGGTGGCTGCGTGGATGAGCAGGGATCCCCACCCACAGCCGACGTCGAGCAACTCGGTGTCCGACGTCAGGGCGAGCTTGGCGGCGATGAGCTCGTGCTTGGCCTCCTGCGCCTCCGCCAGGGTCAGGCCGGACCGGGTCCAATACGCGCACGAGTACGTCATCGCGGGTCCCAGCAGCAGCCGGTAGAAGTCGTTGCCGACGTCGTAGTGGTGCGCGATCGCGACGGCGTCTCGGACACGGGTGTGCCGTCGACCGTTCAACCTCGCTTCCACGGCGGGCGCGATGGGCGGCCGGGAGGAGCCCCAGAGGAGCGCCACGTCGAGCAGCAGCCTGGCCGACGGAACGGGCCGTCGCATCACCGCCGCCCCGTCGGCGGGCGGGGACAGGACGTCGAACAAGGAGCTCATGGCCTGCTCGAGGTCACCCTCGACCGTGAGGTCACCGCTGACGTACGCCCGGGCGAGCCCGATCTGGCCAGGTGCAGCGAGCATGTGCCGGACCGCCGGCGGCCCGGTGACCGTCACGCTGACACTGGGATCCGGCCCCAGGTCCGCCACGGTGCCGTCCCAGGCACGCACCCGTACCGGCAGGCCGCCGGGAGCGAACGCTGCCGCGACCCGCTGCAGCCTCGCGGCCACCCCGCCCGAGCGCCCGCCGGCGCCCACCCGGAACGGGGATACGTGGCCTGATCGGCCGGCTGGAGCGAGCCTACGCATGTGAACTCCTGTCGATCAACACAGTAGTGGCCGGCGGGCGCCGTGGGCTGGCTGCGTGAGTCGGCGTCACGACACCCACCGGGACTGGGCTCCTGGAGGTCCGCGCCGCGGCTCCTCAGCGGCCGCTCGCCGACTCGGCGTCGCCGAACTGAGCCGGAGAAGGTTCGTCGGCGGCCGGGCGCGGACTGCGCAGGGTCAGCACCGCCAGGACGGCTCCGGCGAGCGCGATGATGCCGGCACCCAGGAAGGCTGCGGAGAACCCGTCGGTCAGCGCGGACAGGTCGCCGAGCCGGTCGGCGCCGTAGGACGCGGCGACGGCGGTCATCGTGGCCAGACCGAGGGCGGAGCCGACCTGGTAGCTGGTGTTGACGATGCCTGCCGCCAGACCGCCTTCTTCGGGTCGCGCGGAGGAGATCGCCGTGCCAAGCGAGGGGATGAAGGCAACGGACATGCCGAGGGCGGCGACGAGCGACGCCGGGAGCACGTCCACCCAGAAGTTGCCGTCCGGACGGATCATCGACAGCCAGCCCATCCCGGCCGCAAGGATGGTCAAGCCGGTCACGATCATGGCCTTGGGCCCGAACCGGTTGATGGCGGCTGGGGCGAGCGCGATCATGCCGATCATGATGAGGATGGTCATGGGCAGCAGCGCCGCACCGGATGGGAAGGCGCTGTAACCGAGGACCTGCTGCAGGTAGAGGTTGAGGAAGAACCACATCGGGATCCACGCGCCGCCGAGCAGCAGTTGGGCGAGGTTGGCGGCGCCGAGGTTCGGGGTCCGGAAGATCGACAGGCGCATCAGCGGTTCGCTGCGCGAGGCCTGGGTGGCCGCAAAGATCACGAGAAGAACTCCCGCAGCGACCAGGACCCCCCAGACCTCGGCGGATGCCCAGCCGACCTCGGGGGCGCGGACGATGGCGTACACGGCGCTACCCAATCCGGCAGTGACGGTGAGGGCCCCGAGGATGTCGATCGAACCACGGGCACCGGCCCCACCGGCGGGCATGAGGGCCGGCGCGGCGATCAGCGCCAGGATCGCGATCGGGACGTTGATGTAGAAGACCCAGGGCCAGGAGATGTACTCGGTGATCACGCCTCCGAGGAACACTCCGGCGGTTCCTCCTGCCGGTGCCGCGGCGCCGTACAGCGCCAGCGCCTTCGTGAGCTCCTTGGGGTTGGCGCCGAACAGCATCATCAGCAGGGTCAGTGCCGAGGGGGCGATCAACGCTGCGCCGACGCCCTGGGCGGCGCGTCCGATCAGCTCGACGCCGACGTTGCCGGCTGCTCCCGCGACGACCGATCCGATGAGGAGGACGAGCCAGCCGGTGCTGAACAGCCGGCGGGCCCCGAACAGGTCGGACAGGCGACCGCCGAGCAGCAGCAGACCGCCGAATGCGACGACGTAGGCGTTGAAGACCCAGGACAGGTTCTCCTGGGAGAAGCCGAGGTCCTGCTGCATGCGCGGTAGCGCCACGCCGATGATCGAGGTGTCCATGATGACCATGAACTGGGCCATGGCGATGAGCGCCAGGGCGAGCCAGCGTCGCGACGCCGGTGGGGACGATGGGGTGGCCATGACGACTCCAATACCTGTAGGGGGGTATTCGTCGGGCCGGGATGGGCCCGCTGCGGTGTTCCCTCGTGACTGGTCTCGTGTATACCATAGGGGGGTATGGTGAGTCACCGGGACTCCATGCCTTCTTGTGATACCTGCGGGGGGTACTATGTTTCTGGAACAGCAGGACCGACTACACGCTGGAAGAGGACGACATGACAGCCACGCCTGGCGCCGAGCACCCTGCGAGTCACGGCTACATCGGCCGCAAGGACGACTACCTCAAGCGACTGCGTCGCATCGAGGGCCAGGCGCGGGGCCTGCAGCGGATGGTGGAGGAGGAGCAGTACTGCATCGACATCCTCACGCAGGTGTCCGCCATGACCAAGGCACTCCAGTCGGTCGCGCTTGGTTTGCTGCAAGAGCACCTGAGCCACTGCGTGGTCGACGCGGCGAAGGCTGGCAGCCCGGAAGCAGACGTCAAGGTCAAGGAGGCCTCCGACGCGATCGCTCGGCTCGTCCGCTCCTGATCATGGACTGCACGTGTCCGTCCGAAGCCGGACCGATCCCACCAGTCCGCACCATCTCCGAAAGGAATGAACTGACATGAGCACGTCCACGTACACCGTCGTCGGCATGACCTGCGGCCACTGCGTCACCTCGGTCAACGAGGAGGTGAGCGCCGTTCCCGGTGTCACCGACGTCGACGTCGACCTCGCCACCGGAGGACTGACCGTCACCAGCGACTCCCCCGTCGACGCCGCGGTCCGCGTCGCCGTCGCCGAGGCCGGCTACCAGGTCACCGACTAGCGGTCCGGACCCGCACCATCCAGGAGGGACACGATGAACACCCCGACCAAGCTCGGCGCGTACGCCGTGGGGCTGCTGGCACTGTTCGGCGCCGCCGCCGGCGTCGGCAACACGGTCGGACCGGTCGACCCGGTCGATGCCGGGCACACCAGCACAGCGCACACGACGGGAGAACCGGCCCAGCACGGGGACCACGGTGCGTCGAGCGACGAGATGGGCGAGCCACCCGTACCCGAGATGCCCGGAGGTCTGATGGTCTCCGAGCAGGGTTACACCCTCTCCCTGACTCAGGAACTGCTACCTGCAGGAGCGGCGACACCCGTGTCGTTTCGCATCCTGGGACCTGACGGGGTGCCCGTCACCGCCTACGAGGAGACGCACGACAAGGACCTGCACTTCATCGCGGTCCGCCGTGACATGACCGGGTTCCAGCACGTGCACCCCGAGCTCGGCCAGGACGGACAGTGGAGCGTCCCGCTCTCACTCACAGCGGGTACCTGGCGAGTGTTCGCCGATTTCGCCTCAGCCGACCACGGCGAGAAGCTGACGCTCGGCGCGGACATCTCGGTCGCTGGCGACTACCAGCCGCGGGACGTGCCCGCCCCCTCGACGACCGCGCAGGTCGACGGCTACACCGTCACCCTCGACGGTCAGCTTGCAGCGGGCAAGGAGTCCGAGCTGACGCTGTCGGTGTCGCGGGACGGCAAGCCGGTCACCGACCTGCAGCCCTACCTCGCCGCCTACGGCCACCTGGTCGCGCTGCGCGACGGGGACCTGGCCTACCTGCACGTCCACCCCGTCGGCGAACCCCGCGACGGCCAGACCGAACCGGGTCCGGACATCGCGTTCTACGCCACCGCTCCCTCGGCCGGCGACTACCGGCTGTTCCTGGACTTCCAGCACAACGGCGTGGTCCGCACCGCCGAGCTCACTGCACGAGCCGGCGCCACCTCCACGTCAGGCGAGGAGAACTGATGAGTTCCGCACCGCACAGCACGACCCCGCAGGCCTCGGGCGGTGGGGGGCAGGTCGACCTCGCGATCGGCGGCATGACCTGCGCGTCGTGCGCCATGCGGATCGAGAAGCGGCTCAACAAGCTCGAGGGCGTCACTGCCACGGTCAACTACTCCACGGAGAAGGCCAGGGTCACCTTCGCCGACGGCATCGAGGCTCAGGATCTGGTCGCCGCCGTGCAGGGAGCCGGCTACAACGCCCGCCTGCCCGAACCGCCCAGTCCCGACGGAGTCGGGCCCGCCAGCATGACCGTCGAGGAACCGGACCCGGCCCGCCCGCTGCGGCAACGACTGATCGTCTCCACCGTGCTCACCGTTCCGGTGATCGCCATGGCGATGGTGCCTGCGTGGCAGTTCACGTACTGGCAGTGGTTGTCACTGACGCTGGCCGCACCCGTGGTGGTCTGGGGCGCCTACCCCTTCCACCGGGCCGCCTGGACGAACCTCAAGCACGGCACGTCAACGATGGACACGCTCATCTCGATGGGCACGCTCGCCGCCCTGGTCTGGTCGTTGTACGCCTTGTTCTTCGGCAGTGCCGGGGAACCGGGGATGACCCACCCGTTCGAGCTGACCGTCGCCCGGATGGACGGCACCACCAACATCTACCTCGAGGCCGCTGCGGGGGTGACGACGTTCATCCTGGCCGGCCGGTACTTCGAGACCCGGTCCAAGCGCCAGGCCGGCGCCGCCCTGCGTGCGCTGCTCGAGCTCGGCGTCAAGGACGTCGCCGTCCGCCGCGGCGGTCGCGAGGAGCGCATCAGCGTCGACCAGCTCGTCGTCGGCGACGAGTTCGTCGTACGGCCAGGCGAGAAGATCGCCACCGACGGCGTCATCACCGAGGGATCCTCCGCGGTGGACGCCTCGATGCTCACCGGCGAGTCCGTCCCGGTCGAGGTCGCACCCGGCGACACGGTGATCGGTGCCACCGTGAACGCCGGCGGCCGGATCCTCGTACGCGCCACTCGCGTCGGCGCTGACACCCAACTGGCGCAGATGGTCCAGCTCGTCGAGGACGCACAGAACGGCAAGGCCGCGGCCCAGCGCCTCGCCGACCGCGTCTCCGGCATCTTCGTGCCGATCGTCATCGCGTTGGCCATCGCCACCCTCGGCTACTGGATCGGCACCGGTGGTGGCCTGTCGCCGGCGTTCACTGCCGCTGTCGCTGTCCTGATCATCGCCTGCCCGTGTGCCCTCGGTCTCGCGACCCCGACCGCGCTGATGGTGGGCACCGGTCGTGGCGCCCAGCTCGGCATCCTGATCAAGGGTCCCGAGGTGCTGGAGTCCACCCGCAGAGTCGACACCGTCGTGCTGGACAAGACCGGCACCGTCACCACCGGACAGATGACCCTGCTCGACGTCATCACCGCCGACGGCGAGGACCCCACGCAGGTGCTGCAGCTGGCCGGGGCCTTGGAGGACGCCTCCGAGCACCCCATCGCCCAGGCCATCGTCAAGGGCGCCGCCGAGCGGGCCGGGGCTCTACCGCCCGTCGAGGGCTTTGCGAACATCGAAGGCCTGGGGGTGCAGGGCGTCGTGGACGGACACGCCGTACTCGTGGGCAGAACCCGGCTGCTCGAGGACTGGTCGCAGCACCTCACCCCCGACCTCGCGCAGGCCAGGGCCGCCGCGGAGGCGCAGGGCAGGACGGCGGTCGCTGTCGGATGGGACGGCCAGGCCCGCGGTCTCCTGGTGGTCGCCGACGCGATCAAGGACACCTCCGCCGAAGCGATAGCTCAGCTGCGGAACCTTGGCCTGACACCGGTCCTGCTCACCGGAGACAACGAGACCGTAGCCCGTTCGGTCGCCGCTGCGGTGGGCATCGACGCGGTCATCGCCGAGGCCATGCCGGCCGACAAGGTCGACGTGGTCAAACGCCTGCAGGAGCAAGGCAAGACCGTCGCGATGGTGGGTGACGGCGTCAACGACGCCGCCGCTCTGGCCCAGGCCGACCTCGGCCTGGCGATGGGTACCGGGACCGACGTCGCCATCGAGGCCTCCGACCTCACGCTGGTCCGCGGTGACCTCCGCGCCGCGGCCGACGCCATCCGGCTCTCGCGACGCACCCTGGGCACCATCAAGGGCAACCTGTTCTGGGCTTTCGCCTACAACGTCGCCGCCCTGCCGCTGGCCGCGGCTGGTCTGCTGAACCCGATGCTGGCCGGAGCCGCGATGGCGTTCTCGTCGGTGTTCGTGGTGTCGAACAGCCTGCGCCTGCGCCGGTTCAAGGCGCCGGCTTCCAACCGCGCGGCATCCAGATGATCGCTGTGCTGGCGCTGTTCACGATGGCATCGGCGTTGGTGGTGGCCGGGTACGGCGCCTCGCTGGCGCTGTCACGGGCTCGGCGACCACTTGAGGTGCTGCCGTTCGAGTCGGGGTCGCTGCCGCAGCAGCACGCCGTCTCGCGCTACCACGCCCGGTGGTATGCCGTGACCGTGCTGTTCCTGGCCTTCGACATGGAGATGATCTTCATGTACCCGTGGGCAGTCGTGGTCGCGGACCTGGGTGCCTCGGCGGTCATCGAGATGTTCGGGTTCCTCGCAGTCCTTTTCGTCGGGGTCGTGTACGTCTGGCGTGAAGGGGCGCTGCGGTGGACCTGACGGGCCGGATCAGGCGCTGGGCACTGGGCCGGCCACGCGTACTCGTGATCGACGCACCAGGTGGTGAGAGGTTTCGATGGCAGCTGGAGGACGAGCTCGACCGACGCCATTGGCCGCTCGCGCTGTCGCCGGCCGACACCGACCTCGCCCTCGTTCTCGGCCGTCCAGGGGCGCAGCTGGCCGCAGCCATCGAGTTGCTGTGGTCCCAGGTGCCCCAACCTCGACACCGTCAGGACATCGCCGCGGACGGAGACCTGCCGGCTCAGCTGGACGCCGCCTCGGTAGCGCTGGTTGATGCCGCCAACCGTACGGAGCCGGTGCAACCGGGCGCGCAGACGCAGCTGGGCAACCTCGGTCCGGAGCCGGACGACGTCGACGACGAGCACGCAGGGCACAGCGGGCACGAAGGTCATCACATGCACCACGGCGGTGACGTCGCCGGCCTGGCGATGGCCGACACCGCCCCCGATCGTGACGGGTTGACGCTCGACGTACTGCGGGTGGCCCTCGGGCCGGTGCTCCCCGGGTGGCCGACCGGGCTGGTGCTGACCGGCTCGATGCAAGGCGACGTACTGACCGGTGTCGAGCTGGCGTGGGTCGACGGGTCCGACGATCCGAACCACGGGGTCCTGCAAGCCACACCACAGGCCGTGGCCATGGATCAGCTCGCGCGCATCCTCCTCGTCGCCGGCTGGCCGACCGCTGCCGCAGCTGCGCGTCGCGCGCGCAGAGACCTGTCCGGCTCGCACCCGCAACGAGCCGCGCAGACGCAGCGGGCCGCCGCGCGCGTGGCGAGCCGGGTCCGAGGTTCACGTGCACTGCGCTGGTCGGTCCAGGGGATCGGAAGCACGGACCGCGGGATGACACCCGCCGGCTCGGCGCACGCCGCAGGTGACGTCTGGGGCGGTGTGCGCCACTGGTGCGACGTGGCAGCCGGAGGCGAGCCTGTGCCTGTCGCCGGGTCGCCGAGGTCCCTGACCGAGGCCTCGATCCTGCTCGAGGGTTCCGAGCTGGCCGCCGCGCGACTCGTCGTCGCGACCATGGACCTGGAGCGGCCGGCGACCCGCGTCGAGACCGAGTCGACCGGTGTCTGAACCGTCGACGCTGGCGAGCATGTGGGGCCTCTGGACTGCGGTCGGCCTGGTGGTGGCCGCCGGACTCGGTCTCGGACTCGTGTTCGCTGCCGCCGACCGGGTCGCCCTGACCGGGGCGGGTCCGAAGGCACTGGTCGAGCCGGTCCGATCAGCTCTCCGGTCCCTGCTGGAGCAGCGCCGGACCACCCTGGCCCCGGACCGGCTGCTGTGGCGCACGGCCTGCGCAGCCGTACCCGTACTCGCGCTACTGTCGATGGCCGTGGTCCCCGTCGGCGATCGCACGCTGCTGTCGACCAGCGCGGACCTGGTGTGGTTCAACGCCATGGAGGCGTTGCTGTGGGCGGCCGTGTGGCTGATCGGCTGGGGGCCGAACGCCGTCCACTCACTGGTGGGTGGTTACCGGTTCCTGGCCCAGGGCGTGGCCTACGAGCTGCCGCTGATGTTCGCCATCATCACAGCGGGGCTCGGGGCGGGCTCGCTGCGCACCACCGACGTCGTGGCCGCCCAGAGCGACCTGTGGTTCGTCGTCACGATGCCGGTGGCCTTCGTCGTCTTCCTCGGTTCCGCCGCGGCCTTCGCCTTTTGGGGACCGTTCGCGGCGCCGGCGGGTGCCGATATCGCCGGCGGCGTGCTGTCGGAGCTGTCCGGTGTGGAACGTCTGCTCGTGGAGGCCGGGCGCGTCGTGCTCCTGGGCGCGTCGGCGGCGATGGCTGCGGCGCTGTTCCTGGGCGGTGGCTCCGGGCCGTGGCTTCCGGATCCGGTGTGGCAGCTGCTGAAGACGCTGCTGGTGACCGCTGTCCTGGTGGGCGTCGGGAGACGGCTGCCGGTGCTGCGCCCGGACCGCGCTGTCGAGCTGGCCTGGATGGTGCTGGTGCCCGCGACCTTGCTGCAGGCACTCGTGGTCGCGCTGCTCGTACTGGCGGGGGCATACGGATGAACGACACGTTGCTGAGCGATCCGGCCGTGATCGCAGTCGTCGTCCTCGGGGCGGTGTCGGTCGGGTCGGGGATCGCCGTCTTCGTCGTCGACTCGATGGCCAGGGCCACCTTCGCCCTGCTGGTGTCGTTCCTGGCGATCGCGGGTGTACTGCTCGCGCTCGACCTGGTCTACCTGGCCGTGGTCACCGCCCTGATGATGACGATCGAGATGGCGATCATGGCCGTCTTCATGATCATGTTCATGATGAACCCGGCCGGACTGATGCCGATGACCATGGTGCACAACGGCCGAGGATCCGCCGCCGTGGGTTTCGTCGCATTCGTCGCTCTCACCGTGGGCATCTGGACCACTGACTGGCCTAGTCGCCGGGGCCAACCGCCCGCGGACACCACGCGCCAGCTCGGCGAGGCGATCATGGGCAGCCACATGCTGGTCATGCTGGTGGTGGGCATCGGACTGTTCGCCACGATCCTGTCCGGCACCATCCTGGCCACCGGGCGCGGACGTTACGACCGGTTCGGTGCCGACCTTCGCGCTACCCGCCCGGACGATCCGACGCCCGGAGGGCTGCCGCGATGAGCGACCAGACCACCCTGCAGACCGTGCTCACGGTGGCAGCAGCCCTGGTCGGCGTCGGCCTCTTCGGTGCGCTGTCCCAGCAGTCCATCGTGATGGTGATGATGGGCCTCGAGCTGGTCGTCAACGGTGTCATGCTCGGCGCCGGTGCAGCGTGGTTCTTCCTGACACCTGACCTACCCGACGCACAGATGCTGGTCGTCATCGCACTGGTCGTCATGGCCGTCGAGATGGCCATGGGCTTCGCCGCCACCATCGCGATCTACCGCGCCCGCCAGGTCGACATGGTCGACATGGCCACGGATCTGCACGGATGACCGGGGACGGTGCGGCGGCACTGGCCGCCCTGGTGTTGTTGCCGTCGGTGGCCGGCATCGCGCTCCTGCTGAGCGGCCGACGTGCGGACCGCCTCGCCGGACCTGTCGGCGTGCTCGTGGGCATGGCCGGGGTGGCTCTGGCCGCTGCGGTCGCGATCGGCCGCCCGGTTGTCTCGGCGCCGTTCCTGGGCATCGTCCCCGGTGGCGATCTCGAGCTGGCGGTCGACGGATTGTCTGCCGTCCTCGTCGTCACCGTGGCTGTGGTGGCCGCCGCCGTCACAGTCTTCGCCGTCGTCGACGTACCGGCCGGCGCAGCCCGAGCCCGCTTCTTCGGGTACCTGCTGCTGTTCACGGCCGCCATGCTGATGACGGTCACCGCAACCACGCTGCCTGCACTGCTGCTGGCGTGGGAGGTCATGGGCGCCACGTCCTACGCCCTCATCGGCTACCGCTGGGACGTCCCGGGCAAGCTCGCCGCGGGCACCACCGCCTTCCTCACGACCCGCGCCGGCGACCTCGGCCTGTACGTGGCGCCCGGCGCGGCCCTGGCCGGTACGGGCAGCCTGCGGCTGGACGACCTGGCCACTGCCGACGGCGGATGGCGCGACGTCGCCGCCGCTGGGATCGTCCTGGCCGCGCTCGGGAAGTCGGCCCAGCTGCCGTTCTCGGGATGGCTGTCCGCGGCGATGGCCGGCCCCAGCCCGGTCAGTGCCCTGCTGCATTCAGCCACCATGGTGGCCGCCGGCGGCTACCTGCTGCTCCGGATCCAACCGCTCCTGACCGCCACCTCCTGGGCCGCGAATGCGACCGCCTGGGCAGGGGTGCTCACTGCTCTGGTGCTGGGTGCGGTGGCCTGTGGGCAACGTGACCTCAAGCAGCTGCTCGCTGCGAGCACAGCCGCACAGATCGGCTTCGTCGTCCTGGCCGCCGGTGCCGGCGCCACCGCCGGCGGCGCCGGTCAGCTGGTCGCGCACGCCGCAGTCAAGGCCGGCCTGTTCGTCGCCGCCGGCACATGGCTGACGTCTTTGGGCACCAAGCAGCTCATCGGGCTGCGTGGTGCGGCCAGGCGGCACCCCGGTGTGGGCGCCGCCGCGACCGTCGCCTGTCTGGCACTGGCCGGCGTTCCACCGCTGTCGCTGTGGGCTACCAAGGACGAGGTCCTGGCCGGCGTCGACGGTGCGGCGCTGCGGATCGTGGCCCTGGCGGCCGCGGCGCTGTCGGCTGCCTATGCCGGGCGGATCCTCGTCGTCGTGCTCGGCCGCCCCGATTCCGACGCCGCGGCAGGCGGCGATGCGTCGCTCGACCTCGAGGAACGCGGCACCCGTCGGGTTCCCCCCGCAGCTACCGGCATCGCCGCCGTCCTGGCCGTGGCGGCGGTCGGGCTCGGCGCGCTCGCGCTGCACCCCGTTGCCGACGCCGGCAGGGCCGTCCTGGACGCCGGCGGCGAGTCCACTCCTACGGCGCTCGAGCTGTTCGCGAGCGGGTCGCTGGCCCTCGTCGTTCTCGCCCTGACGCTGTGGCGCCCAGGGGTCGTCGCCATAGCCGTCCGCTCACCCTTGGCAGGATGGGTCGGTCTGAGGGGGCTGCTGTCACCGCGTCCGGTGCTGGCTGTCGCTCGCGCGGCGGCGGCGGTCGACGACCGGGGCATCGACCGCGCGGTACGGGCCCTCGCCGCCGGGGTACGTCGGCTCGCCGTCTCGGCGTCGCGGGCCGACGCCCACGTCGTGGACGGAGCGGTACGAGCCATTGCGGCGGGAGCGCGGTCAGCGGGCGCCGCGGCACGTCGTCCCCAGACCGGGCTCCTGCATCAGTACTACGCGCAGGCTGCTGCTGGCCTTGCCGTCCTGCTCGTCGTTCTTCTCGTGGTGAGGTGACCGTGTTCCTGACCATCGTCGTGCTCCTGCCGGTGCTCGTGGCCGTCGTGCTGCTGGCATCGCCCCGCCTGCCGGGCCCGGTGGCGTCCTGGGCCTGGGTGGGAGCATCCGCCGTCGATCTCACGCTCATCGTGTGGATGTGGTGGCGCTTCGACGCCGGGCCGGCCATCGACTTCGACGTGAAGATCCGGTGGATCCCCACGGTGGATGCGAGCTACCACGTCGGCGTCGACGGCCTGTCTCTGCCGCTGCTCGCGATGACGGGAGTGCTGTTCCTGGCCTGCGCGATCTGGTCGCTTCGCGAACAGGACCGGCCGCGCACGTACGCGGCGCTGTTCCTGTTCCTGCAGACGGCGTGCCTGGGCACGTTCGCGGCGCTCGACCTGATCCTGTTCTTCGTCTTCTTCGACCTGACGATCGTGGGGATGTACTTCGTCATCGCCGGCTGGGGCCACGGCAACGCCCGGCGCAGCGCACTGAAGTTCTTCCTCTACACGTTCGTCGGTTCCCTCGCCCTGCTCGTCGGCTTCATCGCGCTGTTCCTCGGAGGCGAGCGGCGCACCTTCGACATGGTCGCGCTGGCCGCCGACCCGCCGCTGGCAGACTCGCCGCTCGCCGGCGGGCTGACCTTGCTGGCGATCGGGATCGGGCTGGCGGTCAAGACGCCGCTGTTCCCGTTCCACACCTGGCTGCCCGACGCGCACACCGACGCCCCCGCGGCCGGGTCGGCGATCCTCGCCGGCGTACTCCTCAAGCTCGGTACGTACGGGTTCGTGCGCATCGCCATGCCGATCCTGCCGCAGGCCTGGCAGCAGTGGGCGATGGTCATCGTGATCGTCGGGGTGATCAGCGTCGTCTGGGGAGCCCTTGTCGCGCTGGCCCAGACCGACGTGAAGCGGATGATCGCGTACACGTCGGTGAACCACATGGGGTACGTGTTGCTCGGGCTCGGCGCTGCTGGTCTGGTCGCCGACGCCGACGGGCAGGCCCGTACCGTCGCCACGGTCGGCGCGCTCTTCCAGATGGTCAGCCACGGGCTGCTCACCGGAGCCCTGTTCCTGCTCACCGGCGTGCTGTGGTCGCGCGGGCGCTCGTACGCCTTCGCCGACTGGGGTGGGCTGGCACGTCCTGCCCCCGTCTTCGCAGCCTGCCTGGGGGTGGCCGCGTTCGGTTCCCTCGGACTGCCGGGGTTGTCGGCCTTCGTCGCCGAGTTCCAGATCTTCACCGGGGCACTCCAGGGCGCACCGATCGCCACCATCGTGGCCGTCTCCGGGATCCTGGTCACCGCGGGACTGTTCCTGCTCGCCCTGCAACGGTTGCTGACCGGCGAGCTGCAGACCCCATCGGCGCTCACGGCTGAACCGATGCGGGACATGAACGGGCGCGAGCTCATCTCGGTGGTGCCGCTGCTGGCGATGTCCCTGCTGCTCGGACTGGCGCCGCGATGGCTGCTGGATGTCCTGGAGCCGGCAGCCGTGGCCGTCGTCGAGCTGGTGAGCCGATGACCGGCATGGCCATGGGAGAGGAGTTCCTGGCGCTGCTGCCGGAGCTGCTGCTCCTGTCGGGTGCGGTGGTGGGCCTGCTCCTCGGCCTGTGGACTCCCCAGGACCGGCAGGGCCGGGTCAGAGCTGTCGTCGTGGTCGCGTGTCTCGCGGCAGCCGGGGCAACAGGCGCCGACCTCGGCGACCCGGCACGAGCGGTGTTCGACGGCACCTGGGTGATCGACACCACCACCACGGTCGTGCGGCTCACGGTGTCCCTGGGCACTGCGGTCACGGTTCTGCTCGCTGCCTCCTCGGTGGCCGGGCATCCCCGCGAGACCGAGGCGTACGTGCTGATGGTCCTCGGCGGGATCGGGTCCATCGCACTTGCGGCCAGCGGTGACCTGCTGATGCTGGTGGCCGGGTACCTGTTGGCAAGCGTCCCGCTGTACGCGCTGGCCGGATTCGCCAAGGACGCCAGCGGTGTCGAGGCGACCTTGAAGTACTACCTGATGGGCGCGTTCGTCGGAGTCCTGATGCTGGTCGGCGTCGCCTGTCTCGTCCTGGCCTCCGGCGTCACCGGGTACGCCGATCTCGGCATTGCGCTGCCTGCGGCCCCCCGCGCGTTAGTGGCGGTCGGCGTGCTCGGGGTCGTGGCCGGGGTCGCGTTCAAGGCCGGTGCCGTGCCGGTGCACTTCTGGGTTCCCGATGTCACGGCCGGCACCACCGCGACGATGGCCGCGTACATCACGACCATCCCCAAGCTGGGTGCGGTCGCCGCTGCGTTCCGGCTGCTGGCCGAGCCGTTCGCGCAGCTGCCCCTCGACGTGCCCCTGCTCGTGGCCATCATCGCCGCCGCCAGCATGACCCTGGGCAACCTTGCGGCCTTCTCACAGACCGAGGTGCTGCGGCTGCTGGCCTACTCCACCGTCAGCCAGGTCGGATACCTGTTCATGGTCGTCGCCGTCGCCGCCCGCACCGACCTTGCCGTCCCAGCCCTGGCCGTCTACCTCGCCGCGTACACGGTCACCAACATCGGCGCGTTCGCCGCGGCGGCTGCTCTCCCCCACGCCACCACCGTGAGCGGGTGGGCATCAGCCGCCGCCGGTCATCGCTGGCTCGTCGCCAGCCTGGTCGTGTGCCTGCTCGGACTCGTCGGGACCCCACCGACCGCCGTGTTCGTCGGCAAGCTCGCCGTCTTCGCCGCCGCTGCGGACGGGGCCCTGATGTGGCTGGTCGTCGTCGCTGCCGTCAACACCGTCGCCAGTCTCTTCTACTACCTGCGGTGGATCGCCCCCGCCACATCGTTCGCCTTCGGCGAGGTCACCGATGCGGCTGTCGGGACCGGTGGCGCGGCGGCAACTGCACAGGTCGCTGCGGGCGCATCACTGCTGCTCGGGGCGGGAGCGGGACTGTGGCTCGGGATCGCCTCCTGACGCGACTTGAGCTCGGCGCCTCCCTGGCCGAGCCAGGCAGCCTCGAGCACCTACCCGTGCTCGGCATGCTCGCCGTGGTCGCTGAGCTGTGCATCGAACCAGTCGTGCAGCGCTTTGACGACGTCGGGGTCGGCGCTGCTGTACGTGACGCGGGCGCCGTCGGGAAGGGTGGTGTACTCGACGGTGAGCAGGCTGCCGACGGCCTCGAGCTCCTGCAGACCTGGCATGTCCTCGCCGTGGATGGCCGCGGCGGCGGAGAAGTCACCGGCGGAGAAGCGTTCGGCTTCGGCTTCCAGGTGGGCACGGACGTCGGCGATCTCTTCCTCGTCGCCGGGGTCGCGGGCCGTGACGGCTTCAATTCCGCCGGTGTCGTTCGGAGTGAAACGGTGCACGGTTGCGTCGAGATCGAAGCCCATCACGTCTCCTCCGCGTTCGGCGACCTCCGCCTGTCGATCGACGTCGGTGGAGGCCGGTGAGCGGTCGCCGGCGGCACACGCCCCGCCTCCGATGACTGCCGCCACTGCGAGTGAAGCGAGAGCAAGACGGCGGTGGCTAGCGCGTGGCATGTCCGGCCGCCGAGAGTTGATGGATCAGCTTGACGACCGCGGCACGGTCCTCGGCCGGGATGGCCTCGAGCAGTCGCTCGAGTCGCTGCCGGCGCGCCACGCGCAACGTCGCGACCTGCCGTCGCCCCACGTCGGTGAGCGCCACCAGGTGGCTCCTGCCGCCTTCGGGATGGGGCGACCGTTGAAGCAGTCCGCGGCGTGCCAACCCGTCGACGAGTCGGCTCACCGTCGACTTCTCCAGGCCGAGCGATGCAGCGAGATCCCGCTGCGGTAGCTGTCCACTGTCGTCCAGCAGGAGCAGCGTCATCGCCTCCGAAGGGGAGAACGGTTGCCCACAGGGGGTGCGATCGTGTCGGTGCAACCCGAGAGCGCGGACCAGGTCGGACAGCGCGAAGGCGAGACTGGCATCATCATCCGGCATGAGTTGCACAGTACAACATCGAGTTGTGCCATACAACACCGACGATGGCTGGGCGCGCCTTGCAGCCAGTCCTGATGCTCCCACGCCGCCTGCTCCCGCGACGGAGAAGATGAACATGACTGACCCACTCCCCGGTTCCGACGGGTACATCGGCACACCGCGGTGGGTGAAGGTGCTCGTCGTCATTGCCGCCGTCGTGCTCCTGCTTCTCGTCATCGTGCTGCTCATGGGGGGTGGCCCCGGCGGCCACGGGCCAGATCGTCATGCACCGTGATGACTATGACCCCCGGTCTCCGCAAGGTCGCCCTGACCGTCCATGTGGTCGCCTCGGTGGGGTGGCTCGGCGCAGTCGTCGTCTTCCTGGCTCTCGGCGTCATCGGTCTGACCAGCGACGATGTTCAGACCGTGCGGGGCGTCTATCTCGTGATGGAGCCAGCCGCCTGCTTCGTCCTCATCCCGTTGTCGTTCGCGTCGCTGCTGAGCGGGCTCCTACAGTCATGGGGCACCACGTGGGGGTTGTTCCAGTCAGCTACCTCGCAGGTGCCGCGGCGAGGACATCGTCCGGTGGCGACCTCGGTGGGCTGAGGAGCACATCTCCTGCGCTCCATGCCGGTGCCGCCCTCCTGGTGCTGCTCGCGGCGGCGACCCTGTCGGTGTACAAAGCCGAAAGGCAGAACCCGTCACGGGCAACGCCAGCAGCGACAACAACACCGCACGGCGCCGTAGCTCGGCGCGCGACCAGCGTCCCGTACCCTGCAACGATCCGGCCCCACACGACGGAAGCGACACAGATGCTGAAGCGCCGACCCCTGCGCGTCGCCTGCGTGGCGGTCGCTGTGCTGGGTGTGCTCGCCATGCACGCACTCTCCACGCACGGGGTGTCGAGCAGCGTGTATCCGTCCCTAGAGCCGGTTGCCTCGTTGGCGCAGGCCGAGGTGCCCGCCGGAGCAGCCCACACGGCACACGCGCAGACCCCGGACGAGCAGCACCGGACCACGGAACTGTGTGTGGCGCTCCTCGTCGCGCTCGGTCTCGCCGCGTTGCTGCGCACGGCGGGTCGGGACCGAGCTGGCCACCTCGTACGCCGGGCTCGCAGTAGGCGGCTGGTCGGCGCGATCCGAGCACACCGGCCACCCGCACTCACACCGACTCAGCTCTGCATCCTGAGGTGCTGACGGGCTGAGGACTCGCATCCACAGCCCCCTCACTCATGCCCGCACCACTGTCAGGAGACACCCATGTACTTCAAGCACGCCCTGCGCGCCGCCACTGTGGCCGTCACCGTCGTCCTCGCCGGCTGCGCCGACAGTGACTCCAACGATGCCGACGTCACCTTCGCCCAGGACATGATCCCGCACCACCAGCAAGCCGTGGAGATGTCCCAGCTCGCCGACGGGAGGGCCGACAGCGACGCCGTACGCGAGCTCGCCAGCGACATCGAGGCTGCCCAGGAACCCGAGATCGAGACCATGACCGCCTGGCTCGAGGAGTGGGATGCCGAGGTGCCCGACTCCTCGATGGAAGGCATGGACGAATCCGACATGGCCGGGATGATGTCGCCCGAGGACATGTCCGCCCTCGAGGACGCCTCCGGTTCGGAGTTCGACCAGATGTGGCTGACCATGATGATCGAGCACCACGAGGGTGCCATCGAGATGGCCGAGATCGAGCAGGCCGACGGCGAGAACGACGACGCGGTCGAGCTGGCCGAGACTATCGAGGAAACCCAGGCAGCCGAGGTCGAGCAGATGGAACAGCTGCTCGGCTGACGTACTCCGGTCCGGCCGGCGCGGGCCTCGATGTTGGTGCCGGGGGTGGGTTCGGGTAGAACGTAGCCATGTCTGAGCCCGTGCTGGTCGCCGGCCGTTACCGCCTGGACACCGTGCTCGGTCGCGGCGGCATGGGGCAGGTGTGGGAGGCGCACGACGAGATGCTCGGGCGCCGAGTGGCGGTCAAGGAGGTCCGCTGGCCCGCCGACATGCCCACCGACGAGCGTGAGGTCCTGCACGAACGCACGATGCGCGAGGCTCGGGTCACCGCCAGGCTCAGCCACCCGGGCGTCGTGACCATCTACGACGTGGTGTCCCACGACGGGCGCCCGTTCATCGTGATGGAGCTGCTGGCCGCCGCGAGCCTGGACGACGCCGTCGAGGAACATGGACACCTGCCGGCTGCCCGCGTGGCAGAGATCGGGCTGGAGATCCTCTCCGCCCTCGAGGCAGCCCACGAGCAGGGCGTCGTACATCGTGACGTGAAGCCCAGCAACGTGATGCTGCGCAAGGGCGGGCGCGTCGTACTGACCGACTTCGGGATCGCCTCCAGCCACAGCGACGCCAACCTCACCACGACCGGGCTCCTCGTGGGATCGCCGTCGTACATGTCGCCGGAGCGGCTTCGCGGGAGCGGGATCGCCCCGCCGGCCGACCTGTGGTCACTCGGGGTGACGCTGTTCACTGCGGCGACCGGCGCCCCCCCATTTCGAGCCGACAACACCATGGGCACGATCACCGCCGTTCTGGCCAACCCCACCCCCGACCCCGGGGTGCGAGGACCGCTGCGGGACGCCATCCTCGGTCTGCTGAACAAGGACCCGGCCACCCGCCTGACCGCCGACCAGGTGCGCCCGCTGCTGGAGGCGGCGGCTCAGGACCAGCAGGCGGCCGACTCGGCGGGCACGATGCCGTTCGCCGCACCGGGCGCGTCCGCTTCCTCCGCGATCGGAACGGCCGCCGCGGAGTCCACGCAGACCGACACCGAGACCAGGACGTCCCCGCGCCGCTCGCGACGGCTGCCGTTGCTCGCGGCGGTGGCCGTCCTCCTGCTGGGGGGCGCCGTGGTCACGGCGACGCTGCTCGACGACGACGGTGCGGACACCGATACGGCCGCCACCGATGAGGAGACGACAGACGCGGAAGCGACGCCTTCGGACGACGGAGTGACCCCCTCGGACGAGGAAGCGACGCCCTCGGACGAGGAGACAACGCCGTCCGAAGACGAGACCACACCCTCCGACGACGAAACCACAACGGACCCAAGCGAGGAGGACGTCCCTGATGGCTACGAGCTGCGCGACGACCCGCTCGGCTTCAGTGTCGCCGTACCTGAGGGCTCAGCACGCAGCCTCGACGGACCCACCCGGGTCGATTACACCGTGCCAGGGGGAAACACGCTCCTGCGCGTCGACCAGATCCCCGAGGCAGGCCCGGATGCCGAGCAGGCCTGGCTTGACGCCGAGCCGTCGGTCAGCGACGGCCTGGAGGAGTACGAGCGGATCCGGATCGACCCGCTGACGTACCGCGAGTGGGAGGCCGCTGACTGGGAGTACACCTGGGAGGGGGACAACGGCACCGTCCACGCGTTGAACCGGGGCTTCATCACCGACCCGCGGGGCTTCGCGTTGTATGTGTCCGGGCCGGACGAGACCTGGGAGAGCGAGAGCCTGCCGGTGTTCGACGCCGCTACGGACACGTTCCAGCCGACCGACTGAGCGCGGACTCGGTCGGTGGATCGTGCACACTAGTGAACCGGGTGGCACGGCTCGGAGAGTGACCTGAACGTGCTTCTGAGCGGCTCGTCGCCTCTCGGGCCTCTAGCTCAATTGGCAGAGCAGCGGACTTTTAATCCGTTGGTTGTGGGTTCGAGTCCCACGGGGCCCACCGCGCCTGACCTGCGTATATGCGTCTGGTGCGCTGCCCTGAACTACCCCGCGCAGCCTGGTGCGCTAGGGAGGCGCTAGGGAGATTGCCCGTCCGGGCGGTGCTGAATAGTCCGATCTCGTCCGCGGACGAGGCTCCCGATCCGGTCCGCGGCCTCGTCCGCCACCGCCGGGCTGACGTGGGTGTACAGGTCGGCGGTGATGACCAGCGAACTGTGCCCAA
>Ga0136630_1000031_pt1 | contig 35299 bp, 37 predicted proteins | sample AntDrymUQ5682106_2_FD_105496 | JGI IMG/M metagenome (GOLD analysis project Ga0136630, IMG submission 105496) | Polar desert sand microbial communities from Dry Valleys, Antarctica - metaG UQ568 (21.06) | ecosystem: Environmental > Terrestrial > Soil > Desert | place: Antarctica: Dry Valley...
GGTACCGGCTGGGTACCGACGAACTGCTGGTCGATGCCGAGGGAAACTCAAAGATCGCCGTGGAGGACCTCGCGGTGGCGCTGCTGGATGAGGCCGAGCGACCGGCGCATCACCGGACCAGGTTCACCGCCGCGTACTGACCTCGTTGCGGCTGCGAGCCGTCGGTACCCTGCGGGAATGCGGGTGCTCGAGGTCTGGCGCTATCCGGTGAAGTCGCTGCGCGGCGAGCAGCTAGACGAGGCCCGAATCGGCCTGGAAGGCGTCGAGGGTGACCGGCGGTACGCGATCTTCGACGTCGGGACCGGGTTCGGCTTGACCGCTCGCAGGGCGCCGGAACTGCTGTTCGCCGCTGCCCGGATGCGCCCGGACGGCAACGCCGAGATCACTCTGCCTGACGGTTCGGTCGCGACCGACGATGCTGCACTTTCGGATTGGCTGGGCCGCGAGGTTGCGCTCCGCTCGACCGAGCAGGTGACCCAGCGGCGCTTCGAGAACCCGGAGGACTTCGAGAACGAGGCGACCGGCAGGTGGGAGCCGTTCGAGGGATCGAACGGCGCCTTCCAGGACTCCGGCAACGCGGCCGTCTCGCTGCTGTCGAGGGCGTCGATGCGCGACTGGGAACAACAGCGCTTCCGGGCCAACATCGTGCTCGACGGGGCCGGCGAAGATCAGCTCGCCGGGACGCGGATCGCGCTCGGCGAGGCAATTCTGGACGTCCGCAACCGGCTCTCGCGCTGCGTCATGGTCACCCGACCACAGCCCGGCGACATCGAACGCGACCTCGACGTCCTACGCACGATCCACCGCGAGCTCGGCGGCTGCCTGGCCATCGGTGCGGTCGTGTCAGCGCCCGGCACGGTAGGTACTGGCGACGAACTGCTGCCGTACGCCGGCTGAGATTCGACTTGAGCAGCAAGATCATGAGCGCCGGGAGTGCAGTCGTGCTGCACCTGCTGGGCTCACGATCATGCAAAACGAGCCGGTCTCACGTACAGCCGAGGAGCCCGGTCCCTCAGGGCAGCGGTTTGCGCAGGTGCACCAGGGTCAGACCCGGCTTGAGCTCCTCGCGGCGCTCCTCGACGTACCCGTTCCGCTCGTACAACCGGAGATTCCCGGCACTGAGGTGGCCGGTGAACAGCGCTGCACTGGTCACCTCTGGGCCCGCGTCAGCCTCGGTAGCGGCCAATAGCGCCGTACCCAGTCCGCTGCCCTGCAGATCCGGCGCAACAGTCAGCCGGCCGATGTGCAGCGTCTCGCCGTCCATGACCGAGCGCACCGCGCCAACCAGCCGAGAACCGCGAAGAGCCTTGTGCCCCAGGCAATCGGACAGTTCAGCAACGAGCTCAGGAAGGGTCTGGACCAACGGAGGTAAAGTCGGGTCGCCGTAGATCTGCGCCTCGGAGACGTACGCGGCTCGCTGCAGGGTGAGCACCTCGCCGGCATCGGCGACGGACAAGCGCCCGATCACCGGTGCGTCCAGGAAGCCTTGCTGGTCCAGCTCCAGGTCGATGAAAGCCGCGATCATGGTGCGGTACGTGCGCTCGACCACGTCGGCGTCCGCACCCATGTCGGCGGCTATGTCGCGGACGCGGGACACGACCTGCTCCACCCGTTCGGGATCTCGTACGGCCGGGGCCATCGCCTTGAGCTTGCCCGCGGCACGCACCCAGATCTCACGTTCGGCGATCTCCTGGACGAGTTGCCGGTCGACCCGGTCGATCTCGGTACGGACCTCCTGCAGCGCGCTTTCGCTGGCGTTGTTCCTAGCCGCCTCCGCATCGTTCACGAGTAGCAGTATGCACACGTGACGACCGACAGGGCTGGCGCATCGCAGCGAGCGAGCCGTCAGACATGACTGAGTACGAGCTCGGCGTCGAGGAGCGGGCGATCGTCGAGACCGTACGAGACTTCGTGGACCGCCAGGTACGTCCCGTCGTCCGCGAACTCGAGCACGCCGACACCTATCCCGAAGATCTGATCGACCAGATGAAGCGGCTCGGAATCTTCGGCCTGGCGATCGGCCGGCCGTATGGCGAGGCCGAGGTGTCCACGTCCTGCTACGCGCTGGTGACCGAGGAGTTGGCCCGCGGCTGGATGAGTTTGGCCGGTGCCATGGGCGGGCACACAGTCGTCGCCAAGCTGATCCAGTCGTACGGGACCGACGAGCAGAAGGACCGCTACCTGGCCGCGATGGCCACCGGCCAGATCCGGGCGACGATGGCGCTGACCGAACCCGGCGGCGGCTCGGACCTACAGGCCATCCGAACGACCGCACGCGGAGACGGTGAGGACTACGTCGTCAACGGATCCAAGACCTGGATCACCAACGCCCGGCGTTCGGCACTGATCGCCCTGCTGTGCAAGACCGACCCAGCTGCCGAACCGGCGCACAGCGGCGTGAGCATCCTGCTGGTCGAGCACGGGCCCGGTTTCACCATCTCGCGCGACCTGCCCAAGCTCGGCTACAAGGGCGTCGAGAGCTGTGAGCTCGCATTCGCCGACTTCAGGGTGCCGCGTACGGCGCTGCTCGGGTCAGCGGAGGGACTCGGATTCAGCCAGATGATGCGCGGCCTGGAAGTCGGTCGGATCCAGGTCGCCGCCCGAGCGGTCGGGGTCGGCCGCGCCGCCCTGGAGGACTCGATCCGGTACGCCCAAGAACGCGAGACCTTCGGCCAGCCGATCTGGAAGCACCAATCCATCGGCAACTATCTCGCGAACATGGTCACCAAGCTCACCGCCGCGCGCCAACTCGTGCTGCACGCCGCCCGCCGGTTCGACTCCGGCGAGCGTGCGGACATGGAGGCCGGGATGGCCAAGCTGTTCGCCTCCGAGACCGCCATGGAGATTGCCCTGGATGCGCTCCGGATCCACGGCGGGTACGGCTACTCGACCGAGTTCGATGTCGAGCGGTACTTCCGTGACGCGCCGCTGATGATCGTCGGTGAGGGTACGAACGAGATCCAACGCAACGTCATCGTCGGGCAACTGATCAACCGCAACCGGATTCGCTGAGCCCGCTGGTTCATGTGGTCTGGTCCTCAATGGTCAACGCTGGCCCGCTGGCTATCGTCGGAGGCCGGCAATCGAACCGACGAGCGCGGCTGCAGCCGCCGATGAGGCAGGTACGAGTGAAATCAGGCGTCACCATCGCAGATCGAGATCTCCAGCTACGTCCGCAAGACGACCTCTTCGGGTACGTCAACGGCTCCTGGGTCCGGCGCACCGAGATACCGGACGACCGGGCAACGTATGGCAGCATGACGCAGCTCCGCGACACCGCGGAGGCTGACGTACGCGTGATCGTGGAACAAGCAGCGGCCGGGAACGCGCCGGCTGGATCTGCTGCTCGCAAGGTGGGCGATCTGTTCGCGAGCTTCATGGATGTCGATCGCGCAAACGCGCTGGCAAGCGCACCGATCAGCGAAGAACTCGCCGACGTTCGTACGGTGCAGGACGTCTCGGCGCTGCTGGGCCTGGCCGGACGCCTGCACCGGACCGGCGTGAGCGATGCGGTCGGCCTGTGCGTGGATACCGATGCCCGGAACTCCTCCCGCTATCTCGTGCACCTCAGTCAGGGCGGCCTCGGGCTGCCCGACGAGTCCTACTACCGCGAGGACTCCTTCGCCGAGATCCGAGCGGCCTACGTCGCTCACATGGCGCGGATGCTGGAACTGTCCGGGTACGCCCCGTCCGCAGCGACCGCGACGGAGGCCGCCGGGCGAATTCTGGCGCTGGAGACACGGCTGGCCGCCGGGCACTGGGACGTCGTAGAAAGCCGGGATGCCGTTGCCACCTATACCCTTCTGGACCGTGCCAAGTTGGAAGCTCAAGTACCGCAAGTCGATTGGGCTGCCTGGCTGTCCGGTCTCGGCGCTCCCGGCAACGCTTTCGACGATGTTGTCGTACGCCAACCCAGCTATCTGAGCGCCTGATCCGAGGCGCTGGCCGAGCTGCCACTCGCGGACTGGAAGCACTGGCTTGCCTGGCAGGTCGTCAGCAGCCGGTCGCCGTACCTGTCGGCAGAGCTCAGTGCGCAACGATTCGACTTCTACGGCCGGACGCTGAGTGGAACCCCGCAGCAGCGGGTCCGTTGGAAGCGTGGCATCTCCCTCGTCGAGGGGGCGCTGGGTGAGGTGGTTGGTCAGCTGTACGTCGAGCGGCACTTCCCGCCACCTGCCAAGCAGCGCATGGTGCAGTTGGTCGACAACCTCGTGGAGGCCTACCGCCACAACATCGAGTCGCTGGACTGGATGGGCGCCGAGACCAAGCGCAAGGCGTTGGCGAAGCTGGAGATGTTCACCCCCAAGGTCGGCTACCCGGACAGTTGGCGCGACTACTCGGGACTGCGAATCGCACCGGACGACCTGGTCGGAAACGTACGCGCCGCCTCGGCTTTCGAGCTGGATCGCGACTTCGCGAAGATTGGCGAGCCGGTCGACCGAGGTGAATGGTTCATGACGCCGCAGACCGTCAATGCCTACTACAACCCCGGCATGAACGAGATCGTCTTCCCAGCCGCGATCCTGCAGCCGCCGCTCTTCGACCTCGACGCCGATGATGCCGCCATCTACGGAGGGATCGGGTCGGTGATCGGTCACGAGATCGGGCATGGGTTCGACGACCAGGGCTCGAAGTACGACGGGGCCGGCAACCTCCTGGACTGGTGGACCGATGCCGACCGGGTGAACTTCGATGAACGCGCGCAGGCCCTGATCGCCCAGTACTCGAGCTTCTCGCCGCGCGACCTGGACGACCAGCATCTGGTCAACGGCGCCTTCACAGTGGGCGAGAACATCGGGGACCTCGGCGGGCTGACGATCGCCTTCGCGGCGTACCTGATCTCCCTGCAGGGCAAGCAGCCGCCGGTGATCGACGGGCTGACCGGTGCTCAGCGATTCTTCGAGGGTTGGGCACAGTGCTGGAAGGCAAAGACCCGGGACGCCGAGGCCGTCCGCCGGTTGTCCGTGGACTCGCACTCGCCGCCGGAGTTCCGCGCCAACGTGGTCCGAAACCTCGAGGAGTTCTATGCCGCCTACGACGTGGTCGAAGGAGACGGGATGTGGCTGGCGCCAGCGAACCGGGTCCGCATCTGGTGACCGTTCTCGCGTAGCGCCGGTTCGCTGTACAACCGGCCCCGTTGCCGTGTTTGTGGGCCGTCCAGAAGGCGATCAGGCATCATTCCCGGCATGGCCGGGGAGAACGACGAGGAGAAGCGTCAGGACGAACAGGACGTCCCGCTGCACACCCGCATCGGCAAGCTGGCCATCGAGGTGGCCGAGACGGTCGTCTATGTGGGGATCGCGATCCTGCTCTCCATCACCGCGGTCGGGCTGCTCTTCCTGGCTGCCCGCAGCGTTTTTCCGCTGTTCGGCAAGGACGCCTCCAACGTTGCACTCGAGCTCCTCGACACACTCCTGCTGGTATTCATCGTGGTCGAACTGCTCTTCGCCGTCCGGGTCACCATCGCCAAGCGGGAGCTACTCGCCGAGCCCTTCCTGCTGGCCGGGATCATCGCCTCGATCAAGGAGATCATCGTGCTGTCGGTCAAGGCAGCCGAGCAGATCGGTAAGGGAGCGGTCTTTCGCGACCAGATGTGGGAGATCGGCGTCCTCGGCGTTCTCGTCCTGCTCCTCGGCCTGACCGCCTTTCTGCTGCGCCGCAAGGAACGCGAGCCCGGCGAGGGAGACAAGGGCAGTCCGTACTCCCCGGACACCGGAGAAGCACCCGAGCAGTGAGAGCGCGGTTGGTCATCGGCACAGTGCGGGACTAGCGGCCGGCGAACTCCGATGTCCTTTAACGGCCGACTCCGATGACCTCACGATCCGGCGCCTCCAGACGTCTTCCGAGGGTGAGCCGACACCCATTCGAGACGATCGTCGCGAACTACGGGCCAATGGTGCTGCGGGTCTGCCGTGCCGTGCTCGGCCCAGCCGACGCCGACGACGCCTGGTCGGAGACGTTCCTGTCGGCGATGAAGGCCTACCCCCATCTGCGACCAGGCAGCAACGTCGAGGCTTGGCTGGTCACGATCGCGCACCGCAAGGCCATCGATCAATGGCGCAGCCGGTCGCGGCGGGCCATCCCGGTCGCCGAACTACCCGAGCCGAAAGAATCGGCGAGCACCGACGGCGTACCCGGAACATGGGAATCAGACCTGTGGGCGGCCCTGAAGGCATTGCCGCCCAAGCAGCGCCAGACGGTGGCCTATCACTACCTCGGCGGTCTGCCCTATGCCGAGGTGGCAACCGTCCTCGGCGGGAGCACCGAGGCTGCTCGCCGAGCCGCCGCCGACGGAATCGCTGCCCTGCGCAGGACCTACCTCGAACCACAGCCCGTAGGAGAAGACCGATGATGAGCACAGCGCCTCCCCCGGGCAGGAACGAAGATTTGCTCGCGTCCCTGCCTCTGACCGACGAGGACACCCAGCGTCGGCTACACGCCCGGCTGGTGGCCGATGCCGCCGATGCCGGGATCCTCGATGTCGCGTACCGAATCATCGACTCCCCGGTCGGCCCGCTGCTGCTGGCCGCGACCGAGAACGGGCTGGTCAGGGTGGCCTATGCCGTCGAGAATCACGATGCGGTACTCGGAAAACTCGCCGACACGATCAGCCCACGCGTCCTGCGGGCCCCCGCGCGGCTGGACCCGGTTGCCCGAGAGATCGAGGAGTATTTCGCCGGGCAGCGCTCAGCGTTCGACCTGCCGCTGGATCTCCGTCTGTCGCATGGCTTCCGGCGTACGGTGCTGTCGCACCTGCCAGAAATCGGGTACGGCATGACGGCCAGCTACGCGGCGATCGCTCTTGCCGCGGGGAACCCCAAGGCGGTTCGCGCGGTCGGGACCGCCTGCGCCACCAATCCGCTCCCGGTCGTGGTCCCCTGCCACCGGGTCGTTCGCAGCGACGGGACGATCGGTCAGTATGTCGGTGGGGCCGCGGCCAAGCGAGCGCTGTTGGCCTTGGAGTCCGCAGCGTGAGCGCCGGTCGTAGGAACCCGGGCGCCGGCTCCGACGTAGCCCCAGCTGTACGGGTGGGCCGTTTCGATTGGCCCGCGCTCACCGCTGAGGTCAACGACTTCGGCATGGCCCAGAGCGCGCCATTGTTGAACGCAGCGGAGTGCCGTTCGATCTCCGCGTTGTACGACGAGGCGCAGCTGTTCCGATCCACCATCGACATGGCCCGCTACCGCTTCGGATCCGGGCAGTATCGGTACTTCGACCGGCCCCTTCCCGCGCTGGTGGCCGAATTGCGCGAGGCGTTGTACCCGTACCTGTTGCCGATCGCCCGGGACTGGGCGGCCAAGCTTGGCAAGCCTGCACCGTGGCCGGACACCTTGGCGGAATGGCTGCAGATGTGCCATGCCGCCGGGCAGACGAAGCCAACCCCGATCCTCTTGCGCTACAAAGCAAATGACTGGAACGCCCTGCATCGCGACTTGTACGGCGACCTCGTGTTCCCCCTGCAGGTCGTAGTCGGCCTGGACGAGCCAGGTGTCGATCACACCGGCGGGGAGTTCCTCCTGGTCGAGCAGCGGCCGAGGGCTCAGTCGCGCGGCAGTTCGATCCTGCTGGGACAGGGACACGCGTTGATCTTCACCACCCGGGATCGGCCGGTGAGGTCGGCCCGCGGATGGTCGGCCGCACCGGTCCGACACGGGGTCAGCACGGTTCGGTCCGGTGTCCGGCACACACTTGGCCTGGTCCTGCACGACGCCGCCTGAGCGGGTCCCAGTCCCAGAAAGTCGATCACCGGAACCCGCACAGTTTCGATGATGGCATCGGACCCGGAGTTGCAGTTCCCCGCCCGGGTCAGAAACCTCAAGAACCTCGCCCATGGGTTCACGCGGATGGGGCACCTCGCCCACGCCGAAGCCGCCCTTGACGAGGGCATCGCCATCGAAGACCGGCTACTTCGGGGCTTTATGCGCGAATCCAAGGCGGTCTGGCTGGTCGAGCAGGGTCACGTGCCCGAGGCCATCGCGATTTATGAAGGGCTGCTGCGGCAGTTCTGGATGGATTCCGCCTCGATCAAGCGCTGCCAGGACAACATTGCGCGTCCCAAGAGTTGATGATCAACTCGGCGTCAGATGGCGAGGCGGGCAGCAGCGCGGTCCAGCCGCGCGGTGACCTGCAGCGGAGTGGTCGCCTTGGCCAGGCCGGTCGGTGGCATGTCGACGTACATCGTCTCCACCCGGGCGACCTGATAGGTCTCGTGCCAGACACCAACGGCGCCGGGAACCTTTCGGGCCCGCTTGTTGAACGCCCTCCAGGCCGGCCGGTGCGCTGAATCACGGTCGCTGGCGTAGGTGTAGACGTCCTGTGGAGAACGCCAGTATTGGATCAGCACCGGCCCCCGAAGGCCGACCTGCATCTGGTAGCCGAGGAAGCCGGAGTCCGGATCGCGGGTCAATTCGGCGAGCATCGGCCCCATGGCCGCGACGACGGGACCCCAGGCGTCGGGGCGCCACACGCGGTTGATCCGCATTCCGATCAGGAAAACCGTGAGGTCTCCATCGTGTTCATGAGTCCAGCGCCCGCGGGCGAGATCGGCCATGTTCTTCTCCAAGTCGGCATTGCGCATCAGATGACCGGCGCGGGCTGCCATGTCACGACAGGACTGCGGTCGCCTCGATCTCGACCAGGTAGCGCGGATCGGCTAACGCTGCGACGCCCAAGAGGGTGTGCCACGGTGACTTGGCAGTAGCCCATCGCCTGCGGCAACGACGCCGGGTTGAGGCGAATCACGTCTGTCATGCTGTCCTCCGATGATTGGATAGTTCCACTTGCTAATAATGGACAGTCAGACTTTCCAATGTCAAGAGACGCGAGGTGGACGATGCGGATCTCCGAGCTGGCCAGACGCAGCGGCGTACCTGTCGGAACCGTGAAGTACTACCTGCGGGAGGAGCTGCTGCCGGCTGGAGAGCCCACGTCCGCAACGCAGGCGCAGTACGGCGAGGAGCACGTAGCGCGGCTCGGACTGATCCGCGCCCTGCTCGGAACCGGCGGCCTGTCCATCTCCACCGCGCGCGCAGTCTTGGCGGCGGTCGATGACCCGGAGTTGTCGGCGCACGACATGATCGGCGCCGCGCACAGTGCCCTCCCGACCATGGTCGGGAACGAACGGCCTGACCTCGGTGCAGCGCACGCGCATCTGCGCCGCTGGGGTTGGCAGGTCCATCACGACTCGCCGGCGGTGTCCGTACTTGCCCAAGCCCTGCAAGCTCTGCAGGCTGCCGGCTTCGACACGCCGAATGCGTTGCTGGACCGATATGCCCGCGCTGCCCACGAGTTGGGCGAGCAGGACGTCGCCGAAGTTCCGATGGACTCGCCGGTAGAGGCAGTGCGCTTCGTCGTCATCGGAACGCTGTTGCTCGAGCCGGTTCTGCTGTCGCTTCGCCGCCTGGCCCAAGAGGACGTCTCAGCCCGCCGCCTGTTCCGCTGGCCAGACGCCTGACCGTTGTGCGCATAACGGTCACGCAGGGGCCGAATCCTTGACCGTTGTGCGCATAGCGGCGGTTGGGTCTGCCCTCGAGTGTCAGCGGTCAGCGGTCGGGCGCTTCAGCATCAGCCGCCGTCTTGAGCCAGTCGTCCTCGAGGCGGCTCTTGTCGGCGAGGAGTTCGCGGAGTTGGGCGTCGAGAACCGAGACCCGTGAGAAGTCGCTGGCATGCTCGGCCAGTTCGGCGTGCAGCTGACTCTCGCGGGCGTCCACCTTGGCCAGCTGACGCTCGATCCGGGCCAGCTCCTTGGCGGCCGTACGGCGTGCTGCGGTTCGGCCCTGCACCGGCTCGCTTTTCTGTCCTGACCCGCGTTTCGCGCCGGAGCTCTGACCAGTACCAGCACCAGCACGGGCACCACGGCCCGCACCGGCATCTGCACCCGAACCGGATGCGGCGCTGCGAGCGGATCGACGGGCGAGGTAGTCCTCCACGCCGCCGGTCAGCATCGTGAACGTGCCGTCCCCGGGCAGTGCCCAGATGTGGTCGCAGACCCGTTCGAGGAAGTACCGGTCGTGGGAAACAACGAACAACGAACCCGGCCAGCCGTCGAGGAAATCCTCCAGGACGGTGAGGGTGTCGATGTCCAGATCGTTGGTCGGCTCGTCCAGCAGCAGGACGTTGGGCTGATCCAGCAGCAACCGCAGAACCTGCAGTCGGCGCCGCTCGCCGCCGGAGAGGTCCCGGATCGGGGTGACCAGCCGGTCACCGACGAAGCCGAACCTCTCGAGAAGCTGCCCGCCGCCGAGTTCACCGCCGCCGGATACCGCGACCCGGCCGATGTCGGCCACTGCCTGCAACGGCGTACGCCGCGGGTCGAGGGTGTCCGGTCCCTGGGGCAGATGTCCGATCGCAACCGTGCTGCCTCGCTCGACCCGGCCGGAGTCGGGTTCGACGCCACCGGGGGACTCGCCGTCCAGCAGGGCCAACAGCGTGGTCTTGCCGGCACCGTTCGGGCCGAGTATTCCGATCCGATCCCCGGGGCCGAACCGGGCAGTCACGCCGTCAAGAAGCCTTCGGCCCCCTCGGGTCACGGAGACGTTCTCCAGTTCGAGCACCTTTCTGCCCAGCCGGGTGGTCGCCAGCCGGGACAGGGCAATCGAATCGCGCGGCTCGGGTTCGGTGTCGATCAGGGCGTTGGCGGCGTCGATCCGGAACTGCGGCTTGGACGTACGCGCGGGCGGCCCTCGACGGAGCCAGGCAAGCTCTTTGCGGATCAGCTGGGTGCGCTTGGCCTGGCCGGTTGCCGCCTGCCGGTCGCGTTCGGCCCGGGCCAGAACGTAGGCCGAATAGCCACCGTCGTAGGAGGAGACGGCCGCGTCGTGCACCTCCCAGGTCATCTCACAGACGGCGTCGAGGAACCACCGGTCGTGGGTGACGAGCACGAGTCCGCGCCCGCGACCGGCGGCGAAGCGTCGGGCGAGGTGCGCGGCCAACCAGGCGATGACCTCGATGTCGAGATGGTTCGTGGGTTCGTCGAGGATCAGCAGGTCCTGGTCACCGACGAGTAAGCGGGCCAAGGCAACCCGACGGCGTTCACCGCCGGAGAGCGGCGCAATTCCGGCATCCAGGTCCAGCCCGGCCAGCAGCGTCTGGACGACTTCGCGGGCCTGCGGGTCGGATGCCCAGACGTGCTCGGCCGCGGCACCGAGAACGACGGCCCGCACGGTTGCCTGTGGGTCCAGTTCGTCCTGCTGTCCGAGCAGGTCCGTACGCAAGCCGCGGGCCCGCGCCACCCGACCGGACTGTGGCTCGCTCTGCCCGGCGAGCAGCCTGACCAGAGTGGACTTACCTCCGCCGTTGCGACCGACGACGCCGATCCGGTCCCCGGCAGAGACACCGAGGCTCACACCGTCCAGAACCGGTTTGATGCCGTACCTGACGGACACGCTCTCGACGGTGACGAGATTCGCCGTCTGGGGTGAGGACATGGGCAGTCCTGACGGTACCTGCGGCCGACTTCAGCGCAGTTGCGGCGCCACCTCATCGGCCACCAGCTGCAGATGCTCGTGGTCACCGAGGTCCAGCGTCTGCAGGTAGATCCGGGTGGCCCCCATCTCGGCGAACGTGCCGATCCGGTCGACGACTTCGGCCGGAGTGCCGGCGAAGCCGCTGTTACGGAGCTCGCCGACGTCACGACCGATCGAGGATGCGCGGCGGCTCAATTCCGATTCGTCCCGTCCGACGCAGAGCACCTGCCCGACGGACATGACCAGCGACGTACGGTCCCGACCGGCCTCGTCACACGCGGCCAACACCCGATCGAAGGCAGCCCGGGTGTCTTCGGCGCTGCGAAAGGCGACGTTGAACTCGGCGGCGTACCGCACTGCCAACGCGGGCGTACGTCGCTTTCCCCCGCCACCGATGATGATCGGCGGTCCGGGTTGCTGCGCCGGCTTGGGCAGCCCCGGAGAGTCGGTCAGCGAGTAGTGCGTCCCCCGGTGACCGAAGGTCTCACCGACGGGCGTGGCCCAGAGACTGGTGATGACCTCGAGCTGCTCCTCGAAGCGGTCGAACCGCTCGGCGACCTCGGGAAAGCCCAGCCCGTACGCGGTGTGCTCGGCCTCGTACCAGCCGGCTCCGAGTCCGAGTTCGATCCGGCCACCACTCATCTGGTCCACCTGCGCGACGGTGATCGCCAGTGGTCCGGGCTCCCGGAAGGTGGCCGGCGAGACAAGCGTGCCGAGGCGGATCCGGGACGTCTCGCGGGCCAGTCCGGCCAGGCTGACCCAGGCATCGCTGGGGCCGGGCAGGCCGTCGGCGTCACCCATCGCCAGGTAGTGGTCGGAACGGAAGAAGGCGTCGAAGCCCAACTCCTCAGTGGACAGGGCGATACGCAGGAGGTCGTCGTAGCTGGCGCCCTGCTGCGGCTCGGTGAAGATTCGCAGTTCCATACCCCCATCCTGGGCGGTGGGATTGATCATCGCCAAACGGGGGCTTGCGGCGCTGATAACCGCCGCTTTGCCGATGGTCAATATGCGCGCGGCGTCCACCTCCTGCTCGGTGCAGTCATCGCGCTGCCCTACGTACTGCTGACCGCCTCGTTCGCACTCGTGCTGGCCAGTGAGCCGCAGGAGCTCCCCTGGGTGGCTGTGCTGCTGCTTGTAACGCTGTTGATCGCCCTCACCCCGGCTTTCCTGGCCGGGGTTCGGTCACTGGAGATCTCGGCTGCTCGGGAAGTCCTCGGCGCCGATGTCCCGCTGCCGACCGGCGCCGTCTCATCCGCGACTCGGCTGCGCTCGGCGCTCTGGTTCGTCGTGCATCTGCTCAGCGGTGGGGTTTTGGCCGTCGTGCTACTGATCGCAGTGCCAACCGCCCTGGTCTTCATCCTGCAGCGCTTCGGCTCAGACACCCAGATCGTGGACACCTCCGGCCTCGGCTTCCTGGACGGGGTCGACCGGTGGTGGCTGCTGGTTCTCGGCATCGGATTGCTGCTGGCCATCCCGTACGGGACCGCCGCCGCGGGCGTCGGCCTGCGCAGGTTGGCTCCGATTCTGCTCGGACCGTCCCCCGAGGAGCGGATCGCCGCTCTCGAAGCGCACGCCCGGAGCCTGGCTGAACGCAACCGGCTTGCCCGGGACTTGCACGACTCGGTCGGCCATGCCCTGACCATCACCACGGTGCAGGCCGCCGCCGCCCAGCAAGTGGGCGACACCGATCCCGCTTTCGTCGCCCGTGCGTTGGCCGCGATCGAGGAGGCCGGTCGTACGGCGATGGCCGATCTGGACCACGTCCTGGGCTTGTTGCGCGCCGGAGAAGCGAATTCCTCTGCAGCGCCAAGTGACATGGCGCCGCAGCGCGGCCTGGCCGATCTGCCCCGGCTGGTCGAGGAGGCCAGAGCCGCCGGCACGAAGATCAGCAGCGACCTTGCGCCCAACCTGGACTCGGTTCCGACAGCCGTCTCACGAGAGGGATACCGCATAGTGCAGGAGGCGCTGACCAACGCAATCCGGCATGCCGGCGGCGCTCCGGTGGACCTTCGAGTACAGCGAACCGCTGACGGCCTGCGGATCGACGTCACGAATCCGTTGCCGACTCCGCCGACTTCACCGCCAAGAGTGCAGACCGCCAGCGGCGCAAGCGATCTCGGTGGCCGCGGCCTGACCGGCATGGCCGAACGCGTCCGGGTCCTCGGCGGTGACCTGGACACCGGCCGCCGCGACGAGATGTGGACGGTGTCGGCGCGGCTACCCGGCAGCAGTGCGGGAACCGACCGTCGAGTGGGCGGGCGAAGCCGGGACTCATCCTGGCCGGGGTCAGGACGACGGTGCGGCCGTACGAGATCTGGTGCTTCGGGTCCGGCCGGACATGGTCCTGATGGACGTACGGATGCCCGACATCGACGGAATCGCCGCTACGCGGCACATACTGTCCACAGTGGATCAACCACCGAAGGTATTGGTGATCACCACCTTCGAGAACGACGGCTATGTCTATGAGGCGCTACGGGCCGGAGCCAGCGGCTTCCTGCTCAAGCGGGCCCGGCCGGCGGAACTGCTCGAAGCCGTACGAGTGGTCGCCCGAGGCGAGTCGCTGCTGTTCCCCGAGGCGGTACGCCGGATGGTCGCGACCTTCGGCTCCGCGCGCGGAGACGGGTTGGCCGGGGCAGGGCTGACCGAGCGAGAGGCCGAGACACTCCGGCTGGTGGCCACCGGGCTGTCCAATGCCGAGATCGCCGGACGGCTTTTCGTGAGTCTGGAGACGGTCAAGACACACGTCGGCAATGTCCTCGCCAAGCTGGGCGCCCGCGATCGGACCCAGGCGGTCATCGCGGCCTACGAATCCGGCTTCATCACCCCCACCGCCTCCTGATCGAAGGCGAAGATCCCTCGCTCGGGGGAGCGAACTCGTTCTCGTGCGGGAGTGCACAGCCGCCGCTGACCACAAGGGTGGTCCTTGACGACGAAACCCATCTCGAGGAGCACCCCATGGCCCGGATTGCCACATCGACCAAGCCTCCGCTCGATCCTGGCGGTTTCCGCCATAACCACCAGGAGCACAGCGGCGGCTTCCGCCATAGCCACCAAACACGCAGCGACCCGGCGGCGCCGGCCGGCTCGGTCCGCAGCGGAGGTTGGCGTGCGCGCTGGCCGGCCTGGGTGCCGTACGCCGCCGCCCTTTGGTCGTTCGGTATTGCGGGGATGGCGCTGGTCTGGGTGCTAACCGGAAGCGGGTACCCGTTGGGTGCGAACGGCTCAAACGGCACCGACTCAGCCTTCGACACCATCGCGTCGGAGGCTGGTTCGCGGGGCTTTCTGTTCGGGTCAGCTGCAGCGGGAGTGCTCAGTCTCATTGCCGCACGGGGCTGGTCCCTCGGCCGATGGAACAGTATCGGCGTTGCGGTCCTCGGCGTACTCGGCGTCGTCCTGCTGGTCCTGGTTCCAGATTCACAGTTGCTCGTGCTGCTCGGTTATTCGCCAATCTTTTTGGTCGGAGCGCCGTTCGGCTGGCCACCGGTCAGTTACGTCGACCAGCTCACCTGGACCGTAGGCTTCCAGGCGTTGAGCGTCATGGGCGGCCTGCTGCTGGTGGCGACCGCGCTGGCCTGGCGGCGTCGGGCACGCAACGCTTCCCGCTCCTGTGGGCGCGCTGCGGCAGCTCCCGGCTGGACGACGCCCAAGGCCGCTGCCGCCTGGGGTCGCTGGGCATCTCTCGTCGCGGTCGTCGTGCCGGCGATGTACGCGATCAACCGGCTGGCCTGGGTGGCCGGCATCCCGCTCGGTATCTCCCAGGAGTTCCTCGACGAGATGTGGTCCTCCGGCCTGGTCTGGGCCGCACTCGGCCTGGGTGCCTTCGCAGCGTTGGGCGCGGTACTCACCCTTGGCCTCGTCCAGCGCTGGGGCGAGGTCTTTCCGCGCTGGATGGTCGGGCTGGCCGGCAAGCGAGTACCTCCGTTGTTGGCCGAGATCCCAGCCGCGCTGGTGGCGATCCTCGTGACCTCGGCAAGCGTGCCCCTGGTGATCGGAGTCGGTGAGATGGGGGACGTGCAGGACGACCTGGGCTGGATCCAGACGCTGCTCATGGGAGCTTTCCCGGTCTGGGGGCTGGCCCTCGGCGCGGCGACCCTGGCTTATCACCTCCGCCGCCGCGGCACCTGCCAGAGCTGCCAGGCCTGATCTCGGCAGCCCAAGTGGAGTGAAGGACGCCTTGTACCAATAGGTTCGATACAAGGCGTCCTTCACTCCAATGCGGTCGCCGCTGACGGGCGGGTCCTGTGCAGCCAGAGCAGGCCGAGGATCGGCAGGATTAGCGGGATGAAGCCGTACCCGCGGCCGAACACCGACCACACGGTCTCGTCCGGAAAGGCCGCGCGATCCAGGATGCTCAGCGTGCCGACCACGAGCACGCCGAGGAGTTCCACCGAGACCGCGGCAACCGCGACCTGCCACCAGGTCCGGCCGACCCGGACGAGGGCCACGGTTGCCAGTACGTACAGGACGCCGGCGAAGGCGGACAGCAGGTAGGCCACCGGCGCTTCGGAGAACCGGGTCGAGAGTTGATAGCTCGCACGGGCCGTCGCAGCAAGGGCGAAGGTCCCGTAGACCGCGATCAGCACCCGGCCCGGGCCGCGCCGCCTGGCTTCGTCGGCGCGGGCCTGGTCCGGATCAGCCAACGGAGACTCCCCAAAGCTGTTGCAGTCGTACGACGAGCACCACCAGCACCAGGCCGCCCACAACGATGACCAGCGAGCCGAACCGGTTACGTTCGGCTCGCGCCAACAGCACTGCGGCAGGCAGGATCAGGACAACGGCGACCAGGTAGGCAAAGAAGAGGACCGGCTCGTCGGCGGTCTGTTCGTTGTCGGACACCGAGACGGCTACTGCGGCGAGAGCCTGGACGACGACCAAGACTTCGGTGATGACTGCGACGGCCAACACCATGCCAACAGGACCTCGTCCTCGGAGGGCGCTGATCCCGGCCAGTGCGGCAATCAGCAAGGCTCCCACGATCACTGCGGTGCCGAGCCAGCCGATCACCGACAGATCAGCCGGGGCGGAGGGCTCACGAAGATCACGTCAGGTCCGTACAGTCGCCGTCGGCCAGTACCCGCAGCTCGGTGTCGGCCGGCTTCAACCGCTCGAAGCGCCCGTACTCCATCTCCGGCATGGCGAGCGTTCGCTCATGGATGGGTACGGCTATTCGCGGCGCGACCGTGCGGAGGAAGTCGACCGCCTCGCCGGCCTTGAGCCATGGAGCACCTGTCGGCAGGGCAAGTACGGGGACCGGGATATCAGGAACCGTGAAGGCGTCTCCGGGATGGAAGATGGTGTCGGCCACCAGATATCCCACGTTCGGAATTTCCGGGATGTCGGCATGGATCACAGCGTGCTGTACGCCGAAGACCCGTACGGAAAGGCCCCCGGCATTCAGCACCTCGCCAGCTCGCACCACCTCAGCGGGAATCCCTCGCTGGCGCAGTTGCTCCGCGGAGTCCGCATCGGCCACGACGAGTCCTTGCGGGTTGGCTTCGACCAGAGCTCCGATCCGGTCCATATCCAGATGGTCGGCGTGCTGATGGGTGATCAGGATCGCCGAAAGTCCGCGTAGGTCCTCGAAACCAGACGAAAACGCCCCCGGGTCGATCAACACGGAGGCGTCTTCGTCTTCGACGTGCAGGCAGGCGTGTCCGAACTTGGTCAGGCGCATGCCTCCATCTTGCCGGTCAGGTCACAACCGGGCGCACTGGTCTTCCTTGTTGCCCTGCACGATGTTGCCGCCACCGGTGGGTGGGGGCTGGTTCTCCTTGCACTGCAGGTTGCCGTCGATCCGGTTCTTGTTGATCGCGACGCCACCGTTGTTCTGGAAGGCCTGCAGGTCAGAATCGATGGTGTTGTTACCGGCGATCAGCGAGCCGCTGTTGTCATCGAAGAGCAGCGTGCCCTCGATCTGGTTGGTCCGGATCGTTGCACTGCCGCCCTGTACGAGTTGGACCGAACCGCCAACAGTGGACTGGGTGAGCTTGACCGACCGGAAGTTCTCGCCTTGTACGTTGCCGATCACCCGGACCGACGTGGCGGTCAGCCGGGCGTTGGATTCGACCTTGATGGTGCCCTGCACTCGGGTGCCGTTCAGCGTGCAGCTGGCGCCGGAAGGCACCCGCAGGTTGTCGACGGTCACCGCGCCGATGCTGCCCCGGCACGTTCGTTCCTCGGCGTGGGCCGCGGTGGGGATGGCGAGGGCGATGACTGAGGCAACGCCGGTTGCCAGTAGAAGGGTAAGGCTGCGCTTCATGGCGCTCTCCTAGAAATTGGCGGCCCTCGTTGGGCCGATGCGCTCAGCATCAACGCGCAGTGTGGATGCCCGGTGAGAGCCCGATGAGACAACGCTTAGACAGCGCCGGCGGCTCCCCAGCGCAGGACGTCGGCCCAGACCTGTCGTACGAGCAAGTGTCCGGCACCCGGTACGACGGTGAGCGTGCCGTCGGCGACCTGATCGACCCACCACTGCCCGTGCGCCGGGCTGACGACGGCATCGGCGGCGCCGTACCAGCAGCGCACCGGAGCGCCGACCGCTCGAGGATCGAATCCCCAGGGCGCCATCGTGTACGACACGAGGTCGCCAGCCAGTCCCGCCGGCCCCTGGCGGAACGCCTCGGCCAGCATCACCTCGAGGGATGCACGCAGGTCGCCATCGGCCAGAGCAGCCTCGTCTGCCGCACCGCCCGCGACCATGCTCACGACGGCCGCTGGATCGGCAGCCATCGGCGCGAGCATCTGTTCCAGATCGGCGAGCGCAGATTCTGGATCCGCCTCGAGTCCGGCGATCATCGCCTTCTCGTCCGGGCCGATCCAGGCCACGTGCTCATCGGGGGCCGGCGTGCCGACGACGGCAACCGAGCGCACGAGGTCGGGGCGCCGGGCCGCCAGTGCCATCGCTATCCGCCCACCGGCCGACCAACCGGTCACGGCAGCCTCTCGCACGCCCAGTTGGTCCAGCACCGCGGCGCAGTCGTCGGAGAATTGCGGGACAGTGGGTGCGCTGCCTTCGGCGAGCCGGTCGGAGCCCCCGTACCCCGGGCGATCAAGAGTGATCAACCGGACCCCGGCCTCGGCCGTGGCGGCTGGGTCCGGGTCGAACAGCCGCGATCCCGGTGCAACGTGTGACAGCAACAGCGGGGAGCCGTCCTCGGGACCGGTGATCCGTACGGCGATGCGCCGGCCACCGTCGATGGTGATGCTGTGATCTGCGGAGCGCGAATTCGTCATGTCACTACTGTCCTGCCCTATCGGTGACACCGTGCTGTCACCGACTTCCGAGAAATCTCGACAGTCTGCGGGGAGCGGCCGGTGAACCGGACAGACCGGCTCTATGCCATCGCCGAGGAGTTGCGCGCCGCCGGGCGGAAGGGGCGTACCAGTGCGTGGCTGGCCCAGCGGTTCGAGGTCGCGGCTCGTACGGTCAAGCGGGATGTGACCGCGCTGCAGGACTCCGGCCTGCCGATCTGGGCCCAAGCCGGCCCGGGCGGTGGGTACGTCCTGGATGCCACGGCAACACTGCCGCCGCTGAATCTCACCGCCTCCGAAGCAACGGCCGTCGCGCTCGCGCTGGCCGCAATGCCGCAACTACCCTTCGCCCCCGACGGCCGCAGCGCGCTGACCAAGATCCTGACGGCAATGACGGCCGAGGAACGGTCTCGCGCAACACAACTGGGCCAGCGCTTGTGGATCCGGGACCGGCGTACACCGGCCCGTCAGGCGGTGGCCGGCGTGCTGGACGAGGCGGTACGTAGCGGCGTGGTCACCGTGCTGGACTACGTGGACAAGAAGGGCAGCTCGACTCGACGCCGACCGGTGGAGCCGATGGCCCTGGCCGCGACCGGTGGCCGCTGGTTTCTGCTCGCCTGGTGCCGCCAGCGGCGCGCAGGCAGATGGTTCCGGCTCGATCGGATCGAATCCGCACACCTGACCACCGAACTCGCACCGCCGCGCGATCTGCTCGACACCTTCGGGCGCCCGCCCGAGGACGCCGGCCCGGTCAGCTGGGTGGACTGAAAGCAGAGCGGTATGGACGTCGACCGCCTGGAACGACAGGATGGGCGCGCGTCTCACAGCCTTGCGCACTGACAGCCGACCTCGGCCGACCGATGACGACACACCGAAGGAGAAACGTGACCACACCGATCTGGCGGCGAGCCTTCGTTGCCGCCGCGGCGGCCGTTGCCGCGCTGGCGGTCAGCATCGCGGGGACCGGAGTCGCCGGTGCCGACGACGTCGGACAGGCACCAGTCGTGGGAACGGAGAGCGCCGATGTCGTGAGCGGGCAGTACATCGTTGTTATGCGACCCGGCGCAAACGCCAATGCCAATCGGTCGGCGGCGGCTGCCGAGGCGCAGCGTTTCGGGGCCCAAGTCCTGAACGAGTACTCCGCGGCCCTGAACGGGTTCGCAGCCAGACTGCCGCAACGTGCCCTTGATGCATTGCGAAGCAATCCGAACGTCGAGTACATCGAAGCCGACCAGATCATGCGACTGAACGCGACTCAGTCGCCGGCGACCTGGGGCCTGGACCGGGTGGACCAGCGGAAGCTTCCCCTGTCGGGTAGCTACAGCTATGACGTCACCGGCGCCGGTGTAACGGCCTATGTGATCGATACCGGGGTTCGCTTCTCGCACAACGAGTTCGGCGGTCGAGCGGTGAGCGGGTTCGATGCGATCGACGGTGGAAGCGCCGATGACTGCCACGGTCACGGCACCCATGTCTCGGGGACCGTCGGCGGCACCCTGTACGGCATGGCCAAGGCGGTCAGCATCGTGGGTGTGCGGGTCCTGAACTGCAGGGGCAGCGGGACCAACTCCCAGGTCATCGCCGGTATCGACTGGGTCACCAGTGACCACGCGGCGGGTGAGCTTGCCGTTGCCAACATGAGTCTGGGCGGTAACGCCTCGAACGCGCTGGACAACGCGGTACGCCGCTCGATCGCGGACGGGATCAGCTACGCGATAGCGGCAGGTAACGACAACGCCAACGCCTGCAACCAGTCTCCGGCGCGGGTCGGCGAGGCGATCACCGTCGGCGCCACAACGCGTACCGACGCGCGGTCCTCATTCTCGAACAAGGGAACCTGTCTGGACATCTTCGCTCCAGGCTCGTCGATCAAGTCGGCGTGGAAGACCAACAACACCGCCACGAAAATCATCAGCGGCACGTCCATGGCCTCGCCACACGTGGCCGGTGCCGCGGTGCTGTTCCTGCAACAGAACACGTCGGCTTCGCCGGCAGCGGTGCGGAACGGTCTGGTGAACGCGGCAACGCCCGGAGTGGTCGGCAACGCCGGTACCGGTTCACCCAACCTGCTGCTGTTCACCGGCTGAGGCGGCGTTCCAAAACTGCCGAGGACTGCTGAGTACTTGAGCGCATCATTACATTTTCGTACCTGAGCGGTTACCGAACGTAGCTGGCTTCTCTATGCTCCGACATGGAATCAAAGGAGTTGAGTGCTCGGCGGGACGCCTCGGCCGCCCCTGAGCCGGAACCCGGATGCAGGCCCGCCCGATAACACTGACCAATGGAGAAACGTGACATCACAGATCTGGCGGCGAGCAATCGCGATGACGGCAGCCGCGCTGGTGGTCGCCACCGCGGGAGCCGGCCTTGCCGGCGCCGACGAGCCACAGGTGCCCGTCGAGGGGACCGAGAGCGCCAACGCCATCGAAGGCCAGTACATCGTCGTCATGCGCCAGGGTGCGCAGGCAGCGGCCAACCGATTGGCAGCCGCTGCTGAGGCGCGGCGCAACGGAGCGCAGGTCCAGCGTGAGTACGGCACGGCTCTACAGGGGTTCGCGGCGGTCTTGCCCGCCCGGGCGCTCGAGGCGCTGCGTCGCAACCCGAATATTGCCTACATCGAGGCTGACCAGACCATCACGCTCAACGCCACGCAGTCCCCGGCGACCGGCGGACTCGACCGGGTCGACCAGCGGGCACTGCCGCTGAACAACAGCTACACCTAGAACTTCACCGGTAGCGGCGTCACCGCTTACATCATCGACACCGGAGTCCGGATCAGCCACACCGACTTCGGTGGTCGAGCGGTCAGCGGCTTTGATGCCATCGACGGGGGCAGCGCGGACGACTGCAACGGCCATGGCACACACGTGGCCGGCACCGTTGGCGGCGGCACGTACGGCGTCGCCAAGGAGGTCCGCGTCGTCGGGGTCCGGGTCCTCAACTGTCAGGGCAGCGGCAGCAACTCCCAGGTGATCGCCGGAATCGACTGGGTCACCGGCAACCACGCGACCGGGGCTCCCGCCGTGGCCAACATGAGCCTGGGCGGCAGCGCGTCAAGCGCGCTGGACACCGCGGTCCGCAACTCCATCGCCGATGGCATCACCTACGCGGTTGCCGCGGGTAACTCCAACGCCAACGCGTGCAACGAGTCTCCGGCCCGGGTGGCCGAAGCCATCACCGTCGGATCGACGACAACAGCCGACGCACGGTCTTCGTTCTCCAACTACGGGACCTGCCTGGACATCTTCGCTCCGGGCTCGTCGATCACGTCGGCCTGGTACACCAGCGACACTGCCACCAACACCATCAGTGGAACCTCGATGGCGTCTCCGCACGTGGCCGGGGCGGCTGCGCTGTTCGTCCAGCAGAACGGGTCATCCTCACCGGTGGTGGTACGTGATGGACTGGTGAACTCGGCCACCACCGGCGTGGTCACCAACGCGGGTACCGGGTCGCCCAACCGGTTGCTCTACACCCTCGGCGGCTCGACCCCGCCGCCACCGCCGCCACCTCCGACGCCAGGCTGTGGCGGTCTACCCGAGCAGTTCACCGGCACGTTGACCTTCACCGGTGACGCGGACTACCGGCCGAGCACCAGTGGCTTCTCGGCGGCGGCCGGTACGCACCTCGGTTGCCTCGACGGTCCGACCGGCGTTGACTTCGACCTGATCCTCTACCGGAAGAACAGCTCCGGTGGGTGGACTCGAGTCGCAACAGCCGAGAGCAGCGGTCCGGACGAGAGCATCACCTACACCGGCAGCGCCGGCACCTACCGCTGGCGAGTCCTGTCCTACTCCGGAACCGGCAGTTACAGCTTCGGAATGCAGCGTCCGTAGTCTGCGGTAGTCGCAGGCCTGCGCAGGGCCGACGAAGAAGGCATCGGGGAGATCCGTTGGGGGCTGCCAGTCCATCGGTCGCCCGTCGCCAATCTTCAATCTGGGACGGCCAGAACGCGGTAGGAATGTCGGATGAGTTCACAGATCACCGCCACTTTCACCTTCGACAGTTGGGACGAACAGGAAGTCCTCGATGTCGAGGGCTCCAGAATCGTCCGGACAACATTCGCCAAGACATTTCGCGGTGAACTCCACGGCAGCAGCCGAGGCGAGATGGTGATGGCCCACGCGCTGCAGGGATCCGCGGCATACACCGGCTATGAGCGAGTCGAAGGCACGCTGGCCGGGCGCACCGGGAGCTTCATCCTGCGGCACAACGCCGTCATGGCCGACGGAGCCGGCAGCTCCGAAGTCGTGGTGATGGACTGGTCGGGCACCGACGAACTCAGTGGCCTGTCGGGTACGGCGAACATCGATCGTCAGGACGACGGTGGTCACACGTTCTCCCTCGACTACGACGTCGCTGCCCCTGGCTGATGAGTGGTCAGTAGTTCCCTTAGCCCGCCGACGCCGATGCCGAGGACTCCGTACGCGGCGCAGGCGTACCGCGGGCCAGCAACACGGCGACAACTGCGCCCAGCGCGCAGGTGAGGGCGATCGGCAGCGGGGCGGCTTGGGCGCCCACTGTGCCGATCACCGCGCCAACCACCGGCGGCAGAACCATGCCGCCCGCATTTCCGGCGACCAGCACGGTGGCGATCGGATGTCGCGCGTGCTGCTGATCGAGGCTGACCCAGGCCAGCCCGGTCGGGAAGACCGGGCCGATGGCTATCCCGGCCAGGACATAGCCGACCCCGCCGCACGGAGCCAGGTAGGTAAGCGTGAGCATCAGGGTGGCCAGAATCGTGCTGCCGGCGAGGAGCGGTCCGGGATCGATCCGAAGCCCGAGGACCGCCGCCCCGAGCCGGCCGGTGGCCAACCCCGCGTAGAACAGCGAGGTGGCCAGCGCGACCGCCGAGACGCTGCTACCCACGGCATCGAGATGGGTTGTCGCCCAAGCGGCCGTGCTGATCTCCACGGCGATGAAGCAGGCGAACAGAAAACCGAAGCCGACCAGCCGCCCCGAGCGCGTTGCTTGGCGGTTTACGTCATAGCCACCAGAGCAGGCCGGCTGACTCGGGTTCCGGCCGGAGTCGACCCGGTCCGGGCTGGCCAACGAGGTCAGCGGCAGAGCAGCGAACAGTACGGCGGCGGCCACCGCCAGTACCGCGTACCCGAGCCAGGCCAACCGGCCCGAGCCGTCTGGAAGCAGGGTGACGCAGACCGGCCCGACCACCGCGCCCAGCCCGAAGATGCCGTTCTGCAGATTGAGCAGGAACGTCGCCCGCCGCCTGGCGTAGGCCGCGGCGATCACTCCGTTGGCCAGCGTGGTCGCGCCCCCGTACCCGAGCCCGATGGCGACACCACCGACCAGCAGCAACTCCCACCACGGCGCCAACGCCAACCCGATCAGGCCGCCGACCAGCAACAGGCTCGATGCCTGCAGCAACAGCCGCGTGGAAACCCGGTGCTGCAGCCAGGCGCACCCGAGAATGGCGAAGATCGAGCCCGCCGGCAGGGTCGAGACAAGGACACCGGTCTCGAACGCGCTCACCGAGAAGCGATCCTGGATCGCCGGAAGCAGCGGACCGTACGAGGAGGCGAGCAGCCCCATCGCGATCAGGAGGGTGAAACTTCCGGCCAGCACAGCCCGGGGCAATCCGACCTGAAGCACGCTGGCTGCAGCGCCTTTCGCTGGCCAATATTCCCCTTCACCGCTCCGGGATACCGCCGCGGTGCGCCGGATGCACCTATCCGGTGTGCTGCAGGCGTGTAATCGGTGGTCCGCGCTGCCTAGCTGTCGCCTCGGAAGCCGCTTGCCGCCAGGGCTGCGTCCACGTCGTCGAAGCGCAGCACCTTGGAGATCCGTGCCCCCAGCACGACGAACACCGAGGCGACGGAGACTGGGTCGGTACGCCCGGTCCCGGCGTCGGGATCAGGCCAGGTGGCCTCCTGGGCGATCACGAAGGTGAGCCCACGCTGCAGGAAACTCCCGATCTCCAGGACGATTCCGGAGTTCTGTACCCATTCGGTCATCAGCTCTACGCCGTGACCGGATCCCTTCGGGCCACCCACTGTCACGTCGGGGTGGACCAGGGCGGCAACGGCTTCGAGATCCTGGTCGCGTACGGCGTCGTGCCAGGCCACGATCAGGTCGAGCGGGCTGCTCACGACACGCCTTGGCGGTTTCCGTCAAAACCGCCACGGGTGGGCGGCGCGGGGAGGCCGAGTTCGGCCCGGATCTCGGCACCGGAGCCATCGAGCTGGGGAGCCGGACGGGGCCGGTCGGCCACGGTCGTGCCGAACCTGGGTGCCGGACTCGGCTGCAGCCGGCCGCCGACGTCGGTGAACACGGCGCGCTCGACGTTGTGCGCGTCGGAGATGGCCTCCTGCCAGTCGAGCACCGGTGCCACGCAGGCGTCGGTGCCGGTGAAAACCGCCCACCACTGGTCGCGGGTCCGTTCGGCGACCGTGGCCGCGATCAGCGCGCGCAGCGCCGGCCATTGCGCGGGATCGGCCCGATCGGGCAACTCATCGGCGGTCAGGCCGAGACCGGTGACCAGGGCGGCATAGAACGGCTCCTCCAAAGCGCCCACGGCCAGAAAGCCGCCATCGGCGCAGCGATAGACGTCGTAGAACGGTGCACCGGAGTCGAGCAGGTTGACGCCGCGCTCGTCCTGCCAGGCACCCTCGGCGCGCAGGCCATGGATCATTGCGGTGAGCAGCGCCGTTCCGTCCACGATTCCGGCGTCGACGACCTGCCCGATCCCGGTACGGGCGGCATGCAACAACGCCGCCGCGAGACCGAAAGCCAACAACATCCCGCCGCCGCCGAAGTCGCCGAGCAGGTTCAGCGGCGGCGAGGGCACCTCATCCGGCCGCCCGAAGGCGTGCAGGGCACCGGTCGTGGCGATGTAGTCGATGTCGTGCCCGGCGGTGTGCGCGTACGGGCCGGTCTGTCCCCAGCCGGTCATCCGGCCGTAGACCAAGCGCGGATTGGCGGCCAGCACCGGCTCGGGGCCGAAGCCGAGCCGCTCCATCACGCCCGGGCGGAATCCCTCGGTGAGAACGTCGGCGCGCTCCAGCAGCCGGGAGACGACCTCCCGATCGGCGTCGTCGCGCAGATCCAGGGCGATCGAGCGTTTGCCCCGGTCCAGGACCGGGTTGAGCACCAGCCGGGACATCCCGTCACCCGGTGGTCGGGGGCGTTCGATCCGTACGACGTCGGCGCCGGCATCGGCCAGCATCATCCCGCAGAACGGCCCCGGCCCCAAGCCGGCGAACTCGACGACGTTGATGCCGTGCAGAGGACCCATTTCTCGACCGTAGCGACCGGAAGGGTTGGGAGCCGATCGGGTGGGGATAGCTTTGTGCTGTGTCCGCGCCCGACCTCCACGACCTGGCCCGCCACCGCGCAGCGATCGGCGAGCAGCATCTCCACGCGCGCTCGACCCGGCCTCCGACGACAGCGCGTGGGCTGCACCACGTGGCCCTGGTCGCGAGCGATGTCCGGCAGACGATCGACTTCTACGCCGGACTGCTCGAGTTCCCGCTGACCGAGATCATCGAGAACCGGGACTTTCCCGGATCAACCCATTTCTTCTTCGACGTCGGCAATGGAAACCTGCTGGCCTTCTTCGACTTTCCGGGCCTGGACGTGGGTCCGTACGCCGAGGTGCTCGGCGGGTTGCACCACATCGCCATCTCGGTGGAGTCGCAGATGTGGCGGCGGCTCAAGGACAAGCTCGATGCCGCCGGCGTGGACTACCTCTTGGAGAGCGAGGTGTCGATCTACTTCCGCGACCCGGACGGCGCTCGGCTGGAGCTGCTCGCCGACCCGTTAGGCGAGATGTACGGCACTGAGGTCGGCTGAGCCGGTGACTTCACCCGAAAAGGCTCGCAAGGGCCGCGGAAGCTCCGAACGCCGCGGCAGCGATGTGGTCATCGTGGCCAACCGGCTGCCGGTCGATCAGGTCACCCAAGCCGACGGCTCGACCAGTTGGCAGCGCAGCCCCGGCGGGCTGGTCACGGCATTGGAGCCGTTCATCCGCGGCCGCAACGGCGCCTGGGTGGGCTGGTCAGGGGCTGACGGCGAGGCACCGGAGCCGTTCGAGGCCGACGGCATCCAGCTCGTACCTGTTCCATTGACCGCCGAGGAGATCACCCGCTACTACGAAGGATTCTCCAACGCATCGCTGTGGCCGCTCTACCACGATGTGGTCGAACGCCCGCAGTACCACCGCTCCTGGTGGGACACCTACGTCTCGGTCAACGAACAGTTCGCGGCCAAGGCGGCCGAGGTCGCCGGACGCGACGGCGTCGCCTGGGTGCACGACTACCAACTCCAGTTGGTCCCGCAGCTGCTGCGGGCGCTGCGCCCGGACCTGCGGATCGGCTTCTTCCTGCACATCCCGTTCCCGCCCCTGGAGCTGTTCATGCAGCTGCCCGGCCGCCGCCGGATCATCGAGGGACTGCTCGGGGCGGACCTGATCGGATTCCAGCGTCCGCAGGCGGCCAGCAACTTCCTGCAGCTGGCCCGGACCCTGTGCGACCTGAAACCAAGCCAGGGCAAGGTCTCCGTGGACGGTCGTACGGTCACGGCGCGGGCCTTCCCGATCTCGATCGATGCCAAGAGCTACGACGAACTCGCCAACTCGCCGGAGGTCTGTGCGCGGGCGAGCGAGATCCGCAAGGAACTCGGCAGTCCGGAGCGGATCATCCTCGGGGTCGACCGGCTGGACTACACCAAGGGCATCGGCGTACGGCTGCGCGCCTTCAGTGAGCTGCTCCACGACGAGAAACTGACCGCACCGGAGACGGTGTTGGTGCAGGTAGCCACGCCCAGCCGGGAGCGCGTCGAGCACTACATCACCATGCGGGAAGAAATCGAGCGGATGGTCGGCCACATCAACGGCGAGTTCGGCTCCATCGGCGGACCGGCCGTGCACTACCTGCACCAGTCCATGCCCCGCGAGGAACTCGCGGCGCTCTATCGCGCGGCCGACGTCATGGCCGTCACGCCGTACCGCGACGGGATGAATCTGGTCGCCAAGGAGTACGTCGCTGCGCGCGGTGACCTCGGCGGTGCTCTCGTGTTGTCCGAATTCGCCGGTGCGGCAGCCGAATTCCGGCAGGCATATCTGGTCAATCCGCACGACATCAACGGAGTGAAGGACGCGCTGACCCGAGCGTTGTTCGATCCGTCCGCGGACCGGCGCCGGCGGATGCGGACGATGCGCAAGCACCTGTTCGCACATGATCTCGACCACTGGGCGCAGTCCTTCTTCGACGCCCTGGAAGCTGAGGACATCGACGCGCGCAGCACGTCATGACGCAGAGTTCGTTGGATCTGATGTCCGCCCTGACCGAGATCGCCGGCCGTCGACCGCTTCTCGTCGTGACCGACTTCGACGGAACGCTGTCCGCGATCGTCGCGGACCCGGCGGCAGCCGCCCTCGTGGACGGCGCGGAGCCGATCCTGTTGCGGCTCGCCGAGTGCCCGGGAGTCAGGGTCGCGGTGATGTCCGGCCGCGGCTACGCCGACCTGGCCGATCGGGTCGGCAGCCATCGCGACCTCTTTCTGATCGGCAGTCACGGAGCGGAGTACGGCGGCCCGGCCGACGCGTCGCTGCTCGGGCGCCGCGACGGTTTGGTCGCGGAACTGCGCGCCCTTCTGCTGCCCTACGACGGCTCGTTCCTCGAGGTCAAGCCCGTCAGTGCATCCGTGCACACCAGGCGGATGCCGAATCGCGGTGCCGCGGCCGCCCTGCAGGACTCGACGATCGCCGGCCCGGGCGCCGTCGAGGGACGCACCGTCAAGGTGGGCAAGGAGGTCGTCGAGGTCGCCGTTGTCCAGGCCGACAAGGGTGTGGCGCTGCGACGACTTGCCGACGAGGTAGGCGCCGCGGCGATCGTCTACCTCGGCGACGACGTGACCGACGAGGACGCCTTCGCCGTACTCGGCCCAGACGACGTCGGCATCAAGGTCGGCGACGGACCGACCGCTGCGAGCTACCGGGTAGCCGACTCCGCTGCCGTACTGGTCGTTCTGACGCACCTGGCAGACGTACTCGCGTGGTAGAAACCTCTCGAGCCGACGGTCACCTCCGCCGGCCCGGCCACCAACAAGGCAGCCAACCAGTGTCATCGCAGCGACCGGTCCTATCCCAAGCAGTTGGCCAACGAGAATCCGCTCGAGATCGCCCTGGTCGGCTTCCGGGCCTGCTCGGGAGCAACGAACGCCGAACATCACCCAAGTGGCGCAGTATGCGACCCAGCCTCCGCAGATCGCATCGTTTCCGACCAATGTGGACATCGTCAGCATGTCCATCGGCGGCAACGACATAGGCTTCCCGGACTTCGCGCAGGCCTGCGTAATGCGCCAGGGTTGCGGCGGAGCCACGATGGTGAACGCCCATACTTGCCAAGATCAACGGACCGCCGCCCGGTCAGTTGGCAAACACCTACGCGAGCCTTCGGTCGGCTGCTGGGCCGACCGCCGAGGTCTTCGTGCTCGGCTATCCGCAGATCGTCGGTGCGGTACGCCAGGGCGGCGGATGCTCGTACCTCACCGGGCAGGAGCGGCCGATCATCCGGGACGTGGTGGCCCAACTGAACGGCGTGATCAGTCGGGCCTCGGCCGCCGCCGGATTCACCTACGTCGATGCCACCGCCGCCGGGTCGCCGTTTCTCGGGTATGAACTGTGTACGAGGTGCCTACTTCACGAACATCAGTTCCGCCTTCCCCTTCCATCCGAATCTGAACGGACAGGGCGCCTATCAGGATCTGCTGACTCTGCGGCTGGCCGGGTTCCTACCGGGGTGATGATCAATGGCGCCAGTTAACCGGTCGCCAGCTGTCGGCGGCTGCGCTTAACGTCTGCACCCATGACATCTGTTGGCCTGTTCACTACCGACCGCCAGGAGCCTGCCTATGCCGGGTCCGAGCAGGTCCAGCTCGAGAGTTGGCTGGACTATCACCGGGACACCCTGCTGCGGAAGTGCGAAGGCTTGACCGAGCAGCAGCTCAAGACCCGGTCGTGCGAGCCGTCGACGCTGAGCTTGCTCGGACTGGTTCGGCACATGGCCGAGGTCGAGGCCTGGTTCAATGACGACCTCGTAGCTGGTCGGATCTCGGGGATCTTCTACACAGACGAACATCCAGACGGCGACTTCGACCTACTCGAGGATGCGGTCGTGGCTGACGATGTTTCGACCTTTCGTCGCTGCGTCGAGCGCTCCCGCGCATTCTGCGCCCGCCATCGCGACCTGGACCTCGTGTGTGCCAGGCGTCGCAGCGGCGAGGAGATCCCGCTGCGCTGGATATATCTGCACATGATCGAGGAGTACGCCCGGCACAACGGGCACGCCGATCTGCTGCGCGAGCGCCTCGACGGCGCAACCGGGGACTGACCATCGGTCGACCACCAGAGCGCCCAGGAATGCGGCGAATAGCTGGTCGCCGACCGAGGTTCCAACCGGTGGACCCGGCCACGCTCCCCGACCGGCTGGCCGTCGAGTTGGTTTCACTCGGGGTGCCGGGTACGGCGCTGCGGGTCGCGATCGACGGCCCCCGTGCGGCCGATCCCGGCCACTTCGCCCAAGCGCTGCTCGGACCGTTGCGGGCACTGGGTCGACCGGTCGTCCTCATCCGAGCCGATGCGTTCTGGCGGGATGCGGCGCTGCGATTGGAGTACGGCCGTACCGACCTCGAGTCCTTCGCCACCGGCTGGCTTGACGTCGAGGCGTTGCGCCGAGAGGTCCTGGATCCGGTCGGCCCGGGTGGCACGGCGCAGTACCTCCCGGCACTGCGCGACCCGATCTCCAACCGGGCCACGCGGGATCCGTCGCGGCTGGCCGAGCCGGGCTTGATCCTGCTGATCAGCGGGGAGTTGCTGCTGGGCCGCGACCTGCCCTTCGACCGGAGGATTCATCTGGCGCTGAGCCCCGCAGCGCGGCGACGCCGTACACCGCAGGAGTGGCAGTGGACCCTGCCCGCCTTCGACGACTACGACGTATCGGCCGATCCCGTACGTACAGCGGATGTGGTGCTGCGCTACGACGATCCTGCACACCCGGCGATCCGCGTCGACCCGACTCCCTGATCCTTCCGCGGATTGAATCACGGTCGACAGCGCGTCAGGACCGGCGGATCATCGCGACGCTGCAACTGTCAGATCCTGCTGCCAGGCTGCACTCCTCCGCCGACGCCGAAAGAGCCGCTCATGAGCATGGAAGTCACCGCGTGGATGTCGCTGTACCACGCCATGAACCAGAACGAGGAACGCCGCAAGTTCTCGATGCAGACACTGCGGCGGATCCTCGGCTTCGCCCGGCCGCACAAGCGGGACCTGATCGTGTTCCTGCTGCTCAGCGTGGTCTCGGCCGTGCTGATCGTGGCCACCCCGGTACTGGCCGGACGGGTGGTGGACACCATCGTCGGCAACGGCGAGGTGTCGACGGTCGTCTGGTTGTCCGTGGTCATCGCGCTGATCGCGCTGCTCGAGGCAGCGGTCGGCCTGCTCAGCCGGTGGTTGTCCTCCCGGATCGGCGAGGGCCTGATCCTGGATCTGCGCCGCGCGGTCTTCACCCATGTGCAGCGGATGCCGGTCGCGTTCTTCACCCGCACCCGTACCGGTGCGCTGGTCAGCCGGCTGAACAACGACGTGATCGGGGCGCAGCGAGCCTTTAGCGACACTCTGTCCGGCGTGGTAACGAACATCGTGGCGCTGGTGCTCACCTTGGCCGTGATGCTGCAGGTCTCCTGGCAGATCACCCTGCTGGCGCTGATCCTGCTGCCGGTCTTCGTCCTTCCCGCCCGGCGGATGGGGCGCCGGCTGGCCGCGATGGAACGCGAAGCCGCCGACCACAACGCGGCGATGACCACCCAGATGACCGAGCGCTTCTCCGCCCCCGGCGCGACGCTGGTCAAGCTCTTCGGCCGCCCCGCTGACGAGACCTACGAGTTCACCGCCCGCGCCAGCCGGGTCCGCGACATCGGAGTCCGTACGGCGATGTACCAGTGGGTCTTCGTCACCGCGCTGATCCTGGTCTCGGCCCTGGCCCTGGCACTGGTCTACGGACTCGGCGGATATCTCGCGTTGCGCGGCAGCCTGGACGCCGGTGACGTGGTCACCCTGGCGCTGCTGCTGGCCCGGCTGTACGCCCCATTGACCGCCCTGGCCAGTGCGCGGTTGGAAGTCATGACCGCGCTGGTCAGTTTCGAGCGGGTCTTCGAGGTGCTCGACCTGGTCCCGTTGATTGCCGAGCCGCACTCGCCTCGGCCGGTTCCCGATGGCGGGGTGTCGGTGGAGTTCGACAACGTGCGATTCAGCTATCCCTCGGCGTCGTCGGTGTCGCTCGCCTCGCTCGAGGAAGTAGCCGTCCTGGACACCCGCGGTGGTGACGAGGTGCTCCATGGCCTGTCGTTCACCGCCGAACCGGGTCGGCTGATCGCCCTGGTCGGTTCCTCGGGCGCGGGAAAGTCCACCGTTGCCGCACTGGCGGCGCGGTTGTACGACGTGGACAGCGGGGCGATCCGGCTGTCCGGTGTCGATCTGCGGCAGATGTCCTTCGATGCCATCCGCGACACCATCAGCGTGGTCACCCAGGACGGTCACCTCTGGCACGACACGATCGGCGCCAACCTGCGTTTCGCCCGCCCGCAAGCCACCGACAGCGAGCTGTGGGATTCATTGACCCGCGCCAGGCTGGAGCGACTGGTCCGCTCGCTGCCCGATCAATTGGACACGATGATCGGTGAACGCGGCTATCGACTCTCCGGTGGGGAGCGGCAGCGGCTGACCATCGCCCGGCTGTTGCTGGCCAGGCCGCGGGTGGTCATCCTGGACGAGGCCACGGCCCACCTCGACTCGCAGTCTGAGGCGGCCGTACAGGAAGCGCTGGTCGAAGCGCTGAGCGGGCGAACCTCGCTGGTGATCGCGCACCGGCTGTCCACGATCCGGGCCGCCGACGAGATCCTCGTCCTCGAAGAGGGCGCCATCGTCGAACGCGGAACGCACGGCGATCTGCTCGCTCGCGGTGGGCGCTATTCCGAGCTGTACCGCACCCAGTTCGCCGATCCCAGCGCCCAGCCATCGGCGGTCTAGCCAGCTGGCCTCTCGCCGATCAGAGTACGGACAGCTCGTCGGTGAGGTCAGCCAATCCGATTGCGCCCAAAGACAATGCCGCCATGTGCCAGCGCTTGGGATCGAAGCCGGCTCGCTGCCTGCGCTGGGCGGCCGCCCGGCCGGCCAGCCAGGCCCGCTCCCCGAGCTTGTAGCTGATCGCCTGTCCGGGAATGCCGAGGTAGCGGACCAGTTCACTGTCTCCGAAGCCCGCGTCTCGGCCGCTGTTGGCCGCGAAGAACTCCCGACCCAGTTCCGCCGTCCAATGCTGTCCAGGGTGGAAGCTCTGCCCGGCTGGAATCTCCAGTTCGAGGTGCATTCCGATGTCGATGATCACCCGTACGGTGCGAAGTTGCTGTGCGTCGAGGTAGCCCAGTCGATGACCCTGACCGGTGAGGAAGCCCAACTCGTCCATGAGTCGTTCGGCGTAGAGCGCCCAGCCCTCGGTGTCGGCGCTGGTACTTCCGATACTGGTCTGGTAGGTCGACAGCTGTGGCGCGACGTGGACCCATTGGGCCAGTTGCAGATGATGCCCGGGTACACCCTCGTGGTACCAGGTGCTGACCAGATCCCACAGGGGGAACCGCTCGCGATCCAGAGTCGGCAACCAGGTGCGCCCCGGCCGTGCGAAGTCCATCGAGGGCCGGGTGTAGTACGGCGCGGCGGCGCTGCCGGGCGGAGCGATCATGGCCTCGACCCGCCGGATCGGCTCGGCCAAGTCGAAATGCGTTCCGTCGAGGGCAGCGATCGCGTCGTCCATCATCTGCTGCAACCGCTGCCGGATCGCCTCGACGCCCTGCACCGCCTCCCCGTCGGTGCTCAACCAGCGCATCGCCTCGGCCGGGCTGGACCCGGGCAAGATCCTGTCGGCCTCCTCCCGCATCTGGCCGTCGATCCGGGCGTGTTCATCCCACGCCCAGGCGTAGGCCTCTTCGAGGTCCAGCTCGGCGCCCGTGAACTGCATGGCACACCTGGCATAGCGCTCCGCACCGACGGCGTCCGGCGTGCCCTCGGCGCCGCTTCGATAACTTCCCCGCAGGAAGTCGCGGATGGCTCGCACCGACTCGGTGGCGCTTCGGGCCGCCTCCTCCAGCTGCTCGCGCAGCGGATCAGGACGCGGACCGTCGGACACGAACGAGGTGAACCATGACGCATCCGAGCTTGATCCCAGCCACTGACCGAGCTGACTCACGAGAGCGTCGACCTGCCTCGGTGCGGCGTACAAGCCCTGCGATGCGCCTTCGGTCAGGGCCGCCCGGTAACTCTCGTAGGCGGCCGGGACGCGCGCCATCCGGCGGGCGATCACCGCCCAGTCCTGTTCGGTGACAGCCGGCATCAGGAGGAAGACCTGCCGAGTGCTGTGCATGGGCGTGAAGATGTTGTTGACCATGCGGAGGTCCTCGCCCGCCTCGCTGAGCGCCAGGCTGGCCCTGAGCCGATTGCGGAGCAGTCGGGCGCAGCGCAGTTCGAGTACGTCGTCGGTCTCCGGTAGCACGTCCAGCTCGGCGAGCGTGGACCGGGCAGCGTCATCAGCGGCGGTGATTCCCTCTGGCGAGAAATCGGGCAGCCGGTCATCGGATGGTGTGGTCCCGAGCATGGTGCCCAGGATGGGATTCAGGTCCGTCATCGTCTCGACGTATCGGTCGGCGATCCGCCGCGGGGTGGGGGCATGGAGGGGGGCTGCATCCGCAGGTGGGGTCGAATTCATTGCCCCATCCTCACCCACCGCTCAGGTTTACCGCAGCGCGTCCGCGAGGGCATCGTCGAGGGAGAACTCGGACCCGGCCGCCACGTTGGCCGCCCAGGTATCGGCGTCCGGAAGACCGCGGGCCTTGCTGATCGAGAGCTCGAGGATCGCTTCGTCAGGAGCGGCCATAGGCAACTCGGCGGACTCCCGTAGTGCCTTGCTTGCGCCGAGCAGCCTGGCGGCCCGCGGCGCGTCCCCGGATTCGGCGAAGATCAGCGAGAACGCCTCGAGGTAGTTGATGCTGAGCTCCATGTCACCGAGCGCCACCGCGCTGGCTGCGTGTTCTCTCAGGATGTCGTGAGCTTCAGTGATCTGACCGGCTCGGACCATCGCCGCGGCTAGATTGTTGTGGTCGTGCGCGACGCCCCACGTGTCGCCCAACCGCTGGTCGATAGTCAATGTCTGCCGCAGCAGCACAACCGCCCGATCGGGATGGTTCTCGTCGAGCTCGAGAAGCGCCAGATTGGACAACGCGGCCGCCTGCCGCGCGTCATCACCGATCGTGCGGGCGATGGTGATGCTCTCGTCGAAGAGGCCCCTTGCACTCTCGGTTTCACCTAGTGCGCGTTGAGCGCAAGCCAGACTGTTCAGTTCCAGCGCGATCTTGTTGGGATCGCCCTTCCGGCGCCAGAAATCCAGACATCTGAGCAGCAGGTCCCGGCTCTGCACGTTCTCGCCGTGCTGTTGCAGCACGACACCGAGCGCGTGCAGCGTCGTCATCAGGGCGCTGCTCTGTTCGCCTTTTGCAGCCTCGACCGCTCGAGAAAGCCA